>Ga0209591_10001936_pt1:22500-25211 | contig 25211 bp, 18 predicted proteins | sample MAT01_FD_187207 | JGI IMG/M metagenome (GOLD analysis project Ga0209591, IMG submission 187207) | Freshwater microbial communities from Lake Fryxell liftoff mats and glacier meltwater in Antarctica - MAT-01 (SPAdes) (version 2) | ecosystem: Environmental > Aquatic > Freshwater > Ice... | reverse complement strand
CGCACCGCAGAACCAGGCGTTGGTGTTGTCTTCGGTGGTGCCGGTCTTGCCCCACTGGGAGTCGTCCCCGACGTAAGCGTTCTTTCCGGTACCGCTGGTCACGACTGTGCCGAGGATGCTCTTCGCGGTCTGGGCGACCTCCGGGTCCATGACGCCGGTGCTGATGATCTCGTTGTCCCCGCTGCGGATCGTCTTTCCCGATTCGTCGCGCACATTCGTATAGGCGACCGCGGAGTCGCCAGGCTCGGGCGCCAGGGTGCCACTCACCCGGCGGCCGTCGTTGGCCAGCGTGCTGAAGGCATAGGTCCACTGCAGCGGTGTCACCTCGGAGGTTCCCAGCACCATCGCGGGGTTGGTCCTGATCGGGTCGGACACTCCCATCCGATGGATGGTCCGGGCGATCGCCTTCGGCCCACCCTCGATGCTCTCCAGGCCCACCTGTGCGTAGACCGAGTTGTCCGAGTTGGTGGTTGCGTCGTAAAGCGTGGAAGAGCCGGAGTAGCTGTCGCCGTAGTTGGAGACCGGGAAGTACTCACGGTTGTTTTTTCCGAACCTGAACAGCTGCGGCGCAGATTCGTAGACGGCATCAGGGGAGATTCCCTGTTCGAGTGCGGTCGCGAGGATGAACGGCTTCACGGTCGAGCCGGGCTGGCGGTAACCCTGAGTCGCAAGGTTGAACGGAGCGGTGTCGAAGTCCGGTCCGGCGACCATCGCGTCGACAGTCGCGTCCTTGTTGTTGATGATGACCACCGAAGCGGTCGGGCCGATCCCGCCCAGGGTGTCGCTGACCACCTGCTCGGCCGCCGACTGGACCTCGAGGTCGAGCGAAGTCTTGAACTCGAGCCCACCGAAGAAAGTACGGCCAGCACCGAACCGGTCCACCATTTGCTGACGGACCCACTCGGTGAAGTACGGCGCCTTCGAGTCGATCTTGGGCGGCTCGATCGAGGTGCTGGGAGGGAGGGCTTCGGCCGCTGCCTCCTCCTCCTGATCGGTGGTGATGTATCCCTGCTCGGACATTTTCTGGAGGACGGTGTTGCGCCGGAGCAGGGAGGCTTCCGGGTTGATCTGGGGGTCGTAACCGTAGGGGTTCTGGATGATCCCGGCAAGGAGGGCCGACTCGGCCGGAGTCAGGAGTTCGGCGCATGGCATGTCGTCGGTGCCACAGGACGGATGGGCCCAGCCGAAGTAGGTTCGCGAGGCTGCTTCGATCCCGTAGGCCCCGGAACCGAAGTAGACGGTGTTCAGGTATTCAGTGAGGATCTTGTCCTTCGTCCATTGCTGCTCGAGGTGGTACGCGGCGGCGATCTCGCGTGCCTTCTGGAACACCGTTCGCTCGCTCTGGGCCTCCAGCGCCTGCTTGACGAGTTGCTGGGTGATTGTCGAGGCACCCTCTTTGGCGCTGCCGGCGAGCACGTTCTGGAACATCGCCCTGGCGAGTCCGCGGAAGTCGAGTCCCCGGTGCTCGTAGAAGCGTGAGTCCTCGATCGAAACCACGGCGTTCTTCATATTCGGCGAGATCTGGTCCGCCCCGAGCAGGATCCGGTTTTCGTTACTGCTCAGGGTTCCGATGAACTCGCCCTGGCTGTCGATCAGGATCGAGTTCTGAGCTTCTTTGAACTGCGCGAAGCGCTCGATTGCCGGAATGTCCTGAGAGACCGCCATGACCGCCCCGAACGTCGCGGAGGCGAGGCCAAGGACACCGAGGCCGAGCAGGATGAACAGAATCCTGAGCTTCTTGATGCGGGGCTTGGGCGGTTCGTCGCCCGGAGGCGTCGCAAGGGTTCCGACCGGTGGTCGGGCACCGTTGCCACCGCCGTTTCCTGCTCCCGGACTGCCGCCTTTGCTGGTGGGCCCGGTCTTGTCTCTGGACCGGCGCGAGCGACCGTTCTTGCTGTTCCGGTCCTTCCTGGTCTCTTTCTCGCCGGATGGGCGCAGCACGCTGGAGCCATTGCCTCTGGCAGCGGTTGGTGGTGTGAGAACGTTTTCGTTCTCCCGGGGTTCGCGTCCCGGCGGGTGCTTTGGAGTTCGAGAAGTCATCGCTGGCGGGTGACTCGGTAAGCAAGGATCAGGCGACGCTGAGTGCTGGCGCCCGCGCGGTCAGCCCGATACGCGAACTCACAGAGTCGGTCCGTCAGTCTAGCATTGCGCCAATGGCCGTCAAGTCGCATCCGCAAAGCCCCGAACCATCTCCGGAATCGCTGGTACGGGCGTCAAAGCTGGCAAGCAACTCGGTCGAGACCCTGCCCGAAGGCGGGCTTGCCGCGCAGCTGGAGCGGGGCGAGCCGCTCAGGGTGAAGCTCGGGATCGATCCGACGGCGCCGGACATACACCTCGGCCACACCGTCGTGCTGAACAAATTGCGGCAGTTCCAGGATGACGGCCATCAGGTGGTGCTGATCATCGGCGACTACACGGCCCGGGTCGGAGATCCGTCCGGCCGTTCGGACCAGCGCCCGATGCTCGATTCGGATGAGATTGACGCGAATGCGCGGACCTTTCAGGAGCAGGCCTTCAAAGTTCTTGACCGCGACCGGACCGAAGTCAGGTTCAATAGTGAGTGGCTGCGGATGGAGCCGGAGGATCTGCTCCGGCTCCTGGCGAAGGCCACGGTCGCCCGGTTGCTCGAACGCGACGACTTCCAGAAGCGGATGAATGCACAAGAGCCGATTTCGGCACTGGAGCTGCTCTACCCGCTTCTCCAGGGTTAC
>Ga0209591_10001936_pt1:0-17500 | contig 25211 bp, 18 predicted proteins | sample MAT01_FD_187207 | JGI IMG/M metagenome (GOLD analysis project Ga0209591, IMG submission 187207) | Freshwater microbial communities from Lake Fryxell liftoff mats and glacier meltwater in Antarctica - MAT-01 (SPAdes) (version 2) | ecosystem: Environmental > Aquatic > Freshwater > Ice >... | reverse complement strand
CCGACGGCTGCGGCTGTCGGGGAGTCAACCTTGAGATACCACCCTTGACATACCGGGCTTCTAACACTGTGCCGTAATCCGGGCAGTGAACAGTGTCAGGCGGGCAGTTTGACTGGGGCGGTCGCCTCCTAAAATGTAACGGAGGCGCCCAAAGGTTCCCTCAGTACGGTTGGAAATCGTACGTAGAGTGTAAAGGCAATAAGGGAGCTTGACTGCGACACCGACGGGTGGAGCAGGAACGAAAGTTGGGCTTAGTGATCCGGCGGTTGCAAGTGGAAGCGCCGTCGCTCAACGGATAAAAGGTACTCCGGGGATAACAGGCTTATCGCTTCCAAGAGTCCATATCGACGAAGCGGTTTGGCACCTCGATGTCGGCTCGTCGCATCCTGGGGCGGGAGTACGTCCCAAGGGTTGGGCTGTTCGCCCATTAAAGCGGCACGCGAGCTGGGTTCAGAACGTCGTGAGACAGTTCGGTCCCTATCTGATGTGGGCGTTGGAGAATTGAGAGGATTTGTCCCTAGTACGAGAGGACCGGGATGAACGTGCCTCTGGTGTAGCTGTTGTCCTGCCAAGGGCATCGCAGCTTAGCTACGCACGGAACGGATAACCGCTGAAGGCATCTAAGCGGGAAGCCGTCCTCGAGATGAATTCTCCCATCCTCTAGAAGGAGTAAGACCCCTGGTAGACCACCAGGTTGATAGGCCGGCGGTGGAAGGGTGGCAACATCCGCAGCTGACCGGTACTAATGGGTCGAGGGCTTGACGGATATTTATTTCAATGATTCGATCGGCTGTTGTGCAGTTTTGAGGCTCTATCGGGGTGTCGTCTCGACATATTTCCGGTGGTGCAATAGCGCGGTGGAAACACCTCTTCCCATTCCGAACAGAGCAGTTAAGCACCGCAGCGCCGATGGTACTTGGGGGGCAACCCCCTGGGAGAGTAGGTCGCCGCCGGTTTTTCATTGAAGGGTCATCCGAAAGGGTGACCCTTCCTTATTGCATCGACCGGTTGCATCGACCGGCTGGTGGCTCGACGTTCTGCCGGAGAGTGTCGACCTTCTGTCCGGAACTACGGACCCTTCTCGGGCCGGACGCCTGGTCCGGAGCGTCTCCATCTGGTCGACGGCGTAGTCGATGGCATCGGACGCGTTGTCAGTCGGTGAAGCTGAGCTTGATTCTGGGAGGACGCAGGGCGGAGGCGAAGTCCGAGCTTTCGGTAGAGCAGGCAGTCTGGCCGGCTCTTTCCCGCCGACGACTGACAGTTTCGGAGAATGGTTGTGCGTCTGGCGGAGCGCTCAGCCCGGACTCGACGACCCTGGTCCTCCGGACGGGTGTGGCGCCGGTGCGGCGCCGGCCCTCGTGGCAGGGGTTTGCGCGGGTAACGGAGTCTGGACCGGGGTATTCGAGCCCGTACTCGCCGAGGGTCGCGAACTCGATAATCAGGTCCAGGGCGTCTGCCGACTTTGCGGAAAGTTTCTTCATATGCACGAACATAGGTTCGTACAGTACGCCACCCTCCGGACACGAACATGTGTTTGCAGGATGCGTTGCAGAATGAGACAGAAGGGTAGTCACAGAGCCAAGTGCTGCTCAGGCCCTCGATCCTCGGCGCACCGGTGTTCAGCGCCCGCGTCGGCCGAAGGAGTGTCTCGCCGGGGCCAGGCTCTTGACGGTCGGGTCTGGCGGCTGGAACTCGGCGAGAGAGCTTGCGACGAGGTTGACCACGCCCTGGTTGGTCTCGATCCTTCCGCGTGCCCGGATCATTGTTGCCGTCCGGATTACGAGGCGATGACGGGCTGCGACCGGAGGCGGCACCACCAGGTTGAGCGTGTCGGTTTCGTCCTCGATCAGGATGAAGTAGACCCCTCGGGCTGTTTCGGGCCGCTGGCGGGCGACCATCAGGCCGGCGACTTCTGCGTTGCTGCGGTCGGGCAACGCGATTGCTTCGGCCGCGGTCAGCACCCGGCTCGGCAGATCCTGTCGGGCGAGTGCCATCGGGTGACCCTCGAGTGTCATGCCGATGCTGCCGTATTCAGCCGCCACCCTTGCCCAGGCTTCGGGCTCCTGCAGATCCGGCGTCTGCTGTTGTGCGAACGGCAGGGAGAGCTGTCGTCCGCCGACAGAGGCCGGATGGTGTGGCATCAGTCCGACGCTCCAGAGGCCAGAGGCACGGTCGCCCCGGGGCAGGGATCTGAGCGCACCGGCCCAGGCCAGATGCTCCAGTTCCTGCCGTCGCAGCGGCATTCGCGAGGCCAGGTCGCCAAGGCTGCGGTACGGCCCGCCACGGTCGCGTTCGTCGATCAGCTTCGCCATCTCGGCTCCCTCGGCTCCCTTGACGTAACCGAGGCCGATCCTCACCGCCGGGATGGCAGGTCCGGTACGGCTTGCCCCGGTGTGGGCGGCACGTCCGGAACGACCGACCCCGATGTGGGCGGCACGTCCGGAACGACCGGGCCCGGCGTGGGTGGAACGGTCGGCCCCGGACCGGTCGGCCCCGGACCGGTCGGCCCGACCGTCGCCTGCGCCGTCCGGCCACTCGGCGGTGCAGTCGACCCGGCTCCCGTTGATGTCGGGGGGCAGGATGCCGATGCCAATCCGCTTCGCCTCCTGAACAAGGGAGTCCGGGGGGTAGAAGCCCATCGGCTGCTCGTTGAGCAGGGAAGCGAGGAACTCCGGTCCGTAGTGGACTTTGAGCCAGGCCGACTGGTAGGCGAGCAGGCCGAAGGCTGCCGAATGAGCTTTGGGAAAGCCGAATCCGGAGAAGCCGACGATCTGTTCAAAGATGCTGCCTGCGGTTTTCTCCGGCACACCGTTGCCGACAGCGCCTTCCATGAAGCGCCGGTGGTGTGACTCGAGCGCCTGGCGGGAGCGTTTGCGGCTCATCGCCCGTCGCAGGCTCTCGGCCTCGGATGAACTGAAGCCGGCGACGCTCATCGCCACCTCGATCACCTGCTCCTGGAAGATGATCACCCCGAGCGTCTCCTCGAGGACCGGCTTCAGCAGCGGGTGCTGGTAGGGGACTTCATATGAAGGGTCTTCCCGCAACCGCCTGCGGCGCTCGATGTATGGATGTACGGCGCCGCCCTGGATCGGACCGGGCCGGATCAGGGCGACCTCGACCGTCAGATCGTCGATGTTCATCGGCCGCATCCTCGGCAGCATCTGCATCTGGGCCCGGCTTTCGATCTGGAAAACGCCGGTTGTCTCGGCCCGTCGGATCGCTTCGAAGGTCGGCTCGTCCTGGAGGTCGATCCGACTGAGGTCGATCGTCTCGCCCCGGACCCGGCCGATCTCGTCAATGCAGCGCTCGACCGCCGAGAGCATGCCGAGGCCGAGCAGGTCTACCTTCAGGAATCCGGCATCCTGGCAGGAGTCCTTGTCCCACTGGACGATCTGTCGGCCTTCCATCGAGGCCGGCACCACCGGGCAGATCTCGATCAGCGGCCCGGTTGAGATCACCATGCCACCCGAGTGCTGGGAGGGGTTGCGTGGATTGCCGCGGGCTTCGCCACACAGCCAGACAAGGTTCTTCCACGAGGGAGATTCGGCCCTTTCGTACCCGATCGCGGCGGCGAGGTCGCGCTGGAGGTCGTCGCTGCCGTGGAAGTCGATCGAGCGGGCCGCCCTTTCTATCTCGGTCTGGGGAATGCCCAGCGCCTTGCCGAAATCCCGGATCGCGCCGCGGGTGCGGTAAGTGGGGAAAGCCGCGACCAGGGCGGAGCGTTCGGCACCGTAGCGCTCGTGGATCCGGGGAATCAGCTTCGCCCGGATGTCCCGGGGAAAATCGAGGTCGATGTCAGGCACGGCAGTGACCTCTTCGTTGAGGAAGCGTCCGGGGAAGAGGTTCGCCTTGACCGGGTCCACATGGGAGAGCCCGGTCAGGTAGCAGACGATCGAGCTGACGCTGGAGCCGCGGCCGCGGCCGGGCGGCAGCACCGAGCGGGCCGAATCCGGGCCGCGCACCTCGACCGCGACCTCGCGAGCCAGCTCGAGCAGGTCGTGATGGAGCAGAAAGAAGCCGGAAAGGCCCAGTCCGCGGATGATCTGGAGCTCTTTCCGGAGTCGTTGACCGGCTTCGGCCTCCTGCGGCGTGCCGGCGTACCGGCCGTCCACCCGGGAGAGGCAAAGCTCGCTCAGGACACGGTCGGCACCGGGGTCGTCGGCCTGCGGGTAGCGGTAGCCGAGGTCCCTTTCGAGGTCGAACTTCAGCCTGGATGCGATCTCCGCGCTTTCGGCCACCGCTTCGGGGTAGTCGGCGAAGCGGGCCGCCATCTGGGAGGGCGAGGCCAGGGCCGATGAGGAGTTGCCCCGTCTTTCAGGCTCGCAGGCTTCGATGTTCGTGCCCATCCTGACCGCGACCAGGGCGTCCTGGAGCCGGGCCCGCGCGGCTTCGTGGCTGTGAATGTTGCCGGTCGCAACCGTAGCCAGCCCCAGCTTTGCCGCCAGCGAACTGAGCCACCGGTTGCGGGCCCGGTCGTGGCGCCAGTAGGGCCGCTGCAGCTCTATCCGCAGGTTCTCCCTCCCGAACCAGTCGGTCAGGCTGCGGGCCAGCTTTTCGGCGGGTCCCAGGTCGCCGTCGCTCCAGGCCGAAGCCAGCGGACCATGTCCGGCACATCCACTCAGGCAGACCAGCCCGGCGGCGCGCCCGGCCAGGGACCCGACCGGCACCGAAGGCTGACCGGCCCGGCGCTCACGGCCGTCGCGGGTGTGGGAGTGGGCCTCGGTCAGGAGGCGGCAGAGGTTGGCGTAGCCGGTCTGGTTTTCGACCAGCAGGGTGAGGTGGAAGAGCCGGCCGTTCAGGGAAACGGTCAGCTCCGTGCCGGTGATCGGCTTGATCCCGGTGCCCCGGCACGCGACCGCGAACTCCATGGAGCCCCAGACACCGTCGTGGTCGGTGAGCGCCAGGGCCGGATAACCGAGTTCGGCTGCCCTGGTGGCGAGGTCGAGCGGGGAGGAGGCGCCGTCGAGGAAAGAGAAGGACGAGTGACAGTGGAGTTCGACGTAACGGGACATCAGTACGCCGTCGCAGAAAGTGGCATCGCGAGACCTCAGGCCCGCTGGGCGAACCACTGACCCGAAGGAAACGCCTGGAAGACGGTCAGGTCGCGTCCGTCGATCAGGACCAACTCGAAATACCACCGCCGGATCGGGGCGGCAGTCCACCAGCCGTCTTCGACGATCCACTCTTCGCGGACCGCGACCACGTCGACGTCATTGACCTGGGTCGGGGTGCGCCGCGAATCGCTGGCGACCTCGACCGGCCGCGGCTCGTAGAGCCGGGAGGGCCTGCCGGAGCCGTGAAGGTCCCCGCTGATCATGAGAGGTAGGGGGTCAGGAGCATGCGGCGCTCGGGCAGGTGGGATCCGATTTCGGCGTCCAGAACGCGCATCAGGCCGCTTTCACCGACCACCGCCCGGACCTGGAGTGCGGCTTCGTTGAGCCGGAGCAGGCGGGTTTCTTCCGGCCGGCGGGTGAGCTCAGCCTGCTTTGGTGCGGCCGCGGTCATCCTGGTGATCCGCAGTCCGAGGTGCTCGGCCGGTCGGGGCAGCTGCTCGAGGCCGGGCAGGAGGATCATTCGCAGCAGGTCGGCTCGGCCGGTCGGCTCGCGTGGCGCGGTTTCCCGGGCCCAGCTTCCGCCGCCGCTCAGCCGGGCCTCCATCGCGACGGTGCGGGCGCTCATGCCGGCCGCGGCCAGCCGGGTGGCGATACGGTCGCAGAGGATGGTCAATGCGCTCTGAAGGTGGATCCCGGAGCCGGCATCCGGCAACTCGAGCGACTCACGCAGCTCTTCATGCGGGGTCCGGGGGCGGATCTTCGCTTCGACCCCGAGAGCGACCTCCAGCGCCTCTACACCAAGGTCGCCGAAGCGGTCGGCGACCGCATCCCGGGAAATCTCCCTCAGAGAGCCGAGGCGGTGGATGCCCAGGCGCACAAGGGAGGTGGTCATCCGCCGGCAGGCTGCTTCCGGCCCGCCGAGACGCCCGTTCAGGATTCTTACCGGCAGCGAGTCGAGGTTCTCCTGGAGTCGCTCGGGCGGGATAACCGGGGTGCTGTCACCGGAGCGGTGCGCTGCGGCGAAGGCGGCCAGCCTGGTCGGCGCGGCGGCGATCCTGACGGCCGGGCCGAGCCGCCGGGAGGTCAGTCGGACTACGCCGTCGAGTCCACCATGCAGACGCTCCATGCCGTCGGCGAGAAAGAACGCCTCGCCGTGGCGCTCGGACTCGACTTCGGCCCCGATCGACTCGATCCGGCCCAGGAACTCCTCCCAAACGGCTTCGGTGCGGGTGGGGTCGGGGGTGATCAGCGAGAGCCGGGGGCAGATATCAACCGCTTCTCCGAGGCCCATTCCGGGCCTTACGCCAAGTTGGTGGGCGGCGGGGGATACCTGCCCGATTACCTGGGCAGTGTCGTGCTGAGGCGCCAGCGCCACCGGTTCCTGAAGCCGGGCCTGGCTTTCACCGATGGACGCCCGCAGGGGCAGAAGGGGCAGAATTACACAAACGACCATATACGAACACATGTTCGCATACTGTCACGGAAGCTTCAACCCGGGCTACGGATCGGCGCCCTGACTGCCCGGACGGACATGGTTCACTGCCGGCCCGAGGCGGCTGGCCGGGATGGGCCAGGATCCACAGCCGGCCCACGATGACGGCACGGGCACAGGTCGGGCAGAATGGACTCATGGGCAGAAAGCTGAAGTGCGACTGGTGCGGCGTGGGGCTCGATGAGGACGAGGGGCTGCGCCTGATTCAGCCACATCGCAACCTCGGTGCCTCCTTCTGTCGTCTCGAACACGTCGTCCCGTGGCTGATGCAGAAGAACGACTGGCATATCTGGCCCGGGGTGGAGGTGCCTGAGGAGGCCGGTCCCGTCTGCGCCCAGACTGGCGAGGAACTTGACGAAGACGCCTGGTACCTGACCAGGCGCCGGGGCGATGTGGAGGTCACCGACGGCTTCATCGGGTCCGAGGCGGTGCTGGCCTGGGCCAAGGCCGGTGGCCGTTACGCCCCGGGCTGATTGCCACCGCCGGGGTTCTGCCCCTGCCCGGGCCGATTGCCCTGGCCGGGCCTGTTCTGGCCGGCCTGACCGCGGTCTGCACCGCCGTTGCCGGGGGTCCGTCTCGCGCGGGGGACCGGCCTGGCGACGGGCTCGGGGGCAAGGGAGTTCACGAAGCGGCCGACTATCGCAGCAGTCTGTTCCGGAGTCTCCACGTTCGGCGAATGGCCGGCTTCCGCGATCAGCACCGTCTCGACCCCCGGAACTGCCGCGTAGGCGCTGAGCGACTCCCTGGCCGGGTAGATCTGATCCTGCTCGCCGAAGATCACCAGCAGCGGCAGCCCGAGGTCCTGCAGCCGCTGGTCGAGCGGCTCTTCATCGGTGTAGGCCTCTGACTCTTTTGCGGAATCACGGTAGGCCGGATAGGTCATCGCCCGGACGTCGTCGATGAACCTGTCCGGCACTTCGAAGCCGGGGGCGAAGGCCTGCTCGAGGTTTCGGCGCAGCATGAAGTCGGGCGCGATCCTCCAAAGCGCCTGGCCGATCACCGGAAGCCTGGCGACCTTGGCGCTGCCGCTGAGGCCACCGTAAGAGGAGTCCGGCGATATGTCGAGGAGTACCAGGCCGGCGACCAGGTCCGGTGAGCCCTCGGCCAGGGCGGTCGCGACCTTGCCGCCCAGCGAATGACCGACCACCGTTGCGCTGTCGATACCGAGCTTCGAGAGCACCTGGGCGACCAGGCTCGCCTGAGACTCGATCGAGTAACCGGAAGACGGCTTCTCCGAGCCTCCGTAGCCGAGCATGTCGATCGAAATGACACGGCGACCCTGTTCGGCAAGCAGCGGGGTCAGATCTTCCCACCAGTCGATCGCCCCGCCGGAGCCGTGGATCAGCACCACGGGAGGCGCGAGCGGAACCGCTGCTGCCGGCACGCCGGGCCGGTCCTGGGACGTCAGGCCACCTGCTCCGCCGCCGCCGACACCGGGTTCGGGCGGCGTGTCCAGCACCTGGATCTGGCCTGAAGTCGTATTGATCAACTGGCCACCGGCGATGTTTATGGCAGCCGATTCCGTCTCGTTGTTGAGGGCGAAGGTATTCAGCGCGAGCAGCACCACCACCGCCAGCACAGCAACGAGCAGCAGCTTGATCCCACGGCGGCTGCGGGAGCCTGCGCCCCGATTCGAGCGTGATGAAGTTCTGGCCATCTGCGCTGTTACCCTAGTCCGACTTTCGGTCGGGTCAGCTTCGTCTCCGGTCCGTTCCAGAAAATCCGACCAAGAGCGGGAATAACTACATGGAGAAGTTCGTCATACAGGGCGGTGTACCGCTCTCTGGAGAGATCACCGCTGCGGGCAACAAGAACGCCGCGCTGCCGATCCTCGCCGCCTGCCTGCTCACAGAAGAAGAGCTCGTCATCGCCAACGTGCCGCGAATCCGTGACACGGAGGCCCAGATCGCATTGCTGGAGAAGCTCGGGGTCGAGGTCGAATGGGTTGAGGCGAACACGGTCCGGCTCTGCGCCAGGAACGTCACCGACACCAGCCTGGACGAGGACCTCTCCGCGGCGATCCGCGCGTCCTTCCTTATGGCGGGTCCGCTGCTCGCCCGCTTCGGCGAAGTCCACATGCCACCTCCGGGCGGTGATTTCATCGGACGCCGCCGCCTTGACGCCCACCTCGACGCCTTCCGCGAGCTCGGCGCCCGTGTCGGAGGACAGCGCTGGATCGAGCTGACTGCCCCGCCGGGAGGCCTTCGTGCCTGTGAGATTTTCATGGACGAGCCTTCAGTGATGGGTACCGAGAACGCCCTGATGGCCGCCGCGCTCACGCCCGGAGAGACGATCATCTCGAATGCCGCATCCGAGCCGCATGTGCAGGACCTCGCCCGGCTGCTGGTCAAGATGGGAGCGCCGATCTCCGGAATCGGGTCGAACGTGATGGTCGTGACGGGCCAGGACAAGCTCGGCGGTGCCGAACACACGGTCACCCCGGACCACATCGAGATCGCCAGCTTCATGGCTCTGGCCGCCGCGACCGGCGGGGAGCTGCGGATCCACGACGTCGAACCGCTCGACCTGCTGATGATCCGCCGCCAGTTCAGGCGGCTCGGGTTCCAGTCCGTGATCGAGGGCCGCGACGTGATCGTGCCGCCGGCTCAGAACCTGCGTGTTCAGGCCGACGTCGGAGGGGCGATCCCGAAGATCGAGGACGGGCCGTGGCCGGCTTTCCCGGCCGACCTGACCTCGATCGCCCTGGCGCTCGCGACCCAGGCCGAAGGGGAGATCCTGATCTTCGAGAAGATGTTCGAGAACCGGCTTTTCTTCGTCGACAAGCTGGTCGCCATGGGTGCGCGGATCACCCTCTGTGACCCGCACCGGGCAATCGTCAGCGGACCGAGCCGGCTGCATGGAGAAAGGGTCGACAGCCCGGACATCCGTGCCGGTATGGCGATGCTGATCGCCGCTCTGACCGCCGAAGGAACCTCCCACATCGGCAACATCCGCCAGATCGACCGGGGTTACGAAGACATCGACTCCCGTCTGAAGTCCCTCGGTGCCCACATCGAGCGCGTCGACGACTGATCGGAGCGCAAATGATCCACCCGATACCACCCGGAACCAGGGATGTACTGCCAGACGAGATGCGCGAGCTGAGAAAGCTCGAGGAGTCGCTGCTGGGAGTATTCGAGAGTTTTGGCTATGGCGAAGTCCGCACCCCGACGATCGAGTACGCGGACGTGGTCGGCCGGGGCGACGAAGCTTCGGTCGGCGATGCCTACCGATTCTTCGATGACCGTGGCGAGCTGCTGGCGCTGAGGACAGACATGACGATCCCGATCGCCCGGCTGGTCGCGACCCGTTTCGGCGAGGTCCCGCCACCGTGGCGGCTCAGCTATGTCGCCAATGCTTATCGCGCCGTGACTCCGCAGCGGGCAAGGTTGCGGGAGTTCGGCCAGGCCGGGATCGAGCTGATCGGTGTAGACGGAGCCGACTGCATCGCCGAAGTGGTGGAGATCCTGGCCGGCTCGCTCGATGCGGCCGGCCTCGGGGATGCCGTGATCGGTCTCGGTGACGCCGGCCTGTGGGCCGCGCTGGTCCGCGACCTGGGCGGATCTGACGGGATCGTCGAGAGCTCTTCCCGCCGGCTCGCAGAGCACGACATGGTCGGTCTCGGGGTCGAGCTGCGGCAGTGCGGCGAGTTCGATGTCGGGCAGGTCGAGACCCTGCTTGAGATCATTCAGATGCGCGGGGGGCCGGACCTGATCTCCTCCGCTCGCGGCCGCGGCGGCGCTCTTTTCGATGAGGTCCTCGACCGGATGGAGTCGACCTGCGCGGCGATCTCGGCCGGTTCGGTCGGTGGGCGTATTCAGATCGACCTCGGCATGCTTCGTGAGCTCGGTTATTACACCGGGTCCATTCTTGAGGTCTACGACCCTTCGGTCGGCGAGGCGATCGGCGGTGGCGGCCGGTACGACGGCCTCATGAAGCGCTTCGGCGTGGAGCAGCCGGCGGCCGGTTTCAGCCTCTACCTGGAGCCGATCCACAAAGCACAGCTCGAGCAGGACCGGACCCGGGGTGGAGGCAACAATGCTTGATTCGCTGACCGGCCCGGGCGGACCGCTGAAGCTGGCCGTTCCGCGCGGTGCACTCATGGACGAGGTGCTGGCGCTGCTGGACCGGGTCGGGATAGACACCTCCGGTGTGCGCAGCGATTCCCGCTCGCTTGTTTTCGATGGCGGTGAAGTGACTCTGGTGACGATGCGGCCTTACGACGTGCCCACCTATGTCGAAGCCGGCGCGGCCGACCTCGGGATCACCGGCAAGGACGTGCTGCTGGAGCAGGACGACCGTCGTATCTACGAGCTCCTCGATCTCGACGTCGGGCTCTGCCGCATGGTCCTGGCCACCCGCAAGGGCGACACCGGACCCAGCGAGCACCAGAGGCGGCTGGGAATGATGAGGATCGCGACCAAGTATCCGCGCATCGCCGAGCGTTACTTCGAAGGCCAGGGCCGGCAGGTGGAGGTGGTCGAGGTCAAGGGTTCGATCGAGCTGGCTCCTCTGGTGGGGCTGGCCGACGGCATCGTCGACCTGGTCGCAACCGGCCGCACCCTCGTCGAAAACAACCTTGAAGAGCGTGAGCAGATCGTCACCTGCACCGCCCGGCTGGTGGCCAATGGGGTCGCTTACCGCCTCCGGTCCCAAGAGGTCGACTCGCTGACCTCCCGGCTCCGGGAGGCTGCGGGGTGAAGTACCGCCGTCTCCAATGGACGGCGCCGCAGGAGGTTGCGGCCGAGGTCCGCGCGTGGTTCGATTCCGGAGCCGAATCGATCGACCTCGGGCCGATCGAGCGGGCGGTAGCCGAGCGAGGAGACGCCGCGCTGCTCGAGCTGACCTCGAAGTACGACGCACCTGATGGCGGCAGGCTGAATCTGGTCGTTTCAGACGATGAGGCCCGGTCGGCGCTCGATGCCCTCGATCCCGCGGTCCGCGATGCGCTGGAGACCGCGATCATGAATGTGAGGCTTGTTGCCGAGGTCCAGCTCGGAGAAGACCGCACGGTCGAGCTGCCTCAGGGCCAGCGCGTCACTGTCGGCGAGGCGCCCGTCGCGGCTGCCGGGATTTACGCCCCCGGCGGTCGCGCCAGCTACCCGTCATCGGTGGTCATGGGCTGCGTGACCGCACGTGTCGCCGGAGTCGTCAGGCTGGTGCTGGTAACTCCTCCCGGACCCGACGGCAGGGTGGACGCGGCGACCCTCGCTGCCGCGACGCTTTGCGGGGTGGACGAGATCTACGCGGTCGGCGGCGCCCAGGCGATCTTTGCCCTGGCTCGCGGAACTGAGACGATCCGCCCGGTAGACGTGATCGCAGGACCGGGCAATGCCTGGGTCCAGGCGGCGAAAAAGGCGGTATTCGGCGAGGTCGCGATCGACTCGCCGGCCGGACCATCGGACCTGACCGTTGTGTTCGACAGGGACACCGACCTGCGCCTCGCGGCACTCGACCTTTGCGCTCAGGCCGAGCACGGCGCCGAGAGTCCGCTGGTCGCGGTTTCGGTGAACGGAGGGGAACTGGACGTTCTGGCGGCTGAAGTCGAATCCGTGGCAGCGGACCAGCCTTCGGTCAAGGACTGTCGGCTGGCCCTGATCGAAGCCCCGTCGCCCGGGGAGGCGATCGAACTGGTCAACGAGATGGCACCCGAGCACCTTCAGTTGATGGACCCGGCCAGCGCGGCTCTCGAGTCGCAGGTGAGCACCGCGGGCTGCGTATTCCTCGGACCCAGGTCGGCCACCGCCTTCGGCGACTACATCGCCGGCTCAAACCACATCCTGCCGACGGAGGGCACCGGGAAAAGTTTCGGCCCGGTTTGCCCGGCAACCTTCCGGCGCAGCACGGCGCGGGTAAGCTTGACAACCGAATCGGCCTCACTGCTTGCGGAGCCTCTTAATGCTCTGGCAAGGGCAGAAGGGCTGCCGGTTCACGGACTTTCGGCGATAGCGAGAAAAGAAGATGAGCAGAACAGCGACAGTTGAAAGAAGTACGGGCGAGACCCGGATCGAAGTAACCGTTGACCTCGACGGAGGCGATTCCCTGGTCACCACCGGAGTCGGCTTCTTCGACCACATGCTCGACCTGCTCTCCCGCCATGCCAACATCGGACTTGCCGTCAAGGCGGAAGGGGACCTCGAAACCGGCTCTCACCACACGGTCGAGGACGTCGGCATCGTGATCGGGCAGGCGCTCGACCGTTCACTGGGTGATCGCTCCGGCATCCGGCGCTACGGCTCGGCGGTCGTGCCGATGGATGAGGCTGCGGCCAGCTGCGCGCTCGACATCTCGGGCCGGCCGCTGCTCGTCTTCCGAGGGGAAATTCCGAACACCAGGATCGCCAACTACGAAACCGAACTGACGGAAGAGTTCTTCCGGGCGGTCGCCAACGGCGCGAAGATGACGATTCACGTCGAGGTCATGTACGGCTCGAATGTGCACCACCTGATCGAAGCCGCCTTCAAGGCGTTCGCCCGGGCGCTCAGGGTTGCGGTCTCGATCGACCCGGACGAGAAGGGCGTGCCCAGCACCAAGGGCACGCTGAGCAGTTGAGCCGGTCCGTTTCGCTGGCCGTCCTGGATTACGGGATGGGCAACCTGCGCTCGGTCGAGAAGGCTTTCGAAAGGGTCGGCGCAACCTGCGAGGTCACCTCCGACCACGACCGGATCGAAGCCGCTAACGGAGTCGTGCTGCCGGGGGTCGGCGCTTTCCCGAAGGCGATGGAGCGGATCCGTGAGCTCGGACTCGACCATGCCCTGAACTCCGCGGCCGGGCGGGATCAGCCGATTCTCGGAATCTGTCTCGGGCTGCAGCTTCTGTTCGAGTCGAGCACCGAACTCGGAGGCGCCGAAGGCCTCGGGCTGCTCAAGGGCAAGGTCGTCGAGATCCCGGCCGGCGGTCGCAAGATCCCGCACATCGGCTGGGCGGCAGTCACCTGGCACCGGCCGTCGCGCCTCAGCAACGGCTTGCGTCCCGGCGAACCGTTCTATTTTGTGCACTCTTTTGTTGTCGAGCCGAGCGGGGAAGAGCTGATCGGGACCGCGGCCTACGGTGGAGAGTTCGCATGCGTCGCCGGTCGCGACCGGATCTACGGTGTTCAGTTTCATCCCGAGAAGTCGAGTTCGGCCGGACTCCGGCTTCTGCAGAACTTCGTTGAGGTCTGTGAGTGATTCTGCTTCCGGCGATAGACGTGCTCGGTGGCAAGGCAGTCCGCCTGTACCAGGGCCAGTACGACCGTGAGACCGTCTACGACGACGAGCCGGCCGAGGCGGCGCGGCGCTGGGCAGATGGGGGAGCCGAGTGGATTCATGTGGTCGACCTCGATGGCGCCAGGGCCGGTGAACCCGTCAACCTGGCGGGAATCGAGGCGATCGCGGACGCAGTCGACTGCGCGGTCGAGGTCGGAGGCGGACTTCGCGACCTGGCTTCGGTCGAAGCGGTACTCGAAGCGGGAGCCGACCGGGTCGTGGTCGGAACCGCGGCGCTGCGCGACCCCGTATTCCTGGCCGAGCTGATCGAGGTCTACGGTTCCGGCAAGGTCGTGGTCTCTGTCGACGCCCGCGGCGGCAAGGTCTCACTGGCCGGCTGGACCGAGACCAGCGGCGTGGATGTGGCCGACGCTGTCGCCGATCTTTCCGGACGCGGAGTAGGGCGCTTCCTGTTCACGCCGATTGAAGTCGACGGCACGATGGAAGGTCCGAACCTCACCGAGCTGGACCGCGTCGCTGCGGCCACTGAGGCGGCCGTGATCGCCTCGGGCGGCGTGGGCACCCTCGATCACCTTCGTGAGCTCGCAGCTGCTGCACCGGGCAACGTCGAAGGCGTGATCGTCGGCAAGGCGCTCTACGAGAAGAAGTTCACTGTCGACGAGGCGATCGAAGCGCTGGGGGTTCCGCGGTGAGCGATCTCAAGCGGGTCATCCCCTGCCTGGACGTTAATGACGGGCGGGTGGTAAAGGGAACGAACTTCGTTGACATCCGCGACGCCGGGGATCCGGTGGAGCTCGCCGTCCGCTACGACGAAGGCGGTGCAGACGAACTGGTCTTCCTCGACATCACCGCCTCCCACGAAGGCCGCGACACGATCGTGGACCTGGCCCGGCGGACCGCCGACAACGTCTTCATTCCGTTCACGATCGGTGGCGGCATCCGTTCGGTTGAGGACGCACAGGCTGTGCTCGACGCCGGTGCCGACAAAGTCGCGGTCAACTCGGCCGCGCTGAACCGGCCGGAGCTGCTGAGAGAGATGGCAGAAGTGTTCGGCTCGCAATGCGTGGTGATAGCGATCGACGCCAGAAAAGAGGCAGACCGGTACGAGGTGTTCCTCAACGGTGGTCGCAAGCCGACCGGTCGCGACGCGGTCGAGTGGGCGATTGAAGCGACCGGCCTGGGCGCCGGTGAGGTGCTGCTGACCAGCATGGACCGAGACGGCACCAACGTCGGTTACGAACTCGAACTGACCGCAGCGGTGGCCGATGCGACCGCGGTGCCGGTTATCGCCTCAGGGGGCGCCGGGGAGCTCCATCACCTGGTCGAAGCGATCCAGGAAGGCAGGGCTGACGCCGTGCTCTGCGCCTCGATCTTCCATTACGGACAGCACACGGTCGAGGAAGCAAAGCAGTACATGGCCGGCAACGGAGTCGCCGTCAGGGTCTGAGTCAAAGCGCCCTCCGAGCGGGAGCGCTTGACGCGAATCGAAGAGTGTGGGATTGTCGTGGCAGAAGATCGCCAGCGACCGGAAGGAGATGACATAAAATCAAAAGGTTCGACTTGGCACCGATTCGCCATCGGGTTCTGTACCTGGGCCGTGCCGTTGGGCATCGTCATCTCCGCCTATGTCCTGATACTCACAGGTACTGCCTGGCCCGCAATCGTGGCGATTACTGTCTCTGCGACTTTGTGTGCAAACCTTCTGTTGACGGTACTTCCGACGGACGTTGATAACGAGTGGTCGCGAGCCGAAGCTTGGCGCAGCCGCACTTTCGACTTCTACAGCAATGCCGTGCTTGCGATCGGCAGCTACGGAGCGATTGCCCTAGGCGGCGATGTGTCCACCCTGAGCCGACTTCTTCTCCTGTTCATAGCTGGAGTGTTGGCGGTGTTGCTCGCGAACCTCTTCCTTGCCATCCTGTTCAGGCAGCCGATGAACGTACTCTGGCGTCGCCGAGCCCTGCGATGATCGACTCTCTCCAAAGAGGGGGGGCACCGCCGAGGTGCCTTCGTTTCACCTGAGCCCGGTGGGTGTAGGGTCGCCTGAATGGATCCTGGACAAGAGCAACAGGACAACTGGAAGAGGCTTCCCGCCACGGCCGGTTACTGGAAGGCGCTGGCGATCTGCTTCGTCTACTGCGCCGCCTTGTTTCTGGCCACAACGGGCATCGACATGTACCTCGATGGATCGGACCGACCCGGTTGGGTCGAGGTGGCCATCGTTGTCGTAGCTCTCGGGATGCCGATCTTCGTGCTCATCCGGGGCGCGATGCTCGCCAGTCGCCAGATCCGGCGGAAGACCGGCTATCCGTCCTCACCTGACGGACTGATCTTGATGCTGTTCGCGACCGGCATCTCCGCCGGCCTGATCAGTCTGCCGTTCGAGGTCTCCGCGACGTACTTCGTGATCGTCAGCTTGCCCTTCGTCGTCTGGGTCTATCTGGCGATCCTGCAGCGTCGCTTTGGCCCGACTTCCGAGGTACGGGAGCAGGACCGCCGCGTCCGATCTGCGTGAACTGTGGCTGACTGCGAATAGGATTGCGGCGGCGGCGACTGGCCGGTCAGGGAAGTCGCTGCCGACTTCGTTCGCCTTTCGCTCGGGTGAAGCCAGCACTGCACTCGCCGCCAAGGTCTCCGGTCAGGCCTCAAGGAGCGCGGCAAGCTCCATTGCTCCGTCACCCAGGTTGATCCGCAGGCGCTTCAGCTCGAAGGGGCCTTCACGGCGGGCCAGCCCGGCCTCCACTGTCGTGGCGCCCCGGTAGCCGGCCGCTTCGACGGCGGCAGCCACATCGGCGTTGTACTCCCCGGCCGGGTAACAGAAGTTCACGATCTCGACTCCCAGATCACGCTCCAGCATGCGCTTCGAATCGACCAGTTCGGTCTCGACCTGATCGGCGGAGATCACAGTCAGGTCGGGATGAGTGATCGTGTGAGAGGCGATCTCCCAGCCGGCCGCGATCATCTTCTTCACCTGCTTGCTCGAGAGGTCCGAACCTTTGGCCTTCAGGTTCAACTGACCGGCCCAGCCCTTCTTCCTGAGGATCGGCATCGCGTAGAGGTACTGACCGAGGTAGCCGTCATCGAAGGAGAGAACGACCGGCTTCGGCGGCAGCTTTCCACCGTCGTACCAGGCCTCCTGCACCTGGACGAGCGTTACCGGCGTGTACGAGTTCTCTTCGAGCCAATCGACCTGATCCCTGAGGTCGGCGACAGACAGGTAGAGATCGGGATAAGGAACAGCACCGGCGGGCTCACCGATCACGTGGTACATCAGGATGGGGACCGGGGCCGTGCTCGGCTTCCAGCTCGAGTCCGGCTGGGCCCCGGCTGCCGGTGGCGATGAGGCACCGCTTCCCTTGTCCGAGGAGGCCTGCTGGGCGGACGTCACTGTCGTGTCAGCCTGGTCGCCCTGGCCGGCTACGAGAAAGTATGCGAGTCCCACGGCAGCCACAAGAAAGGCACACGACGCGAGGGCCATGCGGCGTTGGCGCATCTGCCGCTGTTTCAGCTCCTGGCGTCTCTGTGCGAGGCGCTCGGGCAGCTGTTCGCTCATCCCGGGTTCGGGCTGGCCTGCGCCCCGCTTTTGCGGGCATCCTTTTTCTTCGCCTCGGCGCGCTGCCTGATCGCCTGTTGCTGCTTCCTGGTGATCGGCTGGAGGGCGTGGATGCTGGAGTAGCCGACGAGGTAAAGGTTCTTGCCATCCGAGAGAGCCGGCATGTAGGCACCGGTGTGGTACTGGAAAGTCT
>Ga0209591_10001931_pt1 | contig 25239 bp, 16 predicted proteins | sample MAT01_FD_187207 | JGI IMG/M metagenome (GOLD analysis project Ga0209591, IMG submission 187207) | Freshwater microbial communities from Lake Fryxell liftoff mats and glacier meltwater in Antarctica - MAT-01 (SPAdes) (version 2) | ecosystem: Environmental > Aquatic > Freshwater > Ice > Liftoff... | reverse complement strand
TCGTATGCCTGACGCTCCTTCGGCTTTTCGACTTTCTGCGCCGAGTCGCGAAAGGCGGCCGCGCGCGTCTGCATCTCGTCGTATCGTTGGCGAGCAGCCGCGCGCTGCGAGCGCATGGCGCCCATTGCCACCTGATACTTGTCGAGACGTTCGGTGGTGATCTCGATGGTTGTTCCATCGAAACCGGGCGGAATCAGCGACGCGACGGCGGCGCGGTCTTCCGCTGACTGCTCCACGCGGCGCTCTGCCGCGCGCCGGAGTGCGCCGAGCTGCCCGTGCACCGGCACGGTGAGCGAGAGCGATGACAGCACGAGCAGCAGGTGAATCCCACGGACCCGGCGAGTGAACGGCGCAAGCATTTCGAGAGCTCCAGGAAATTGACTGTGACGCGCGGGGTGATACCGCCGGCGGGCGCCGAGTGACGTACGGGTGGGGAAACGTTACTCCCTCAGCTCAAGAACGGCCGGTCCTGAGAGATCCTCTCACGAGGAACGGCCGCTATCAAGCTCTGCGAACCACAAATCTGAAGCGAAGTCGTCTTTATCCGCCGAGATTGGCCAACCCCTTCACCGTCGCCGCCAGCGCCCGCACCCGCGCTGGTTCTCTGGCAGTCGGCGCCGCGCGATCCAATTTCACCGCCAAGGCGCTCAGCGTCGCCGAGCGAGCCGGACCATTCTGCTGCTCCGCCATTCCGAGCGTCGCCCCGACGCTCGTGACCAGTCCGGCGGGGAGCCCGTTCCCCCGCTCCAGCTGGTCGAGATAGGCGCGCGCCACAACGAAGCTGGGCGCCCATGCAAGCTTCCGCTGCAGCTGCGGGTTGGATCCGGCAAGGACGACCTGCGCTGCCGCGTCGATCTCGTTCTGCGACAACAGTGCGCTGGGCTTGAGCGCCAGCACATCCAGCCCGCGGCCAATCTCGCTGCCGTAGATATGACCGTTGTACCAGTAGGCCGACCAGAAGCCCGCCAGCGTGAGCTGCCCTGGATCGATCGGGCCGCGATCAAAGTACGCGATCTCGACCGGCTTCCTCGGATTCGTGAAGTCGAAGACGGAGATGCCGCCCTGATACCACGCCTGCACCATGATGTCGCGCCCGGGCACCGGGATCAACGACCCGTTGTGCGCAACACAGTTTTCAACGTCGCTCTGCGCGGCTGGAATCTTGTAGTGCCCCTGCGGCATCAACTTGCGCGCCTTCACCGAAAAGATCGCGTCGGCACCCCACGTCATCTTGTCGCTCGCACGACACTTTGCACCCACACCCCCGCCCCACTCGTCGCTGAACACCAGCTTCGAACCGTCGTTGCTGAAGGTGGCACCGTGCCAGTAGGAAAAGTTCGGATCGACGACTTCGTCGACGCGCCGGGGATTCGCCGGATCGGAGATGTCGAGCAGCAGGCCGTTGCCGGAGCAGGCGCCCGCCGCCAATCCGATCTCGGGGTACACCGTGATATCGTGGCACTGATCGGTTTCGGCCGTCTCCTGCGTCCCCGCGCCGTGCGTGCCCCCCTGCCACAATCCGCTGATGGCATTCGTTCGCCGGCTCGCGAAGATGCGGGGGCGGCTCACGATGCGCGCGTCCTGCGGTGCGCCGACGCTGACCTTGATGATGTCGATCCGAAACCGCGCCGTCGCTGAATCACGCGCCGGTGCACCATCGCTGCATTCGGCGAGTTCGGCGCTGCTTCGTACGGCGTTGGTGCCTGACACGTACACGTACACCGTCGACGAATCCCTGGGGTCGGGAAGCAACGTGTGCGTGTGCGAGCCTCGGCATGTCTGCACCGCGCCCACCTGCCGCGGATGATCGATGTCGCTGATATCGAAGATGCGCACGCCGAGGAACCGTTCCTTTGCCGCCGAGCTGCTCACGCCCTGTCCGCCACAGTCAGTGCGCCCCTTGTTCTCCTCCACCGACATGAAGAGCAGGTTGCGATAGACAGAGACGTCGCCCTGTCCGCCAGGGCATGGGAATGCCAGCCGCAATGTGGGGTTGGCGGGAGAGGAGACATCCCAGATCTGGATGCCGTGATATCCGCCCATGAACGCAAACTTGCCGTCGAACGCGAGATCGGAGTTGACGAATGCAAAGTCCCCAACGTCGGCGGGATTCACAAAGCCATCGGGGCGGCCACGATGCGCGACCAGCGTCAGATTGCTGATGGCCTGCTGTGCAGTGTCCACACCGCCGCGCAATGAGTAGCGAGGATCGGTTATGCTGGCTTTGGCCGGACGCTGGGCAGACACCACTGGCGCAACAGCCGTGACAGCGGCGATCAGCGCCAGCGACAGACAGCGGGTATGGCGGGTATGGCGGCTCATGAGAGATCAGCGCTCGGTTATGGGAATACAAGAAGGGTGCAGCAGTTCATCGCTGGCGCAGCAGAAGACGCATCCGCGCAATCTCGGCGCGCTGGTCGGCGTTCACATCGGACACGAACCGATTGATGGATGACTCCTGCGCGGCGCCCGGAGTTGTGAGCAGGTTCGCAACCATCGTCACGGCACCGGCGTGGTGCTGGATCATCCCCGTCAGAAACAGGGAATCGAACGTCGTGCCGCGGGAGCCACGCAAAGAACGCATCTGCTTGCGCGTGAGCATCCCGGCCATCGAGTGCGCAACGCTGTCGCCCGGCATTGAGCGGTGTGACATGTCGTGCGCCACGCCGGTAGACGCCACGCCGGCGTGCCGCTCAAGCCATCGCCGCATGAGCGCAATCTCGTCTGCCTGCGACACCGCAATGCGCTCGCCCAGGCTGCGCAGGTCGCGCCTCCGCGAACGGGCTGCGATGAGCGCGGTCATCTCGACGGCCTGCTGATGATGGCCAATCATCGTCTGCATGAACTGCACATCGGCAGGAGTCACCTCGGCACCCGCCGGGGCAGCGGTCTGCGCTCCGAGCAGCAACGGAACTGCGCTGACGCAGAGTACCACCCCGCGTATCCAGGACAGTGGTGCACCGGACCGATGCTGCGACGCGCGTCCCGATGTGCAGGAATCAGTGCTCATCCACGGGACCTCGGAGCATCCGTCCAGCCAACTCCTTCACCAACTTGGCCGCGACGATGGCAGTCAACCCGGAGGCATCGCGCATCGGATTGAACTCGACGATGTCGGCACCGATGATTTCGGAGGGAATGCGTTGAATCACGCCGATGACGTCGCGTGTGCTCAGTCCACCGGGCTCCCAGTGACTGACGCCAGGCGCGTAGGCCGGATCGAGGACGTCCAAATCGAGCGAGACGTATACAGGCCCAACGACCGTTGGACGCTGTCCGCGCTCCCACGCCTGCATATCGATGATCTCGACACCAAAACGGTCGGCCTGGTCGCGCTGGTGTCGGGTCAGTGTGCGAATCCCGACTTGCACGAGCCGACTCGCCAACCCCTCTTCCAGAATCCGCGCGAACGGACAGGCATGCGAGAAACGATCGCCCTCGAACTCATCGTACAGGTCAGCGTGCGCGTCGAAGTGCAGAATGGTCGGCTTAGCATAGCGTGAGTTCACCGCTTGCAGGACGGGGAATGAGACTGAGTGGTCACCACCGAGCGCGATGACGCGGTGTGTCGCCTGTACTGCCGCGACTCCTGCCTCGATCAGCGCACGCGCACTTCCGTCCGGGGGTAATTCAAGATCACCGGCATCGGCCAGCACGCCCTCATCGCCCAGGTTGATCAATGACTCGGTCCAGTCATTCCCCGCGCCGGAGTGGAGCGCCGCGCGAATCAACGGCGGCGCCTGTGCACTGCCACGCAGGAACGAGGAGCTGGCGTCGTACGGCAGGCCGACAAGACACGGAGGGGGCGCCGTCATCAGAGTGCGCGGCAAGGCAGTGCAGTCACGACGCTTGGCCTCGGTGTACGTGTGCGGAACGGGATAACGGGTGGTACACTGTCAATCTATGATCAGGGGTAAGCCCGAACGTCGGAAACCTCGGCATCTGACGACGGTCCCTGAGACTCGCGACCTCGATTCGCCAATGTCCACAGCATCGCCCACTGCGCCGCCCGGCCCCAAAGGTCGCTTCCCTGGCGACCTCCTGCTTCGCATCTCCCGAGAGCGCGTTGCGCTCTTCCAGAGAATGGCCGCCCAGTACGGCGATATATCACAACTGCAGATCGGCCGCCAGCGCATTGTGATGCTTACCAATCCGGAAGACATCCGCGACCTCCTCGTCACCAATCAGAAGCTGTTCCACAAGGGGCAGGGATTGCAGCGCGCGAAGCTGCTCATCGGCGAAGGATTGCTCACCGCCGAGGGCGAAGCGCACCTGCGACAGCGTCGCCTGGTACAACCGGCATTCCACCGCGCGCGCATTGGTGCGTACGCCTCGGCCATGACCAACGCGGCGATGCTGCAGCAGGCGCGTTGGAGCGACGGGCAGGAGCTGGACGCCAACCGCGCGATGATGATGGTGACGCTCGACATCGTGGCGGCAACGCTCTTCGGTGCGGATGTCGGTGCGGAGGGAAGTGAAATCGGCAGCGCACTCGACGACGTGTTTGAGTCATTCTCGCTGGGTTTCGGACCGCTGACGCCGTTGACGGACCTCTTGCCGACGGCAAAGAAGCGCCGGTTGAAGGCAGGCATGGCTCGCGTCGATGACACCATCAATCGCATCATCGCGGAGCGACGTGCGAGCGGCGAGGACACCGGCGATCTGTTGTCGATGCTGCTGCACGCCACCGACACCGAGGGTGATGGCAGCGGTATGTCGGACAAGCAACTGCGCGACGAAGCGATCACGCTCTTCATCGCCGGCCACGAGACGACGGCCAACGCGCTGACGTGGACCTGGTTGCTGCTCGCTCGCAACCCCGGCGCCGAACGGGCGCTCCACGCGGAGATAGACACAGTGCTCGGCGATCGGCTTCCCACCATGGATGACCTGCCGAACCTGCCGATGGCGCGCGCGATCATCGCCGAGTCGATGCGACTCTATCCGCCGGCATACATCCTTGGCCGGCGCGCGCTGGTGACGTACACGGTCGGCGGCTACGACTTTCCCGCGCGGACCATCTTCCTCGCGCCGCAGTACATCGTGCACCGCGATCGGCGGTGGTGGCCGGAGCCCGATCGCTTCATCCCCGAACGATGGCTGGACACCGCAGCCACAGCCAACCGACCGAAATTGGCCTACTTCCCCTTCGGCGCCGGCACGCGAATCTGCGTCGGTGAACAGTTTGCCTGGATGGAGGCGATTCTCGTGCTCACCACGCTCGCCCGCCGGTGGCGTGTGAAGGTGCTCGGTCCCGACCCGGAGTTGGAGCCGATCATCACGCTGCGGCCGAAGGGTGGCCTGCCCGCCGCGCTCGAGCGCCGCTGAGCGGTGTCGAGGCGGCGGCTGCAACCAGATGTTCGCGCCTACAGGTCGAACAGACCCCAGGCCCCGACCTCACCGGCGTGTTAGGAAATGTTCACGGACCTATAGTCTCTACGGACACGTGCCGACGCTCTGCACTATCCCATTAGGACTGCCAGTCCGATCGGATGCCGGGCGGACGTTTGAAGGTGCCGGATAAATAAACAGCTCGAAATGCCGCTCCCGCGATCATTTTGGCGGACCGGCACCAACCGTCTCGCCCACCTGGGCAAGGACTGTGCACATGCAATGGTTCAACAATCTGCGTATGCAGAACAAGATGCTGGTCACGACCAGTATCGTCGTCCTCGGTACCGCGAGCATCGGTGCTTTCGCGATCGAGAGGCTCGGGAGCGTCAAGTCGCGCGTCGAGGAGATCACCACCAACTGGATACCGAAAATCGAGCTGGTCGGCTCGGTGAAGGAGAAGTCCACTTATCTGCGCGTAATGCAGTACAATCTGATCATTGCAGCCGATGCCGCTGAGATTCTCGCAGTCGAACAGCGGATTGCACCGCAGCAAGCAAAACTGGACGAGGAGCGCGCCACCTACTCGAAACGCATTACTTCGCCGACTGAGCGCGCGCTGTACGACCGCTTTACCGGCGCGTGGGATGAGTACGCAGGCACGGTCGAGCGCGCCCATTCGCTTGTCCGCTCAGACAGCAAAGCGGAAGCTGCAAAGCTCATGATCAGTGAATCACGGGTGCAGTTTTTGTCGGCTACCGCCCTGCTCGACTCGATCGTCATCTTCAATCATGACGGCGCCGCCGAGGCGAGTGCCGCAGTACATAGCGCCAACGAGTTCGCTCGAAACTCCATCATCGGTGCGGTGATTCTCTGCCTGCTGCTCGGGGTGTCCGCTGCCGTCGTGGCTGGTCGTGCGATAGGTCGCGCTGTTGATGTGGTGCTCGACCGCGCCACAACGCTGCAGACGCACTGCATCACCGGACTTCGCGCCGGTATCGAAGCGATGCGCGCCGGCGATCTCGACAAGGATGTGATCCCCGTCACGAAGGTGATTCTCTCTTCCGACCGCGACGAAATCGGCGACATCTCCAGGGTACTCGACAACATCATCTCGGACACTCAGGCGACGGTGACGAGCTTCCTGGCGACCCAGACGAATCTGCGGAACGTGATCGCCGAGACGCAGGTGGTCGTTCAGGCGGCAAAGGCAGGCCAGCTCGACACCTCGGCAAACGCGCGTAGCTTCGGTGGCGCCTACGCACAGCTCGTGGAGGGCGTCAATGACACATTGGCCGCCGTGTCTGCGCCGCTCGCCGAGGCACAGACGATTCTCGAGCGCGTCGCCAATCGCGATCTGACCCAGCGGATGACCGGCAATTTCGAGGGCGAGTACGGCCGTATGCGCGATGCTATCAACACCGCAATCACAAACCTGGAATCGACATTGACGCAGGTTGGTTCGGCAGCCACCCAGGTGGCCGCTGCCAGCGCCGAGATCACCGCTGGAAGTCAGTCGCTGGCCAGCGGTGCGAGCCAGCAGGCGGCGAGTCTGGAGGAGATCGGTGCCAGCACCGCCGAAGTCGCGTCGATGGCCCGCCAGAGTGCCAGCCACGCGAAGGAAGCGCAAACGCTCGCCGAGCGCGCCCGGACTCACGTCGCAGAGGGCGCGGAACGCATGGGCAAGCTCAACGCCGCCGTGAACGAGATCAAGCAGAGCAGCACGGAAACGGCCAAGATCATCAGGACGATCGAAGAGATCGCGTTCCAGACCAATCTGCTCGCGCTCAACGCGGCGGTGGAAGCGGCTCGGGCCGGCGACGCAGGGCGAGGGTTTGCCGTGGTCGCGGAAGAGGTCCGCGCCCTGGCACTTCGCTCGGCGGAGGCAGCCAAAACGACTGCAGCGCTCATTGAACAGAGCGTCGAGACTGTCGGACGCGGTGTGCAGCTGAACAGCGAGGTGATGACGAGCCTCGACGAGATCAGCGTGCAAGTGACCAAAGTGACCGACGTCATCACTGAAATCTCCGCCTCTGCCGAACAGCAGGCGCAGGGCGTCGATCAGATCAACAGCGCCGTCGAAGAGCTCAACGGTGTGACGCAGCAGGTCGCATCGAGTTCCGAAGAATCAGCCAGCGCGGCCGAGGAGCTGTCGAGTCAGGCGCGCGTGCTCGAAGACACCGTGAGCACCTTCTCCTTTGCTGCCAACGAAGCTGAGCCAGGAAGAGTGATCCGCATCGGCCGTGGCCGACCGGGCAAGCGGAACCACTCTCCGCGGACCATGGCAACGACTCACTGAATTACCACGCTTGCCTGCCCCACCAGCCGAGCGCGCACGACAAACGCGCTCGGCGTGGTGGTGACGCTCTCCACATCGAAGCTTGAAATACTGCCGGAAAGGATCACTCCCGGCGACACCGTGCGGTTGAGCAGCTGCAGCATCTGGGTGCGCACAGAATCCAGCTGCGCGCCGAGGGGAACGCGCCCACCCATCGTCGCCTTGCGGATTGCCCGCCCGATCAGCGGCGCTCCGATGGTCGCCTTCATGCGCGACATGAGCCCCCGGCTCTCGAGATTCCAATTCAGTTCGTCCATCTGGAGCTCTCGCACCACCGGATCCCACCGCAGTCGCGACATCAGTGTCAGTCGGCCGCGCAGCGCACCGCTCACTGAGAGCACGATGCGGAGGCTATCGCCGCTTGCACCAACACGAACGCTGTCGACGCGTGCGCTGGTGTTAGCGGTCTCCGCAACGAGCAACTCGGTCGCCAGGCGATTGACCTCGTTGAACGGAAGCTCCACTGAGACCGGCACCACGAAGTTGCCAGGACTGCTGCCGAGACTGAGCACCGGGAGCGGCCGTGCAATCGTCGGCGGCTTCGCACCGACAACCACCCGTGGCTTGGCGTAGACGATAAGGGCGGTGACGAAACTCGGGCCACTGCCGACGAGTGGCATTACGCGAATCGCCTGCGGATCGAGCACCAGCCAGAGCGTGTTGAGCGAGTCGAGCGCTGACGGCTCGAGGAAGCTGCGCCAGATCGAATCAGCCAGCGGTCGCAGGTCCGCCGCGATGGGCAGCAGGCTGTCCACCTGGCGGGAGAATTCCTTCAACTGACCGTCGATCATCGTCTGCAGCGGACGCGTTGCATCCACATTCATCGCCGTCACACGACAGGGGTCGAGGAGCGTTGCAGCGAGCGCGGTTTGCCGCGAACCGATCTTCCAGTCGCGACGCCAGTACAGATCCGTCGCCAACGAGAGCGTGGCTCGACGCGGCGGCTCGGCGCCGTAGCCGCAGCTCGCGATCCCGGCGCCCGGCACGCCGACGCGCGCGCGATACCGCATCAGTGTTCCAATGCTGAATCGGGCATCCTTGGCGCTGAGGACCAGCGCCTCACGCTGATACACGTACTGATGACAGACCATGCGGGCGACGCTCTGACAGCTTGCCTCTGAAAGCGAGTCACGAAGCGGGAACAGCGAGTCGAGCGCCGGCGTGAGCGACGTGAGCACGTAGGTGACCTGCACCGGGATTACGGCAAATTCGGTTGGTGGCTGCTCGGCACCACCCCGCTCCGGCCGCGACGGCGATGTTGCGCGATGTGGCGCCGGCCCTGCGGCCATCAGCCCCACAAGCGCGACGGTGGCACAGATCGCCGTCAGGAGCCTGACCGGCGTCGCAGGGCGCCAGACATTCAGACGATACGTCAGTTTCTTCACGGCGGGCAGGTTGTGATCGGCGACGATCGGCACGTTGTACCTCGAAAGCACCACGGAGAATACCGAAGTCCACTAGCTTCAGGAATGACCGTGCCACCGATCAAATCGCTGTGAGAATCGTTTCAGGAAAGTACGCAGGTCGCGACCTGACGTCTCCGAATGACTTTCGGGTACGTCCGACCGCCGAGCGCGTCCGGGCCACCCTGCTCGACCAGCTCAAGCCGGAACTCGCAGGGGCTCGCATCCTCGATCTTTTCGCTGGCACAGGTGCGCTTGGGCTTGAAGCGATCTCGCGCGGCGCGAAGTACTGTGACTTCGTGGAAACGCGGCCGAGCAGCCTGCATGCGCTCAAGGCCAATATCGCGCTCCTTCGGTTGACCACGAAGTGCCGCGTCTACAAACGTGATGCGATACAGTTCGCCGATGCGCTCACCGAACAACGGTGGGACATCGCGTTCGCCGACCCGCCGTACAATTCCCGCATGCTCGATCGGGTGCTCGCGGCGTGGCAGGCAACGAAGTTTGCGCGCGTGCTGGCGGTGGAGTTCGCAATCGGCCAGGAGCACCCTGCGCCCGACTACCGTCACACGATCGACGATACGACGATCGCACTCTACCGCGCCTGACCCGGCGGTGACGCTGGCAATGGTCGCGAACGTTTGCCACTGCCAGCACATCGTTTACGCCATCCTGGCCTGAAGCCGGCGGTCGATCGCGTCGAGAAAATCTTCGGTCGACAGAAACGGCGCGTCACGGCTGATCAGGATCGCCAGATCCTTCGTCATCTCGCCAGCCTCGACGGCCTCGATACACACCGATTCCAGCGTATTCGCAAAGTCGATCAGCGCCGGTGTGCCATCGAGCTTGCCGCGATGTGCCAAACCGCGGGTCCACGCAAAGATCGACGCGATCGGATTGGTGGATGTCTTGTTTCCCTTCTGGTGTTCGCGGAAGTGGCGCGTCACGGTGCCGTGCGCCGCCTCGGCCTCCATCGTCTTGCCGTCCGGTGTCAGCAGCACACTGGTCATCAGCCCCAGTGAACCGAACCCCTGCGCGACGATGTCCGACTGCACATCGCCATCATAATTCTTGCACGCCCAGACGTATCCGCCTTCCCACTTGAGCGCCGCCGCGACCATGTCATCGATCAGGCGATGCTCATACGTGAGACCCCTGGCATCGAAATCCGCCTTGAACTCACGCTCGAACACGTCTTCGAAAATATCCTTGAAGGCGCCGTCATAGGCCTTCAGGATGGTGTTCTTGGTGCTGAGATAGACGGGGAAGTTGCGCTGCAGCCCATAGGTGAGGCTGGCGCGGGCGAAGTCACGGATGGAGTCGTTGAAGTTGTACATCCCCATCGCAACGCCGCCATCGGCACCGAACCTTGCCACCTCCATCTGCATCGGCGCACTGCCGTCGGCAGGCGTATACGTGATCGTCACCGTTCCAGCACCCGGCACCTTGAAGTCGGTCGCCTTGTACTGATCGCCATGTGCGTGTCGCCCAACGACGATCGGCTTCGTCCACCCCGGTACGAGTTTAGGGATATTCGACATGATGATCGGTTCGCGAAAGATCACGCCGCCGAGGATGTTACGGATCGTGCCATTGGGGCTCTTCCACATCTTCTTCAGGCCGAATTCCCTGACCCGCGCTTCATCGGGCGTGATGGTGGCGCACTTCACCGCCACACCGTGCCGCCTGGTCGCTTCGGCGGAGTCGATGGTGACCTGATCGCCAGTGGCATCGCGATGTTCGATACCCAGATCGTAGTAGTCGAGCTGAATCTCGAGATAGGGGAGAATCAGCTTGTCCTTGATGAACTGCCAGATGATGCGAGTCATCTCGTCGCCGTCCATCTCGACGACTGGATTAACCACCTTGATCTTGGCCATGACGCGGTCCGGAACGTGGGTCGGGCGCGCCGCAGAAGGTGCGGCGGCGATGCGTGCTATGAGCAATTGTAGTGAGTGGAATCGGCGCCGTGAACCGAGCGAGAGCGCGATGTACGGCTCACCAGGTCGGGTGCGTGCTCACCCCGCCATCCACCAGCAGATCGGCGCCGGTGATCCAGCGCGATGCCGGAGCGACCAGAAACAAGACCGCGTCGGCTACATCCGACGGTTGGCCGAGTCGCTGAAGCGGTGCTGCGGCTCTCCAGCGTGCGACGCCGGGCGGCCAGTCTTCAGCCAGACCGGGACGATCGATCAACCCCGGTGACACCGAGTTCACGCGAACGCCGTGCGGCCCATACTCCAGCGCCGACGCCCGCGTGAACATCAGCTGCCCCGCCTTGGACGTGGCGTAGTGCCCGTGCCCGCCGGCCGGCGAATGGCCCTCGATCGATACGATGTTCACAATCGCACCTGGCGTACCGCGCGCGATACAGCCTGCAGCGACCATTCGCGTGGTGAGGAACATCCCATCGAGATTGGTCGACATCATCGCCTTCCACTGCGCGAGCGACATCGAGTCGAGCGCCTGCACGCTCTGGTCGGCGGCGTTATTCACCAGCGTGTCCACGGCACCAAGGCGATCGGTGATCGTCGCAAACATGTCGGTACACGCCGCCTCACTGCTGATGTCCGCCTGCATCGCGATCGCAACGCCACCAGCGTCCTCGATCTCGGCGACCGTCACGCGCGCAGGCTCGGCGTTCTGATTGAAGTGCACCACGACGCTCGCGCCCGCTGCGGCAAGGCGCTGCGCGATCACACGTCCGATGCCGCCTGACGCGCCGGTGACGAGAGCGACCCTGCCGCGCAGATCGAGCAGCTCCTGGATGGTAAGGAGAGACATTGAAGTGCCAGAGTGGAAGAGAATTGCAGCACCGAGCGGAGCACGGCTAAGGCAGCCGTGCATCGAAGGCTTGGACGCGGCGTGCGATCACAGAACGCACTACTTGCCCGGGTGATACTCGCGCTCGGTGTGACCGGTGAGCTGCGCACGATAGAAGTAGACATCGCGCAACTGCCCTGCGGCGTAGCGCTCGCCCTGATCGTTGAAGTGCTTCGATGCGGGATTACCGTTCACGCCTCCCGCAGTCACCGCCTTGGCGCGCACACTGTCACCGAACTCCACGACGGCGACAAAGCTGTTTCCGCCGGTGCCGTACCACTTTTTGGTGTCCGCATACGGACGCGCGCCGAACGACGCGAGTGATCCCCAGCGCGACGATGTGAAGGGCACAGGGAGGCTTGGTGCGACGTCGCTGAAGGGCTGCACAATGTCGCCCGTCCGACGCTGAAAGCGGTTCACATCGCCCCAGAACATCTTCCACGTCCCGAAGTTCGCGGTCAGGGAATCCGCCGCCGCCGCCAGCAGGTCGAGCTTCACCGCGGGCGTGACCTTCTTCGCCATGTAGTCGTACACGGCCATGTCCTCACTCTCGGCATCGGCCCGCGAATGACGCCACATCTCCTCGCCCCAGAACACCGCCAGTGTGGTGGCGACGGAGTTCGCCGCCCAGCGATAGTCCCAGGTGCGCAGCAGCGAAATCTGCTCGCCGAGCGCCCCACGCTGCGGATTGGACATCGGCGTCTGGTCGTAGGCCTTCACCAGCAGCGGCACCAGCGCTGCAAATGCCGGCAGGTAGCTGTCGTAAGCGGCGTCACGCAACGTCTCGAGCGTGAAGTCCTTTCGTGCAGTCAAGACACGGATGGCGTGCACACCACGCGGATTCTCGGGAAACGTCTCCATGTACGTCGGATACGCCGTCTGCTTCGGGCTGGCTGTACCAGAGACCGAGTAGGGCCAGTTGTTCGTGTTCTGAATCCATCCGGTGGACGGGTTCAGCACATTCGGGCTTTCATCCAGCGATGAAATACCCTTGTACCGCGTGGCACTATCGCTGCCATCGACCGGCTTGTTCCAGTCGAACCGCGGGTCACGCTTCGGTACGCGGTTCGCGTGGAAGTACGCGATGTTGCCTTCACCATCGGCGAACACCGTGTTGTTGGACGAGTTCGTGTGCAGCTCCATCGTCGCACGGAACTCCGTGTAGTTGTTCGCCTTGGTTCGCGTCCACGACTGCGTCAACGCCTTCACCGGCTCCTGCATCAGCGCAACGCTGATCCACTTGCCATCGGCCTTGCGCACCACTGGACCGTGCTCCGTCCGGTAGATGGTGAACTCGCGGGTTCCAACGCCGCTGGCACCCTTGAACGCGATCGCCACCTTGCGTGCCGCGATCGGCCGCTCCACGCCGCCCACGACATACGTGTAGCCGTCACCCTTCTTCGCGACAGTCTCCGCGTATTCATCGATCACATCGGCGCCGCTCGAGGTGTGCATCCACCCCGCGTGTTCGTTGAATCCCTGATAGATGAAGAACTGTCCCCACGTCGCCGCACCGTAGGCGTTCAGCCCCTCCTCACTCACCATCTGCGCCTCTTCGCGAAAGAAGAACGACGTATGGGGATTGATCAGCAGCAGCGCATGCTTATTGGCGGTGTTCTGCGGTGCGATGGCAAACCCGTTGGAGCCGGTCGGTTCGTTGGCCGGGCTGAAGCGCTCTGCCCGGGGCGTGCGCTCGTCGTCGATCGCCACGGCGCCGGCACTCGCGGAGTCACCGTAGAACGCCTCCAGCTGCCTGAGCGAGACATCCTCGATGTCGCCGCCGATGCTCCCCTCGCTGAAGGTGAGCGCCATCCACGGCTCGAACTGCGTCAACACCTTCGCCTTGGTTTCCGGGTGCATGTGCAGGTAATAATTCAGACCGGCAGCCCAAGCGGTACAGAGAGTCTGCAACCATGCGGGGCTCGCCTTGTACTGCGCCTGTATCTCCGCCGGATCGATGAACAGCTTCATCCGCAGATCCCGCCAGACCGCTGACTCGCCATCCGCCTCCGCCTGACGCCCCATCGCGCTGAGATAGTTCATCTCGATGCGATTGAAGTCGTCCTCCGCCTGCGCGTACATCATCCCGAAGACGGCATCGGCATCCGTCTTGCCGTAGATGTGCGGTACACCCCAGTCGTCGCGGACGATCGTGATCTTTGCCGCCTGTGCCTCCCATGCGGCGACATCACCCGACGCGGCAGCCTCGCTTCCGGCCTTGGTGCTCGGTGACGCGGACTTGCCTGAACAGGCAGCGAGGGCCAGGATGACCAGCAGAGGAACAGCAGCAGCGCGCATTCCAACCTCGTATAATCGGGGGTCGATACCAGCGATGATGCTCGCCACTGGACGCCCGTTCTGCAACGGGTTGCGCCCGATCGCGCCGATGTTCCCCTTTCGCCGCCTCCCGCCAATCGACACGTTTCCAGCACCCCAACTCCGGCCCATCCACCGATGCCGCTGCTGCCTGCAGTCCCCGTCCGTCACGCCTGGCAGATCGCCGTCGGCGTGTCCGCGCTCGCCGCCGTCGCCTGGCTGAGCCCCGCACTGCAGGCGCAGATTCCGCAGGCCGAGTATGCGGCGCGACGTGAGGCGCTGGCCGCGAAGCTCGGCGACGGACTGCTCGTCGCCTTCGGGGGGCGTACGCCGGTCTCCGACTTCGGACCGTTCTTTCAGCTCCCCGACTTTCGGTATCTCACGAACTACAACGAGCCGGATGCGGCGCTGGTGATGGTCGTTCGCGGTGGCAAGGCCGCCTCCACGCTCTTCATAACCCCAGCCGGCGCCCGCCAGGCGTTCTATTACGGCAAGCGTCCCGATTCCCTCACCGTCGAGCAGACACTGGGCATGTCGGCGCGATCGGCGGGCGCGCTGGAGTCGGTGATCGATTCGCTGGCGGCAACGGTGAAGACGGTCTTCACCGTCACCGACTTTGCCGCGAGTGATTTCGCAGTACAGGACTCGTTGACGCGTGGCCTGCAGTGGGAACGGCGCTTTGCATCGGCGCATCCGCGTCTGACGATGCGCGATGCGCACCCGTACCTCTATCAGATCCGCGCCAGAAAGTCGGCCGCCGAGCTGGCACTGATTCGGAAGGCCGCCGAGATCAGCTCCGAAGGGCACATGGCCGCGATGCGGCTGCAGCAGCCGACCAGAGAGTACGAGCTCCAGGCGGCGATCGAGTACGAGTTCATGCGCCTGGGCGGCGCCAGGCCAGCGTACGGCTCCATCGTGGGAGGAGGCATTCGCGGTACGCAGCTGCATTACATGCGCAATCGCGGTGAGATCAAGCCGGGCGACCTGGTGGTGGTGGACGCCGCCACCGAGTACGAAGGCTACGCGGCCGATGTCACGCGCTCGATTCCGGTGAGCGGCACCTACACGCCGGACCAACGCCTCGTCTATCAGCTGGTGCTCGACGCGCAGCTGGCGGCGGAACGGAACTCCAGGGTTGGAATGTCATCGGTGGCGGCGCTGGACTCGTCGGAACAGGTGCGTACACGCGGCCTGGCACAGCTTGGACTGATCGAGAGCGTCGACGCGACGCTGGACATGCCCTGGCGCACCGACTGTGCGAATGCACCACGCTCCTGCCGCCAGGCGACCTTCTGGATGATTCACGGCATCAGCCACGGCATCGGGCTGGCCGTGCACGATCCGGCGCAGTTCTACAGCGGTGATCGCACCTTTCAGGTTGGTGATGCCTTCACCATCGAGCCCGGGATTTACGTCAGCACCGCAATGCTCGAGGCCCTGCCAGACACGCCGAAGAACCGCGTCTTCATCGCCAAGGTGCGGAGCGCGGTGCTCCGCTTCCAGAACACCGGCGTCCGCATCGAAGACGACTACATCGTCACCGAAAAGGGCACTGAGCGGGTCAGCACCGCGCCGCGCGAGATCGACGAGATCGAAGCGTTGATGCGGAACCGCCCGCGGGTCATTCCGTAACGATGTGTTTCGCGAGGCCGCGGCGCGCGCTCCGCTCAATCATTGCGCCGACGGGCCTCGATCACCGAGTTGAATCCGCCGGACGTGGCGTGCGACCGCACCCGGTGCACGGCGACCTCGAACCCCTCGCGCTTCAGCGCGCGCACAAACGCCGGCTCGGTGTCCGCAGACCAGTACGTGACGCGTCCACCGGGTCGCAGCGCGGCCATCGCTGTGCGAATGCCTTTCTCGCCGTAGAGCTTCCTGTTGCTTCCGGTGGTGAATGATTCCGCGCCGTTGTCGACATCCAGCATGATGGCGTCGAATGCGCTGACGCTCTCTCTCAGGAGGAGGTAGACGTCCGTCTCCTTCACGGTCACGCGCGCATCGTGCATCGCGTCGCCCGCGAGCGCCCATGCAGGATTCAGGTTCCAGTCGATCACATCGCGCAGCAGCTCCGCCACCACCACCCGTGCATCGGCCGTGAGTACACCGAGCGCGGCGCGCAGCGTGAATCCGAATCCGAGTCCGCCGATCAGCACCGACGCGCCAGCGGTTCCCCGCAGCGGCTCGCACGCCAGCGTCGCCAGCGTCACCTCCGAATTCACCCGTCGCGTCGACATCAGCTCGACGCCATCGACCACCATCAGATAGTTGCCGTCGTGACGGTACAGCGCGATGACGGAACCATCCGGTGACGTGGTGGTGCCAAGCTTCTCAGTCGGCTTCATCACGGCCACAGGCTACCGGTACGATCGCCGACACTGCGTCGCGCAGATCTTCGATCAGCGCATCGATCTGCTCCTGATGGGTGCGGAAGCTGAGCACACACACGCGTCCCACGTAGCGTGTCCCAACCACTGCGCCGCTGATCATCACTCGGCCGCTGTTCGAAGTGTCCACCACCACCCGCCGGGTCGCCTCATCCTCTTCGGCCTGCGATGCACCGGACCACGTGATGTGAAACGGGAACAGCGACAGCTCTGGAGGCGCGTCGATGACGACGTGCGCCAGCGCCTCCATCCGCGCCGCAGCATCCAGCGCCAACGCACGCTTCTCGGTGATCGCCAGCCGAAAGGCGTCGGCGCCGTAGAGCTTCACCGTGAGCCAGATACGCAACCCGGGAAACCCGCGCGAGAGGTCTGGACCGTGCTGACTCGGATCATAAAAGTCAGCGGGGCTCGGCATATCAGGCAGGTAGCCAGCAGTGGCTTCGTGCGCTGCACGCAGCCGTGCACCATCGCGCACCAGCAGTGCACCGGTGCCATACGGCATGAACATGCCCTTGTGCGGATCGAGCGTCAGCGAGTCGGCGCGTTCGATCCCCTCCAGCACCGGTCTCGTCTCTTCGCAGAGCTGAAAGAATGCGCCGTAGGCTCCGTCCACGTGGTGCCAGAGGTGCTCGCGTTCGCAGAGATCGGCGACTTCGGACAGCGGGTCGACGGCGCCGGTGTTGGTGGTGCCGGCGTTCGACACCACCATGAACGGCGTCAGTCCGTCGGCCCGATCCTGCTCGATCGCACGCCGCAGCAGATCGACGCGTACACGATAGCGATCATCCACCGGAATCGATCGCACACGGTCCGGCATGATTCCCGCCAGCTTCGCCGACTTGATCACGCAGTGATGTGCCTGATCCGAGGTGTAGAGCACACCGCAGCGAATTTCCGCACCCAGATACTGCTCGCGCGCGCACAGCACCGCGTTGAACGTGGCCATCGACCCGCCAGTCGTGAACACACCCGTCGTCCCACTCGGCATGCCCATCCACTCGCGCAGCCAGTCCAGCGCGTTCGCTTCCAGCTGCACCAGCGCCGGTGCCGCCTGCCAGATCCCGGTATAGCGGTTGGTGGTGTTGGCGATGAAGTCCGCCAGCGCTGCCGGATAGAGCCCGCCACCGGGGATGTAGGCGAGATACCCTGGTGCCGGCGTGTTGAACGACTGCGGGATGAAGCGCTCGAAGAGATCGTCGAGCAGCGACGAGAGCGGAGCAGCGCCGCGCGGCGACGCTTCGCGTATCTGTACACACAGCGCTTCGGCGTTCTGCACTCCGTACAGCGGTTGCTGCGCCAGCGAGGCAATGTGCTCTATGCACCGCGCCACGACCTGATCGGCCATCGCCTGCATCTCGTGGGCACTGAACTCCATATCTCGGATGGCTGCTCCCGGCGATGTCGGCGTGTAATTCTGCGGCAACGACCGCAGCGTAATATCGCACCGCGCGATAGAATTCCGGCATCCCGGAGGGCACACTGCGGGGCAGCACTCACTTCATCACAGTACGACCCATGCGATTGTTCTCGCTCCTGGCGCTGACGCTCACCGCCTGTGCAACCGGTGCCCGGCAACGCGCCGACGCCAATCCGCACTCCGCCGAGCCGATCGGTACCGTGCGCGAGATGTACGACGGGCGGCTGACACCAGTGCTCGCCGCGCAGACATTTCGCAACATCGACCGCCTCTTTCCGTCGAGGAGAGTGGCGCGTGGCGACGCGGTGTCGCCACTCCCCGAACTCCCCAACCGTCTGAACCAGCCCTCGTGCACCGTTGGTGACACCGTCCATTCACTCGACGAGTACTTCGCACAGAATCGCGTGACAGCTCTGCTCGTGCTCAAGCGCGGCCAGATCGCGCTCGAGCGATACGCGGCTGGGAACACCGCCGAGACGCGGTGGATGTCGATGTCGATGGCCAAGTCCGTCACATCCACACTGATCGGTATCGCCCTCCGCGAAGGCAAGATTCGCAGTCTGAATGACGATGTCACCGACTACGTGCCGTCGCTGCGCGGCAGCGCGTATCAGGGTGTCACGATCCGGCACATGCTCATGATGTCGTCTGGGGTGCGCTGGAACGAGACCTACACCGATTCGTCCTCCGATCGCCGGCATCTGCTCGAAGCGCAACTCGGTCAGCGTGCGGGCGCACCGATGGCATTGATGGCAACGCTGCCGCGCGCTGCGAAACCGGGCTCGGTCCTCAACTACAGCACGGGCGAGACGCTCGTCGCCGGAGCCGTGGTGCGCGGCGCCGTCGGCACGTCACTCTCCACCTATCTGAGCGAGCGGCTCTGGAAACCACTTGGCATGCAAAGTGATGCGACCTGGTGGCTGGATGCGCCCGAGGGGCAGGAGATCGCCGGCAGCGGACTCTCCGCCACCCTGCGTGACTTCGGGCGGTTCGGCCTCTTCATCATGCACGACGGCATCATCGACGGAAAGCAGTTGCTCCCGGATGGGTGGGTCACCGAAGCGGGGTCGTCGAAAACGTTATCGTCAGGCGTTCGGTCGCAGTACGGCTACATGTGGTGGCCGGTCGACGCCGTCGCCGGTTCGATCAACGATGGCGCATTCACGGCGCAGGGAATCTTTGGCCAGTGGATCTACGTCAATCGCCGCGAACAGGTTGTGATCGTGCAGTGGAGCGCACAAACACAACCGTCCGGCGGCGATCGGATCAACCCTGAGCTCTGCTTCGCGGCGATGGCGGACAGCCTCCGCCATCGGTGAGGGTGCTGCAACCCACCGCAGTCACGGTGTCGCGATGCACCCCTCGGCCTTGGCGCAATTCGGATCGAGTGGCGCCAGACGCAAGCGGGTGAGCTCCTTGTTGACTGCGACCAGATCGGTGGCCCAGATGCGTGTGAGCTGCGTGGTGTAGCGTCCCAGCTCCGCGTTCAGGATACCGAAGATCTCCGGCATGTTGGTCGTCGGGCGCCCGTCGCCTCGCTCCGCCATCGACAGCAGCGTTGCCAGGCGATTGTTCACGCGAATCGGGTAGTTCAGTGGATCCTGTCCGCTCTGGTTGCGCACCTGATACACGCTGTCCTCGACCACCGATGCATTGGTGACCAGCCGCACGCCGGCGCTCTTCAACGCCGCATCGTCAGCGGCTTTCTTCTGTCGATCGGCCAGCTGCGCCTTCACCCGACGGATCGCGATCACCTGCTGATTCGCTTCGGTTGCCTTGTCGCGCACCCGCCTGCCGAAGGCATACTGCGCGCGGAGATCGGCGTCGGTCACATCGGTGATCCATGGATTGCGCTTCACGACGAGCGGCGCAGACACCACACGATTATCCACCGTCAGCCGCGCCGTGTAGCGACCGGGCGGCACCGCCGGCCCCGCCGTTCCGCCACCCCAGAAAATCATGCCGGGGAAGGACGTGATGCCCTGTGCGCGCAGATCCCACACGAAGCGATTGAGGCCCGGCTTGTTCGGAAGCGTCGCTTCACCACTGCGACGACGGCCACCAGCGCGCGCGGGTCCGGCGGCGGCGGTATCCGGCTCGATGGTGCGTACCACGGCCCCCGCTGAATCGAGAATCTCCAGCTGCGCGCGAGCGGGTGTGTTCTTCAGCAGGTAGCTGATCGTGAGGCCGGCGCCCGACCGAAATCCGACCGGCGGCGCAAACACATGCGCGTCGCTCGCCAGAGCGGTGGGAGTCGCCTGGCGCAGCGGCGCGATGTTATCCAGCACCCAGAAGCCGCGCCCGTGCGTCGCAATCACCAACTCGTTCGCTTCCACGACCAGGTCAGCCACCGGCACGTCGGGCATGTTGAGCATCAGCGACTGCCACGAGGCACCGTCGTCGTACGAGAGATACACCCCGTGTTGCGTTCCGGCGTAGAGGAGCCCCTTCCGCGTTGGATCCTCACGCACCGTGTGCACATACGCATCCGGCCGAATCCCGGCGACGATCTTCGTCCACGTCTTTCCGAAGTCAGTCGTCCTGAAGATGTACGGCGAAAAATCATTCAGGAGCGGCTTGCGCACCGACATGTACGCCGTGCCGGCGCTGAAGTTCGATGCGTCGATCTGACTCACGCGCCCAAAATCCGGCATGTCCGGGGGCGTGATGTTGGCCCACGTCGCGCCGCCGTTGCGCGTCACATGCACCAGCCCATCGTCCGAACCGGTCCAGATCACGTTGATGTCGCGCTTGGACGGCGCGACGGAGAAGATCGTGCCGTAGACCTCGGGGCCGTTCATGTCGCCCGTGATCGGGCCGCCGGACTTCTCCTGCGTCATCGGGTCGTGGCGCGTCAGATCACCGCTCAATGCCTTCCACGTCTTGCCGCCGTCCATCGTTCGCCACAGGCGCTGCGATGAGACGTAAAGCGACTTGCGGTCGATCGGCGAGAAGATGATCGGATACGTCCACTGCCAGCGTTCGCGAATCGCCTTCGACGGCTCTCCCGAATAGAACCACGGATACGGGTTCACCTCACGGGATGAGTTCAGGCGTCGGTTGAACTTGTCGAGATATGCGCCGTTGTTCGTTCCCGAGTAGAAGAGGTCGGGATTCATCGGATCGGGGGCGATGTACCCCGGTTCACCACCCCCCGCCACATAACTCACGCTCATGCCACCCGCCGCGATGTCGCCCGCGGGGCGACGTGGGCCGGTGTCGGTGTCGGTGCGCGGCGTGTTGGCCGCCGTGAACGCGCCCAGGTTCCAGTCATACGGCGTGCAGAGCGTGCTGTTGTCCTGTTGCGATCCGCAGACGTGAAATGGCAGGTGCGCCGTCGTGATTACATGATAGAACTGCTCGGTGGGGAAATCCTGCGCCGTCCACTTCCCGCCGGTATTGGTGGATACCGCACCACCGCCGTCATTGGCGGCAACCAGATGCGCGGGATCCTCCGGGTCGATCCACAGATCGTGCCAGTCACCATGCGACCCGTTGTCGATCGTGGTCAGGGTCTTGCCCGCATCAGTGGACCGAAAGATCGACGTATTCTGCGCGTAGACCACATCGGCGTTCTTCTGATCGGCGAACACGTGGGTGTAGTAAAACGCCCGCTGCCGAATGCTGCGGCTGTAGTTCATCGCCGTCCACGTCGCACCGGCATCATCGCTCTTGAACAGCCCACCGCTGTCGTTCTCCACCAGCGCGTAGACGCGCTTGGAGTTCGCGGCCGTCGTTGCGACGCCGATGCGTCCGATCATGCCGGCCGGCAGCCCGGGGTTGCGTGTGATCTCCACCCACGTCTCGCCGCCGTCGGTGCTCTTGAACAAACCGCTGCCGGGGCCACCGCTCGACATCTGGTACTCCTTGCGGTATGCCTCCCACATCGCGGCGTACATGACGCTCGGATTCGCACGATCGAACGCGATGTCGATCGCGCCGGTCCGGTCGTCGCGGAACAGCACCTTGCGCCAGGTCGTACCGCCGTCGGTGCTCTTGAATACGCCGCGCTCGGCGCTCGGTACGCTGTACTTGCCGAACGACGCCACAAAGACGATATCGGCGTTGGTCGGGTGAATGCGAATCTTGGAGATGCCATGTGACTCCCCGAATCCGACGTGCGCCCAGGTCTTCCCCGCGTCAGTGCTGCGGTACACCCCATCGCCCGGCATGATGTTGCCGCGAATCGCAGTCTCACCCATGCCGATGAACACCAGATCGGGCCGGCTCTCACTCACCGCCACCGCACCCACCGAGGCGCTGCGGATCTGGCCGTCCGTGACCGAGGCCCAGGTGTCGCCACCGTCCGTCGTCTTCCACAACCCCCCGCCGGTGGCGCCGAAGTAGGCCTCGTTCGGGCGACCCTTCACCCCACTCGAGGCAATCGAACGACCGCCGCGATCGGGGCCGATGTTGCGCCACTTGTAGCCGGCCATCAGCGTCGAGTCGAGCGCGACGGCGGTCCCGGCGCTCGGCATCACACGGTGCAGATCCGGAGACAGTGACGACAGCGCGGCGACGGCCGGCAGGGCGAGGAGAAACAGCTGGCGCGGCGAGATCATGCGCGGGCTCGGTGAAGGGAGATCGTGGCGGATGGCGCGATTGCTTTCCTGGCAACGGCCCGCAGTCCCGCAACGTTGACGCCGGACATCACGCCGGCAAGTCCGGATCGCAAGCCTCACCTGCATCCTTCAGCCGTCGCGAGCCACCTGCCCCCGCGTGGTGTCCAGCACGAGCCGATCGCCGGTGCGAAGGTCGCCGAGAATGCCGCGCACGTTCGTCACCGACGGCACGCCCAACTCGCGCAGGATGATCGAGGCGTGCGACAGCTCGCCACCCATCTCCACCACGACACCCGCGACCCGGCGAAAGAGCATCGCCCACGCGGCGTCCATCGCAGGCGCCACCAGAATCGTTTCGCTGGGCTTCCAGCCGTCCGGTGGCGATGCCGTCGGCCCCTCGGCGCACCACGCCCGACCGTGCACGCGACCAGGTGAGAGCCCAATGCCCTGCCAGGTGTCGCGGATCGGGGTGGGCGACTTTCGGAGATCCCGGCGCAGGCGATCGAAGCGCCGGAAGGTTCCCGGTATCGTCACCGCCGCTTCGGTGCGTCGCGCGTGCTCTCGCGTCTCGAAGAATTCCGCGTCGTAACTCGCGCCCGCATCCAATGCGGTCGCTTCATCCACTGACAGCAGCCAGATGTCATCCCGACGTCGGAGCGCGCCGCGCGCCACGGCACCATCGGCGGCCGCGTGCAGCAGCTCACGAATCATGGCAAAGGCCACCATCGCGTCGTCACGCAGTCCCTCCCGGGCGCGGAGCGGGCGCTCTGCCATCCACCAGAGTGGTAAGGTCAACCACTCGGCGAGGCTGCGATACGATAGTTGCCGCGGTTCGATCGGATACGCCAGTTCGTGCCGCAGCAACGCCAGCACCGCGGCCGGCTGTTCGCGCCACCGCGCCTGCGCGAGATCGCTCTCGTAGGGACCGCGGTGTCCATGGCGCTCGAGCCATTGTCGCCACTGAAACGCGCCCTCTTCACTCACCGGTGGCTCTCCCACCGCAACGCGCGCAACGTCATCCGGGTGGCGTCGCACCGCCGGAACCACGTCGCGGCGCAACGATTCCACCACATCGCTGCCCGGCGTCCGATGTCGCGCCAGATGCGCGGCCAGCACACCAGTGCGTCGCAGGAGCGCGAGCGGCATGGCCATCTTCACCGTGAGGGCGAACATCGACTGCACCAGCAACACGTAGCGACGTTGTGCCGACTGCACCAACGGTGCAACCTGCCCTTCCGCTTCCAACAGATCCCGTGCCAGAATGGTCAGTCGGGCGCGTCGGGTGGTGCCGACGGACGTGAACTGCGCCCAGAGCAGTTTCAGGAGCGCAGGAGATGCGGTGCGAATTCGATTGAGGCGCCATCCCACGGGATGAATGTCGCGGCCACCGACGGCGTCGGTCACCAGGCGCGTCGGCAACCCCCACGTGCGCAGCGTGTCGGTCAGGAGCGACAGGTTGATCACCGGTCGCCCCTCAAACACTTCGATGAACGGCCGCGTTGCCGGCAGCGCCGCATCGGCACGGCGATACCAGGCAAACAGCCCGCCGGCACACGACGCGATCAACGAGGCCATGAAGCGACTCGGCAGCGGCGGTAACATCTCCCGGTGACTGGCGAGCGTAAACCACTCGTTGCGCACCGCGGGCCTGGTGACCGGTCGCAGCTGCACGACCCAGCAGACGGTACCGTCGTCGGCCCACTCCACGTCCCAGTCGCCACTACCCCACCGATTCACTTTCGCCAGTTCGCGAATCAACTGCAGCACGCGCTGCAACCGTTGCGCCCACGGTGGCAGCAGTACGTCAACCGGCTCACCCCGCCGGCAGCGCGGCACCTCCACGGTCTGTCCACTCACCGTGCCGGCCAGCAACCCCTCGGCGGTGCCCGCCACCATGTTGACGAGATCGTCCTCGTGCTCACGCTCAGTGAACGCCACACCGGCATGCCTGGCATCCACCAGGCGCATCACAAGCACGTCGCGACGCGCCGCAGACCCTTCGCCGGATCGGCGCACACGCAGCGCAGCGGCCGCGATCGCGTCGCGGTTGTCGCCGGCCACGCGCAACACGCTGACGAACATGCCCGCGTTGCTTTCCCGGAGGCTGTCTTCGGTGGAGAATGCAGAACGAATCACAAGCGTGGCTTGCCGCAACTCGGCCGGGAGCGGATACCCGGCCGCTGCCCACGCGCCGAACTCCTCGTCCTGCACGACGATACCGAACGGAATGGTCACACCCGCCAGCGCCGCGCGATGCAGCATCGCCGCCTTCGGCGCAGCATGTGACGCCTGATTGTCGTCGCCACCGAGGACGATCCCGAAGCTCGTCACGCCGCCACCGTCGCCGGGCTGTCAGTCAAACTTCGGAGCGCGCTTCTCCATGAAGGCCATCAGAGCCTCGCGGAACTCAGTACTGTGCAGTTGCGGCAGAAAGCTGCGTGCCTCTTCCTGGATGCGATCCATCACACCGTGTGTTTCGCTCTTCAGCAGCGCCTTGCTCAGTCGCATCGCGTTCGGTGCCTTCTGCGCGAGTGCCTGTGCCCACACGAGCGCCTCAGTCTCCGCCTCGCCGGGAGCGCTCTGCCTGTTGATGATGCCGTACCGCTCTGCCGCCGACGCATCGAACATGTCGCCGAGCAGCAGCAGTTCGCTGGCCCGTGCGTGT
>Ga0209591_10001930_pt1 | contig 25239 bp, 32 predicted proteins | sample MAT01_FD_187207 | JGI IMG/M metagenome (GOLD analysis project Ga0209591, IMG submission 187207) | Freshwater microbial communities from Lake Fryxell liftoff mats and glacier meltwater in Antarctica - MAT-01 (SPAdes) (version 2) | ecosystem: Environmental > Aquatic > Freshwater > Ice > Liftoff... | reverse complement strand
GGTAAATGCCTGGAGTTTTACAAATCCTGATTACCGTCCAAATGGTACAGGTTCTGGTGCTGCTTTGGCAGGTGCAGATTTAACTCCTGGCATCCAGGTAGAAACAGCATTGTTTGCGCCTAGTCAAACCGGGGATTTCGTAGTAGATCTTTTTGAAAATGCAGCGGGTAATACAAATGGTACTATTACTGTGACTATTCCTGTTCCGCCTGCATTTACTATTACTGTACCAGGTATAACGCTTTCTGCAACGCCACAATCAGGTACTAATGGTAATGCTACAGCGCTAAGTGTTCCCTATTTTAATGGAGATTGGTTGTTCAGTTTAGTTGGTAGTAATTTAGTTGCTACTTCTAAAGTTGGTGTAATTATTCCTTTGGGAGGTTCCACTACCCTTGGCTACAGAATACAAAGAAAAGCTACCACGCCAGGCGGTACAAATCAAAATTTATCAGTATCTGTAAGTGGTGGGTCTGATAGCACTCCTGGAAACAACGATGCTTTACAAGGTTTGGGAGCTAATTGATACGAAAACATAATATTTTAAATTATTAAAAAAAATAAAAATGAAAATCATTAAATTAATCATGTTGTTCTGCATAGGTGCATTTTTTCTTGCATCTAACGCATTGGGGCAGTCAAATGCCTCAATGGCTGTGCTGCCTTCGAACTCTGGTATAGTGGCAGTAGGCGCCACCAATGACCTCGAGATATACGTAGGTAACACAGGAACAGTAGGCATTTTAGTGTCTAAATTACGTCCGATTGTACAAGTACCTCCTAGTGTGGTTTTTTTACCAGATGCACAGCAAACGGGGTTACCTCCAGGTTGGACCATCTTGTCTAATACTGGCACTCAGCTGCGTCTGTGTAATAGCTCGTTTGTTGTTCCTCCTACTTCAGTATCACTTATTATATTGAAAGTGCAGGGAGTTACCATCACACCACCTCAGACTTTTACAGGTCAAATAAATTTTGGTAATGGTACCACCTGCGCACCAGGCGTCCAGGTACCAGGTAATTTTACCGCAGATGATTTTGCTACTTCAACAATTGAAGTTATAGCCGGTGTCCTCCCTTTAACGCTGTTAAGTTTCAATGCAACATTATCAAACTGCCAACCCATATTAAACTGGTTAACCGAATCAGAAATAAACAGCGACCGCTTTGAAATTGAAAGAGGCAACCTGAGAAATTCCACCTGGAAATCCATCGGGATGGTAGCTGCCAAGGGCGGCGGTGCAGCAAAAACAGCCTACAATTTTATTGACACTGATGTGGATAATGCAGCAGAAAAAATATTGTACCGCTTAAAGATGATTGATAAAGACGGGCAGTATAAATATTCTAAAATACTTCCGGTGCTGATAAATTGTAAAACCAAACAGGTGGAGGTTTATCCAAATCCTGTTAAGGATGGCAGGTTGTATGTAAACCTTACCGGTGCAAACGGTTATACCGAAGCCACCTTATTATCATTAACAGGCCAGGTAATCATGAAACAAGTAATAAAGAATGGCACTAATTATTTAAATATTTCTCCAGGTATTGCCGCCGGATTATACCTATTGAACATTAAAGATGAAAATGGGGTTGATAAAAAGACTAAAGTGCTTATTCAGCATTAATTAAACCTTTCAGAATAATTAAAAAGCCCGCCTGAAAACAGGTGGGCTTTTTAATTATTTTATGATAATGGGATAAAACAATCAGCAGGTAAAAATAGATTGTCCACTGCATCACAAACACATAATTGAATTTCAGGAACTAAAATATACAACCCGAAACAAGAGTAAATTACTTTTTAACTTTAGACTATACCTGTGAAGTTATGAAGCTGCCCGACCATAATTTGCATAATGCATACAACCTTTTAAAAACTTTCCACACCAGGTTTGATGCTCTTTAAAGTTACTTTATCCGGCATTAAACATTCTTTCATTACTCCTATTTTCGCCTGGTGTTTCGTAAGTTGTTTGTGGCTGTTCACCAATCGCTTTACAGATTGATACTCCAGTTGATATTGCTTAATCAGGCTGGCTACCTGCTGCAATGACTGCTGGTAACTGATGTATAACTGCCTCAATTTTTCTTCCTGTTCCACAATAGAAATTAGATGATGAGCTGGCAGTTCGTAAGCTTCAGATTCATTTTGTAACTGATCCAAAAATTGCTGTAACCGATTGTAATGATACCGTTGTATAGCTTGCATAATTTGAAAAAAAGAGCCCCCTCAAAGAAGGCATATTAAATTTAAACAGTCATATTAATTCAATGCCATTTGTGAGACCGAGCTGCGCTTTAAATAAGTAACTATTACATAATAAATGCTGCTGACTTAAGAAAAATGAGCGATTATCGCACACTGCATAAACATTGCAAATTCCTTTACTGAAAGCTTTCCAACTTTGCGTAAAAGCGTTTGACTTTTAAGAAACTGACATTGATTGCCGGATTCTATTTCTATTTTGATGTATTAATTTCAATCAACTGAGGTAGAAAGCCGAAAGCTTAAAACCATTTGCTTAAAAAGGATATACATCCTGTATGATTATTATAAGGCCAGAGTAACCCTATTTAATTAAGCTCAGTATTTCACCATAATTACCACCTATTAATCGAACGATAAATTTACTTCCTCAAACCACAATAAAGGTTAACGAACTATTATATTAACGTTAAGGATAAAAAAAGCAGCGTGATATTTACGGAAACGAAATATTTCTTTTCAAGCGGGCTACGGCTTCTATTCACAGTTATACAATACGTAACAAGAGGGGCTATTACAAAAATAAAAAATAATCGATTTTTATCATCTTAACCTTAAAATATCATGAACGAGAGGTTTTCAGATCAGGTGAATAAAAAATAAAGCGTACAGATTTTGGCGACCGAAACAGCAAAGCAGTGAAAGATAAAATTCAAAAGTAAACACCTGGGTTCACCATTTATCACCAGCAGAACTTTGCTAATGATCATGCCAAGGCAATTCAGTGTTATAAGAAATCAGAAGCAAGTAATATACTTCCGAATCGTGATATTCTGTTTTAAAAAGTAATTTATAACCTGGTCCCATTAAGCAAAACCTTTGCATCAGTAACAAAGAAGCCAATATCACTTTAAAGAAAGCTTATTACCAAATATTGCAAACCAGCTTTTAAAAAAGCTTTTAATGTTATTCAACTTTGTTCACCGCAGGAGACTTCAAATAATAGGTTACGATTATCATGAACGATTTATCACAACCACTTTACAAATAACAGAAATTTCATCCTGCAGTTTGGAAACAAAATATCATGCGCACTATTCAGTCATTCATAATTCCGTTAGGGATATGTTGCATAGATAGATTAATATTTTGGGGTGGTTGTGATAAGTAATATCCGGGATATCTCTGTCCTTTTTTGACACCTGTTTGTCATTTGTAAAATCACTGCAAAATGCAACTTTGTTTCCTGCAACATAAAAAGTAGCAGGATATTGAAATAGCATAGATGTATAAAAACAGAAAAATGAATGAGATAATTTTAGGATTGCTTGTAGCCGTTGCGATGATTGTTCTTACAGTACTGCTAAATAAATATTTTGCAACAAAACTGATTGCTGCAACCATTTTGGTCGCGATAGCCTTCATATACGTTGGATTTGCTTTAAAAGAAAATACGGTTCCAATAATTGTATTTGAGATCATGGTTGCAGTACTATTTTATTTCATGGCTCTTATTGGGTATTCGGGTAAAAGCTCCCTGATAGCATTCGGCATTATACTGCATGGCTTCTGGGATATATTTCACCATAAAGCCTTGATTGTGGCGACAGATATTCCCGGCTACTGGCCATCCTTTTGCTTAACGATTGACCTGGTGTATGGTGCGTACCTGTTGTATATTTTTAAAAAATCATATGCCAGAAATTAAAGCAAACCTAATAATATTTATTACTAAAATTAGCAACTATGTCATCTGAAGTTTTATCTATCAAAAATATGGTTTGCCATCGCTGCATTCTTGCAGTGAAAGATGCTTTACGAAATTCAGCAATTCCCTTTCAACAAGTTATTACTGGTGAAATTCATTTGCCGAAAAAATTAACCCATGAAGAAAATAATTTACTAAGTACCACCCTTGCTGCAATCGGGCTTGAGCTAATTGATAACAGAATGAGTGGCACCATTGAAAAAATAAAACAATTGGTAATAAAAAAAGCAAGGAACGATGTTGATGAAAAAGAAAATAAATTAAAACTCTCTGCTTATCTTTCCATGCAACTCCATAATGAATATACTAACCTAAGCAGTTTTTTTTCGTCAGTTGAAGGACGTACTATTGAAAATTATTTTATAGAGCAGCGCATTGAAAAAGTAAAAGAGCTATTGGTATATAACGAAATGACACAATCGACAATTTTATTTGAAATGGAATATAGTAGCGTCGCACACTTGTCAACACAGTTTAAAAAAATTACCGGACTTACGATTTCACACTTCAAACAAGTTGGTTCGCACAAACGTAAACTGCTTGATCAGATCTAACCCAAAATTCTATAACAGTTCCCCAAAGTACTATAACAACAACCTCCTCTTCCGGGTCTACTTTTGTTGTATCAAAGCATCATTTTAAAACAATTTAAAACAACAATCATGAAATCAACATTCAATGTGCGTACACTTACTCCAACAATCCATCAAAAATGTGATAATCCAAATTGCACCTGCAACAATTGTAACTGCGGAAGCAATTGCACTTGCAAAAACTGCCAGTAATCAAGGGCATCTCCTATCAAACCTGTAAGCCACTCTTGATTGATTGGCTTATTAAATTCTACTAACATTTAAAAAAATACAATCATGAAAAAAGTATTTATTCTTGTCATCGTACTATCAGCATCTTTTGCCTCTTTTGCACAAACAGACACCTCAAAAATTGAACAGTATTGCCAGGTAATTGCAACGCCGCGGCTCTTCAGTAACAAAGTAACCATTGATATAGACTTTGGTGAAGAAAAAGGTTATTTGAAAGACGACCGGCTTAAAACTAATGATGGCAGCTTAAAAAAATTCAACACCATTATAGACGCACTCAATTTTATGGGGAAGAGATGGCTGGGTTTTTATCAATGCATATCTGGTACATATGGCCAATACGGAGATTCATCATTTTGCATTTAAAAAGCTAATCTCCAAGGCAACGGCACAATGAAATAAAGTTGTCTGCTTTTACATCCGGCTGTCCTTTAAAATGCTGAAAGCCTCTGTAGCTTTGCATTCTAACAAATAAAAAACTTATCAGTCATATTATTAAACACAATTTCCTTAAAAAATATGAAAAGTATATTTAAAACTAATAATGATTATACCGGGCCAATCTTAAGGCTCACCATCGCAATGGTGTTGTTTCCGCATGGCGCACAAAAACTATTAGGCTGGTTTGGTGGGTATGGTTTTACAGGCACTATGCAATTTTTTACTGATACCAGGGGTTTGCCGTGGCTCGTAGGCTTCCTGGTTATCATCATTGAATTCTTTGGCAGTCTGTTATTACTGCTAGGATTGGGTTCTAGAATATTGGCTGCTGCAGTTGCCATACTTTGCATCGGAATTATTTTGACTTCTCACTTACAAAACGGATTTTTTATGAACTGGTTTGGTAATCAAAAAGGGGAAGGCTACGAATACTTTCTATTGTTGATTGGGCTAAGTATTGCGCTATTAATAAATGGCAGCGGAAAATTTTCCGTTGACAAATTACTGAGTAATAAATGAAATTTCAAAGAGCAGCAATTAAAAAGCAAATAATCAGTCAGAGGATCGGAAATCCGTTCCAAACTTTCTGATTTGATGCCTACGGTAACAATACAACACTAATAAAATAACAACATAGCGTGTCAAACAGTAATCTAATATTTTAAAAAATGATTAAAAATTCGCTGAAACAAAAATTAAATAAAAAATAAATAAAATGAAAGTAAGTATAACACACATCGACACAGCTTGTATCTTAATTAACATCAACGGTTTTAAAATATTGACAGATCCAACACTTAATAATAAGGATGGTTGGTTACCCCAATACGTGTCTAGCCCCCTGGCTTTTTCAAAAAAATATATTGACCCTGCTTTGTCTCCCGAAGAGATAGGTAAAGTTGACTTAGTGCTGTTAAGTCACGATCATCACAGCGATAACCTGGATAAAAACGGAAGAGTTTTTATCAAAACCGTCCCTGTGGTGCTGTCAACAAAGGATGCTGTAAAAAGGTTGAAAAATAGCAATACGGTTGGTCTTGATAATTGGGAAGAATATTTTATTAATGATCAAAAAGTAAAAGGCATGAAAATAACTGCAATTCCTGCACAGCATACCAATATTAGGCAATTGGACAAAACCATGGGGAAAGTTTTAGGTTTTACCATTGAATGGGATGGTCAAAAAAATGGCTGTATTTATATCTCCGGTGATACAGTTCTTTTTGAAGGAATTTATGAATTGGCAAAAAGAAAGAAAGTGGACACCGCTATACTGCATTTAGGTTCAGGTGCTTTTCCGTATTTAAAAAGGAATTTAAGAGTAACAATGAATGGAGAGGAAGCTATTAAGGTCTCAAGCTTGTTAAAAGCAAATAACGTTATTCCAATTCACTACGAAGGTTGGTGGCACTTTAAACAATCGGCGAAATCGTTAAAAAATGAAATTCAGCGTTCAAGTGAAAACGAAAAATTCATCTGGCTAAAAAGCGGGATAGAAACAGAAATAAGCTAACAATCGAGTCTGATTAAATAAACAAAATAATAAGAGAAATCAACTATTAACATTATAGCCAGCGAGGTATATCATATTCCTGTAATGTCAAGAAACAGCATAAATACTTACCTGATAGAGGATTTTATAATTAACGCAGGCATTAGAAGTTCTTCTAAAATAATTTTAAAGAGTCTTGCTAACAAATCTGTTTCTGTACACGCTTTAACCCATGCTCACGCAGATCATCAAGGAAGTAGTAAAGCAATTTGTATTGGGGTTAACATTCCTCTGTGGTGCAGCGAACAGGAAAAGCCCCAGGCAGAGACAGGAAATGCAACAGAAGAATACCCTAAACAAAATCACATTATCACAAAATTTCAGAAAAGGTTTTGGGCAGTTGATGGATATAAGGTTACTAAAACAATCAAAGAAAATTACTTTTTAGGTGAATTTAGGTTGATAGAAACGCCGGGGCATTCCAGTGGGCACCTATCGTTTTTCAGAGAAAAGGTTGCTGTATTAATCGTTGGAGATACAGTGGTAAATATGAATCTCCTGACAACAATGGCTGGATTACATGAACCACCAGGTTTATTCACATTAGACAGAGAAAGGAATATAAAATCAATAAAAAAACTGGCATCACTTAATCCGAAAATCCTTTGTTTTGGACACGGACCGGTTTTAATAAATAATGGACAACTTGAACAATTTGCCAGGAGAATATAAAACAAGAAATTAATTAAATAAAATAATCAGAATTACCATAGTACAAACAAGTTGACACTTATTGTGTAGCTCATTCAACAGCAAGTAAAAATAATTTAAACCCGACTAAATTTAAAACTCTGAAATTATAAACATCGAACCATTAGCAATAAATTTAACCAACCATAACATGACTAAACAGGACAAACCCGCATTAATTCTCATTGACATTCAAAAAGCTTTTGACAATATTGAATATTGGGGAGGGCATCGCAATAACATACAGGCAGAAGATAATTCCGGCAAACTACTAAATTTTTGGAGAGCGCACCGTTTACCAATTTTTCATATTAAGCACTGTTCAAAAATACCTACTTCTTTGCTTGCCGAAGGAAATATTGGTAACGATTTCAAAGATATTGTAAGACCAAATATTGGAGAACCCATCGTTAAAAAAAGTGTAAACAGTGCATTCATCGGAACTGATCTTAAACAGCAACTTGACGATAACAATATAAAAAAACTTGTGATTATTGGGTTGACAACAGATCATTGTGTTTCGACAACAACAAGAATGGCAGGAAATTATGGTTACGATACTTATATTGTATCTGATGCCACTGCAACATTTGATAAAACTGGAGTAGATGGGCAAAAGTATTCTGCTGAAATTTTACATGAAACTACATTAGCCAGTTTGCACAAGGAATTTGCAACTGTAATAACAACTGAAGCTTTGATAAACACGCTTAGCTAATAATTTAGATAATGAAAATGTAAGCAGTAGTTTAAGATACCAATTCTTATAATGCAGGAAATGATTATTGAGAAAATCATTCAGTCCTTAAAAAAAACCACCCACAAATAGCATAGCTGTAATGTTTAATAGACAACAAACTAAAAAATAATAACTGGGAATATCCATTTTTAAACTTTTTTATTAACAGTGATTTTATTAAATCTAATACCGCACGGGTTTTAACGAAGAACAAAACTTTTAACTTATTGACAATGGACAGGGAACAACAATATTTAAACAAAGTGAAAAATTTAAAGGAATACTTGTACCCTTATTTAAAAAGCAGTTTGACAGCAATATGAAGATTATATTTTATATCAAAGAATTTTTTTATGTATTCTCAATTAATACAACTTTTTCACTAATTTAAAAATCACATCAAATACTTTGAACAGCAAATTCTTTAACTGGTTTCTTTTTATAGTGCTATCCTTTATCTGGGGCAGCAGTTTTATTTTAATAAAAGAAGGCCTTGTAAGTCTTACCGCTTTCCAGGTTGCATCATTGCGCATCATTTCTTCGGGCTTGATTTTACTGCCTTCCGCCATTAAAACTTTTAAAGAAATTCCAAAAAATAAGATCTTCATTATTTTTATGTTTGGCGCATTGGGCAGTCTTATACCAGCATATTTATTCTGTATTGCCGAGCAGAAAATAGATAGTGCATTAGCGGGCGTTTTAAATTCTCTTACACCCATTTTTGTTATTATCTGCGGTGCATTATTTTTTCACATCAGTACTGCTGCAAACAAAATTTTCGGGATCACTATTGCCTTTATGGGAAGTGTATTATTATTTTTAAGTCAGCCCGGCTTTGCAGAGCACAGCAATGCTTTATATGTATCTTTAGTTGTGTTGGCAACCATGTTATATGGTTTCAATGTAAATATGGTGCACCGTCATCTACACCATATACCTTCGGTAAGAATTGCAGCGCTGGCTTTATCGCTTAATGCAGTCCCTGCTTTATTAGTGTTGTATTTTACCGGCTACTTTAAACTGGATTTTTCTAATAAAGGCATCTTATTATCTACTGTTTTTTCTTGTGTGCTTGGCATCTTTGGCACCGCTGTAGCCACTATTCTTTTTTATATTTTACTTAAAAGAGCAGGCTCCATCTTCGCTTCAATGGTTACGTACGGTATCCCCACTGTGGCCATTATATGGGGAATAATTTATGGTGAACAAGTTGGCTGGAAACAAGCCGGTTGCCTGGCAATTATTTTATTTGGCTTACATGTCGTAAATAGAAAAGTGAATAAGTCACTAGTGAAAGGTTAATGGATATTATAACACAGGCTTATTAATGAAAACTAACTTGAAAAAATAAGTAATTTTCCTTTTTAATAGTATCCTGTAAAAATGCACACAAATATATAACGCTTGGAACAGGCTTAATACTAACCACCTACTCAATTTTGATCTTAGCATTTCCGCCAAAATTTGACAGTTATTTTATGTTATTCGCACAAAATAAACAATTACCTCAAGTGGATTTGAAGAAATGAACAATAAATTAAAAGAATTAGCTAAACTAGAATAGATGCTACCGCTAGATAACAACGATGGTTTTCCTCCCCAACATGTGAATAGTCCATTTGCGTTTCCGAAAAATATATTTATCCTTCGCTATCAATGGAACAATGGACAGGTAACGAAGAAAAAATGTAACAAAAAAATATTAAAATGAAAACTGTATCGATTTGAAGTATGTTGTCAAGCATCGGCAAAGTGTAAAAATAATTTATGAAAGTGGTATTGCAACAGGCGTTGCGACTTTTGAAAATTCTCCACCTGCTTGGGAGAAATGGAATAGCGGACACCTATTATTTACCAGATTTGTGGCTATTGAAAGTAAAATTGTTGGCTAAACCGCACTAAGCCATGTTTCAAGCCGCTGTGTTTATGGTAGTGTTGCAGAAACAAGTGTCTATTTTTCTGAATATCATAAAGGAAAAGGAATTGGAACTCCAAGGCTATTAAGCAATGAAGTAACTTTTGACATCTACTTCGGTGAACAAAAAAATTTCTGGAAAGACGACCGGCTTAAAACCTATGATGGTAAATAAACCAATTTCAATACCATGATAGATGCACTCAATTTTATGGGAAGAGATGGCTGGATTTTTATCAATGCCTATCCGGTAAACATAGCCACTACGGATATTTTTCATTTTGCCTTTAAGTAGCATATCTCAAAAGCAACATTACTATAATTTAAAGTTGTCCGTTTTTGACATACTGCTGTCTTTTAATCCGCTGGAAGCCGCTGTAGCTTTACACTATCAAATAACAATTAAACTAAAACAAAATGAAAAAGATTGGATTCGCATTACAGGTATTTGCATTAATAGCAATGTTTCCGCTATGTGTTGCTCTTGAAATGAATCATGCAGCAATAAAATTACCACCAAACAATACAACCTCGGGTCATAACCAAACACAAGTACAAAGTTCCCCAAAGCAAATTGCAAATTCGTTTGCAGAATTTGGAAGTCAATACCTGGTTACAGAAATATTAAGTGTTACTTATTAAAAAGACTGCTAACGTAGTGTATCATTTAAAAAAAGAAAACATGAAAAATAATAAAACAATTTGCTGCTTCTCTATTGCCCTCTTATTGTTGATTAATCCAGGATTTGCACAAACAGGTTCAGATAAAATTGCTGGCTTATACTGGAGTCCAAAAAAAGACGCCAAAATAGAGATGTACAAAAAGGGAAACCACTATTTCGGTAAAACAGTTTGGGCTGCCATACCGAAAAAAGACATTGAGAACCCTGATAAGCACTTGCGACAAAGAGACCTCCTTGGCCTAAACCTGTTGACAAACTTCTTATATGATAATGGGAATTATACCAATGGTGAGGTGTATGATCCTGCTAATGGCAAAACATACAGTTGCAAAATCAGTTTAGTTGGCAACAATCTTAAAGTAAGAGGATACATTGGCATCTCATTATTTGGGAGAACAGAAATATTTGAACGAATAAAATAAAACAGCATTTATACATCTAACAAAAAAAATAAAATGAAACGGACATTCTTAATCATTGCTATCGCATTTTCGCTGGCGGCAAAGGCCCAGGCAACAAAAGTTTATTTAAAAGCAAGTGGCTTAACCTGTAGCATGTGCAGCAACTCAATAAATAAAGCACTAAAAACGCTTGACTTTGTAGAAGCAATCAATGCAGACATAAAAACCTACACTTTTGAAATATCATTTAAACCAAACAGCTATGTTGATTTTGATAAAATAAAAAAGAAGGTTGAAGATGCAGGTTTCTCAGTAGTAGAATTTACAGCCTTTATCCATTTCAATAATGTGCAGGTAACAAACAATAAGCCCTTAACAGTTGGCGATAAGACCTTTCTTTTTGTAAGAATAAAAGAGCAGATGTTGAATGGTATTAAAGAAGTTAAAATACTGAATAAGGGCTTTGTTTCCCCAAAGGAATATAAACTAAATGCTTTCCCCATTGCATTGCCAGGCACTTACAATGCAAGCACATAATTACCTGTCAAAATAAAATGCGATGACTATAAAATATACTAAGATAAAACTGGCAGTATTAATGACTTTTGCACTTCTTTCAACATCATGCCTTGCGCAGGAACTATTCTCCATGACCGAACCTGCAAGCAACCGGGCTGCAAAAAGTATAGGACTAAGAATTGATAATTTTATCATGGACGAAATCAATACTGCCAAAATAAACTATCATTTAATCCCTGAAATAATGATAGGCATTTCTAAAAAATGGATGATCAATGGCAGTGTCTTTTTTAGCAACAGAAGCGAAGCGCTGAAATATGAAGGCGGTAGCATTTATACCAAGTACAGGTTTTTTAGTAACGATGCAGTGCAAAGACATTTCCGCATGGCGGGTTTCGGCAGAATTAGTTTTAATAACAGCGACATTCACCAGGAGGAAATTAATATGAATGGACATAATACTGGAACGGAGCTTGGTATAGTTGCTACTAAATTGATACAAAAAGTTGCGGTATCATCGACTGTTTCATTTTTAAAGGCCGCTGATAATGGCAATAATAACAAGTTCATTTATGGTTTAAAAGATAGCAAAGCGGTTAACTATACTTTTTCCGTAGGGAAATTAATATTACCAAAGGAATACAAGGTTTATAAACAGACAAACATTAATTGCATGCTTGAGTTTTTAAACCAGGTGAATATTGGATCAGGCAAATATTACGTGGATATTGCCCCCACGATACAAATGATATTCAATAGCCAAAGCAGGGTTGATGTCGGTTACATACGGGAGCTTAGAAGCACCATGATCAGGACTGCACCAAATGGATTCTTTATCCGGCTGGAACATAACTTCTTCAACGCATTTTAATTATCCGTCCGTTTTTGACCCATTATAGTCCGTTTGGAGATTTATATACAGGCTACCTTTACTTTAACCTTTTAAATTTAAATCAATGAAAAAATTCGCTTTTATCATTCCCCCATCTGTTGAAATGCTTGACCTGTCTGGTCCGCTACAGGTATTTACGGAAGCAAAATTTTACGGATATGAATTAGCACTGGAATTTTACACTTACCAGGATGAAATTATCAGTACATCAGGGCTTCCATTTTACAACATTAAAAATTATACGGAAGCTAAACTGGAAGAGGGTGACTATGTATTTATGCCAGGCATGGATAACAGATATATAAGTAGTGTAGCATTTAAAGCAGAACGTAAATTTTTTAATTGGCTAAAAGAATGTGCGGATAAAAATATTTTTGTTTGTTCCATTTGTAACGGTGCATTTGCATTAGGTCATGCAGGCTTGTTAAGGGATACAGAGTGTACCACCCATTGGAGAAGGATTGAGGAGCTTCAGGCAGAATTTCCAACTGCGAAAGTAATTTCAGATATCCTTTTTAAAAAGAGTAACAACGTTTATACCAGTGCTGGAATTAGCGCTGGTATAGACCTTGCCCTATCTATACTGGAAGAATTAAAAGGCGCACTTTTTACACACAAGGTTGCAAGGGGATTGGTGGTCTATCACAGGCGCAGCCAAAATCATACGCAGAGCAGTATCTACCTCGATTACCGGAATCATATAAACCCTAGTGTACATGTTGTGCAGGACCATTTGATTGAACATCTTTCTGATGAAAACAGCATTGAAGATCTGGCATCTCTTGTTGCTATGAGCCCGAGGAATTTGAGCAGGGTTTTTAAAGATAAAACGGGTACCACCATATTGGAATACCTTACTATGTTGCGATTAGAGTTTGCAAAAACGATGCTCAACAATCCTGAGTTCACCATTGAATATATCGCCACCAAATGCGGGTTTAAAACCGCCAGGCAATTGCAAAGAATTTTAAAAGCCAACAAAGTAAAATGAGAAGTAAAAAAATTATGAAAGTGTCTTTAATAGTCACCGTACTTGCCGTGCTGCTATTCAATGCCTGTAGCCCACTTCGGGAGTTTGGGAAATCACCTGTTTACGAGGGAGCTAACAAATTTAATTACCAGCTCCCTGCCTATGACCCTTTAAAGAAAACAGTGGTCATCATCGCTAACAACGAAGGAACAGAAATGTTTGATATGATGGCCCCCTATTATCTTTTTAATGCCACCGAAAAAGCGAATGCTTACATAGTAGCAAAAACCAATTTTCCCATAGTAGTAAGAAAAGGATTTTTCATTCTTCCCCAATTTACTTTTGCTGCAATTGATTCCCTTGGGATAAAACCGGATGTAATTGTTATTCCTTTCTTATCCGCAGCGGATTCAGTTCACCAGGATCCAATAACTGTGAATTGGATAAAGAAACACTATTCAGTTGATGTAAAAGTTCTTTCGGTTTGTGATGGTGCTGCAACAGCCGCTGCAACCGGCATTTTCGATGGCAAACCAATTACGGCACATGCTTCAGATTATGCAGGCATTAAAGCACAATTCAACAAACCTTTATGGGTACAGAATATAAGTGTTGCCAACGAAGGAAACCTTTATAGCACGGCAGGCGTATCAAATGCCGTAGAGGGAAGCCTGATGGTTATCGATAAATTGTTTGGTACTGACGCAATGAGAAGTGTTATTAAAAATGTAGCGTACCCATATCAATTCGCTAAAACAGCGCATGTGAGCAACACTTTTAAATTTGGCGATAAAGTAGCTGTTGGAAAAAAGATCGTTTTTAAAAGGAATAAAAAAATCGGTGTATTACTTCAGGATGGTATCAATGAATTTGACCTTGCTGCCATTATGGATACCTACAACCGGACCTTTCCAAAAACACTTGAAAGTTTTGCATCCGGTGACTTACCTGTAAAAACAAAATATGGTTTAACCATTATACCTACCGGGAAAATATTAGTAACAAAACTAGACGAGCTGCATGTTATCAGCCCTGTTTCATTTTCAAAATCAGATGAATTGATTTTTAAACCTGCTGAAATAGTGAAATATGACAATCTTCAAAAACAATATATCATTGATGCATGTCTTCAAAGGATCAGGTTGGAATATGGACGTAAATTTGAAACTATTGTAAAACTAATGCTGGACTACAATTAGCAGAAAAAATACTTCAGCCAAATGTTTATTGGTAAACATTCCAACAAAATACATTCACGGCTGATATCAACATTTATTTGCGATAAACAGAATGAAAGTACCCCTCACAAAAAATACCCGGATATCATCTTAACTACTACTGTGTTGACACAAGTGCAAACTGATTACGTAAAAGACCTTGATGAAATATCATTACTCAACCCACGATCAAGAATGAGTGCGAAAATTTTAATGTTTATTATTATAAATTTGTGGATTATGCAGTAGCTTAAAACACAAACCAATGCACAACAAACTCATCAACTATTTCTCCAGAATCATGCCGCTTTCATCAGAAGAAGTAAGCGCCATAGCAGAAACGATGAATCTACAGCAATACAAAAAGGGAACAGTTTTGATAAGAGAAGGACAAATCTCTACTGATACCTATTTTGTTTTAGAAGGTTGTGTAAGGCAGTATTTTCTTGTTGATGGAGAAGAAAAAACAAATAATTTTTTTACAGAAGAAAATTGGGTGGTTTCCTTAAATAGTTTTGACCCCAATCTTGTTTCTAAACATTTTTTGGATTGTTGCGAAGACAGTACGTTGGTTGTTGGCGATAGTGAAAAAGCAGATGAACTATTCAAGCGATTTCCAAGACTTGAAACCGTTTCAAGAAAAGTAATGGAAAAGATATTTGCAGAACAACAGGAAATATCCGCCTCTTACTTTACTGATACTCCTGAACAACGCTATTTGAAATTACTAAATACCAGGCCTGACTTATTACAAAGAATACCACAATACCAACTCGCAAGTTATGTTGGTGTAAAACCAGAATCTTTAAGTAGGATTAGGAAAAGAATTTCTATTAAATAGACGAATTAGGCATTACAAATTGAACAACATTTTAGTAAAATGTAGAAAGTTATGTTTTAGGAAAATATTTTAATTAATTAGGTTAGGGTTATTGCTACATTACCTCTTTTGTGTCCTTGCTCTACATATCTATGAGCTGCTGCCATTTCTTTTAAAGGATAACTTCTATCTACAACAGGTTTATAATCCCCTTTTTCAATTAGTTCTTTCAGGAAAATTATATCATTAGCTTTTTGACTGATTAATCCCAACAATACTTTTTGTTTGCTTATAAGCGAAGTCAATACAGCTTTAAGCGTTTGTGAAAGTCCTGTGGCTCCTAAAATCAGTGTGCCCTGTTTTTTTAATGATTTGATACTTTTGGAAAACGACAGCTTATCTACAGTTACAAAAATTACATCATACTTTTCTCCGTTTTTGGTAAAATCTCCTTTCGTATAATCGATTACTTTATCGGCCCCAAGAGATTTTACCAATGCTGCATTTGATGCGCTGCAAACTCCTGTAACTTCTGCGCCGTAATAGTTGGCGAGTTGAACTGCTGCTGTTCCAACTGCACCAGATGCGCCGTAAATAAGCACTTTTTGTCCGCTTTTAATATTTGCTTTTCGCAGGAAGTATAATGCAGCAGTTCCTCCAAATGAAATGGTAGCAGCTTGTGCATGACTTATATTATTTGGTTTTATGGCCAATATACCATCTTCCGGCAGGCACTTGTATTCAGCGTATGCGCCAAAACCCATTCCTGTTGCACCAAAAACTTTATCACCTGCTTTAAACTTCGTTACATTTTTGCCTGCCGCTTCAATTTCACCCGATAAAAATCCACCTAAAATATTTATTCTTGGTTTTGTTAAGCCAAAGAATAGTCTTACTGCCCAAGGGTCTGCTTTACGTAAACGAACATCACCCGAATTGGCCGCCGTTGCAAAAATCCGTATCAGTATTTCATTGTCTTTAGGTATTGGTTTATTTACCTCTTTAAGTTGTAGCACTTCAGGCGCACCATAATTTTTGTAGATAATTGCTTTCATCTTTTTTTTATTTTAAAGAACAAAGTTCTCTATCTATTTTGCTAATTCGATTGACTTGGGTTAAGAAGTAATGATCGTATTTATAGCAAACCCTTTTTTGTTTTCATCTACGCCTCGCTAAAAAAGCCTGGTTGTTTCATAATCATCGACCTGTCAAACACTTGAGTATGGCCACAAATTTTGCCATCATTAAAATGAACTGTTGTTGCACCAACAGTTCTGATTGATTTCCCTGTAGGCGGAAATATCCCATTCTTACCGTAATTAGTGCCAGTCATTATCCATGTAATTGCCACAGAATTTTCTTCAGTAATTGCAGTAAGAATTTCGCACCAGGTATCGGGGAACGAATCAAAAGTATAATCCAATCTCATTGCAAACTCTTCAAAATTTAAAGCCTTCCCCTCCCATGGATCTGATGGATCTTTATAAATTGTGTAGGCTGATGCAACATAATTTGGAATACTGTCAAAGTCCTTTTCATTCCAGACTTTTTGCATGAATTCACGGAGTAAAATTTCGTTTTCCATTTTTAGATAAATTTGAGATGCATCACTGAAAGGCTTTCTGTCCGTTTCCAATAGGGTTTTATCAACTTACCCTGCTTACTATTCAAGTACATTAAAACTATCGTTGCTATCAAACAAAATAGGATTGCCTGAAGAGTTCCTTCCGGTCCAAACTCGCCGCCTGTAACAACTTTTGCACCAGTAATTTGTGTAATCAGTAAACTATTGGTTTTTTCATTTCCAGAAGTGATTGCTCCAAGTATTCCTGATTGCATAAAGTTCCAGGCAAAATGTATGGCAATGGGAAACCATAAATTTCTTGAATAAATGTATGCGGCACCTAATAGAAGACCGCCTTCTACCGCAACACAGGTTGCAGATACTAATGAGCTGTTGGGATTGACGAGATGGAGGCCACCGAAAATGATCGCTGAAATTATTAAGGCAATATAACTGCCCAGTTTTTCTTCAATTATTCTGAAGATAATTCCCCGTATTAAAATCTCTTCAAAAATTGCAACAGTAAAAGCAACTGTTAATGGAATAATTATAAACGAAGCCGGATTAACTAACAGTACTTTAAAACCGTTGTTTAAATAAATCACTAAAACTGTCAGGCATTGTAGCACTACGCCAATTGAGATTCCCAACGTCAGATTCTTTACAATTCCTTTTACAGCTATTTCAGGAACCTCCCGGTTTTCTATCTTTTGATAAAAGAGCTTATAAGCGAATATTACTGCAACAGACGCCATTATCCCCTTAATAAGATTTTTAAAATCTTTATCAAAGCCAGTTAAGATTAAAAGTTTTGCTGCAATATTCTGCACAATAATGAATGCTGCAAAGCAGACTAAAAAACCAGATACTATTCGTACAAATGGTAATATTCTCATGAATTCTGGCATTAGCGCAGTTGGAGATAAGCTTGCACGTCGGCACTGAGGTAAAATACTAAATAAAGTTTATGATTAAAGGCTCTGCTAAAACTTAACGGTCGTACTGTCGAATACCTGGGAATGCCCATAAATTTTGCCATCATTAAAATGATATGTTGTTGCACCAACTCACTCCGGTTGTTCCTATTCCTATTAGGCATGAGAGAAACAAGCTGTTGAGAAACCTTAGTTATACGAAGATGCAAAACTTCACCCTTCAGCATGCAGGCAATACCAGGAAAGTCCTTTTCGAAACCGTGAACAAGAATAATACAGTCGAAGGATATACAGGTAATTATATAAAAGTTTCTGCCGCTTACAAAGCAGGAATAGAAAATGAGATTGTTGATTGGGTGGTTTAATATAAGCCAACCCGCTTCATTGGGTCTCTTAAATTATTATTACAGTATTTGTATCTATCAGTGCAGCCTGCTCTTACCTCAACGAGAGACACAATAAGCCGGTAAGAGGTGGAATTATATGGGCAGCATAAGATTATAAATATAGTAGTGCAATAGATTATCTTACGACGAGAAAAGGATTGTTGGAGATAAAACATTTATTGGTATAGTATCGGGTTACAACTTGTACGCCGTGGCGGAAACCCTCGGAATTGTCAGTCATCAAGTCGCCCTTCTTCGAAGGAAGACTGGCCAGAAGGGGTAATACATGGGAAGTTGGCGTAGGGTGGCAGCCTCATTGTGTTCATTGTGTGGTATATTTAAAGCATTATTATAAGAAAATTCTCATTGCAATTGAAAGTGGCAGCTTCATGGTGAGCTTTAAAAAGATAATGCTTCCGATTTGCAAGAATCAAAACTGAAAAAAAATGGACAACAAACTTTTAAATCATTTTTCCAAATTTAAGCCTTTATCAAATGAAGAAATTGAGGCTATAGACGAAACAATGCGCTATCAACAATATGGAAGAGGGACAGTTTTACTTAAAGAAGCCCAGGTTTCCAATGACACTTATTTTGTTTTAGAGGGCATCGTGCGACAATATTATTTAATTGACGGCATAGAAAAAACAAGTGACTTTTTTTCTGATGAGCAATGGGTAATATCCTTAAATCACATCAATCCAAATAACCCCTCACCATATTATCTGGAATGTTGTACAGATTGTTCCTTGTTAGTTGGCAACAGCCAAAAAGGAGAAGGTTTGTATAAAAAATTTCCAAACCTTGAAACAATTTCAAGGAAACTAATGGAAAGCGTGTTCACTGAACAGCAAGAAAAAATAGAAGCTTTTACAATAAACACTCCAACCCTTCGGTATCAAAATTTATTAAAATCACGACCGGATTTATTTCAACGAATACCTCAATATCAAATAGCCAGTTATATCGGTGTTACACCAGAGTCACTTAGCAGGATCAGGAAAAGAATTTCGAAGCAAAATTAAATTTTGATCTTCATGCCATCTTTCAAATTTTTTGACATTTACACCTTTAATCAGTAGCCATAAAACCATAAGAACTTCCCCTAGCCAGGTATATTCACTAACTATTATAGGAAAATTCGGAAACAGAAAAAATGTGGTAAAATCAATTAGATAGCCTATACAAGTAATGATCAATAAAATGCCTATAATCTTTGGTATATACGTTGATTTAAAAACTAAATATCCCATAGGAAATAACCAAAGTCCAAAAAATATTCCGGTAATCTGAAGTCCATATTGGTGTAAATCTAAAAAGATGGAAACCATATTGTATAATTGATCGGAACTAAATGCAGGTGAATATTGAGGGTGCTTTAATAAAACTAAAACAGCAACATTATTTAGTTCGTTAATCATGGTAATGGGGGCTACCATTAAAGTGAATAAAAGTATCCACTTTGCATGACGCTTATTGACTGACTTAAGTACATTGTAAATGTATACAGCTGTGGCTATAGTAATAAGCGCACAAAGAATAGCACTCACAATACTGAGACGGAATAAAAACTCGTTGGCTAAGATATTTATAACAGTTTTTTCAGAATTTCCAATGACTATTAGTGATTTTGGAACATACACAATACCAAAAACACCGAGTGGAATTTGAAGGAGATAAAGGAATCCTGCAATTCTTGCAGTTCTTTTGATTGAAGAAATATTTTTCATTTTACTTATGATTTTTAGAAACAGATGTATCCTGTTTACAGGGACAAAACTACTTCCCTCATTTTCAAATCTCATTGACTTTCGGTAAGAAAAGTATTTCATGTAAGAAGCGAAAGAAACAATGAACCTCTAAGAGAAATTAAATACAGCAATACCGTTTTACCTCAAGATGCCATCACACGCTAATGAGCCTGGATGACATCTTTTAATGCTTTGGAGGATGAACATGAAGGTTTTACTTACGCAATGAATTAGTAGATCAGGTTTACTAATTAATACCTGTGATATATATCAGTTAATTGCTTTGGGCCGTAATACCATCCAAAGCAAGAAGGCAAATATTAGAGTCAATAAAGCGAATAGTTTTTCAAAGTTTGTTTGCGCAAATAAATTTCCAACAGTGTTTAAGATAAACAATAGGAGAAAAATGCCAAGTACAATATTGAGTGTCTTTTCTCTAAGGCGATACTTAATATATCTTCCTTTCATTAACAAAATGAATAATAGGGATAAGTTGATCAGAATTGAAAAGGCTTCAAACATATACATCTGTTCAGTATTCTGCAGCCTTCCTCCCCAAGCTATTTCATAAGGGATTATTTGTATCATTATAAGCAGGTGGAAAAATATTACCATTAAAAGTAACCCCAACATAATTTTGATAGCATTTTGAGCTGATAACTTCATGGTAAGTATATTAAAAGTTGATGCTTTATCAAACTATTATTTTTTTGCTTCTTCAAAAACACTTCCATCATTTAGATAAATCTTTATCAAAGAATAGCGCCCTGTGCTGTCCTTTACAAATTCTATTTGCGCCATTTCTTCAAGAACTAATAGTTCGTTTGAGATATGGTTTAATTTAGACACTTGGGGCACGTTAAAAGATCATACCTACCCCTGAATGCTTGGCGCAGTGGCAAATAAAATATTCTTCGCTCTGCATGCACCTTTCTATTTTCTAAGCTCCTCAAACAAGCCGCCGTGGCTGGTAAGCAGCTTGGCCATGGAATAGACGCCTTTGTCATCTTTTATGAACTCAATCTGCGCATTCCCGTCAAGTACAAATAGATTCTTAGATATATGAGCAAGCTCAGAGATATTACCAGATATATTGCAAAAAAGCTTGTTTCCCTCACGATAAATATTCAATGGGCCGTATGTGCCTACGAATTTATCAAATTCATCCACCGGCAGTGTACCTATATCTTGGTTAACATAGAGCCCATTGATCAAATACTCCATTTTTTGTTTCTCCTTTTCAGTCTCCGCTATTTTCTGACGCTCCCTGAAAATAAGTTCCTGGGCTTTTATAAGCGCTTTTGAGGCATCAATAGTAACATCAGGTAAGACACCCGTTCCTTCCCAATCCGTTTTAGAAAAGGGATTTATTGAATAGGCAAATGGAATTTCAACAACGAATCCTTGTCCGACAGATATGGGCTTCGTAGGGTGTGCCCCGCCGCCTGTTATCTCCCCTACGACAGTTGCTCGTTTGGCTTGCTGCATGTTATAGCTGAAGGCTTCCCCACCTGAAAAAGTCCTTTTACTTGTTAAGATATACATTGGCATCGAAAGGGTTAGGCCGTCTGTCTTTACTGGGTCGGCATAGTAGAATGTAGTGTCTTTTTTAGATGCGTTTATTATAACATTGGTAAGAGTTTTTTCCTTAAAAAAGTAGCTTTCCATCTGGCTTCCCATATCTGGCTCACCTCCTGTGTTTTCTCTTAAATCAATAATAATGGCACTGGCATTAGTTAAGAAGCCTAAAGCTGAAGCGATGATTGGTTTTGCCTCTTCAATAAATTCCACAAAAACATTAAAGGGTAAATAGCCAATATTACCAGGCAAAAGCTCCACCTTTTTAAACATAAAGTTGTTATCCTTCACAAATTTTGCAAACTGCTTAGTCTCTTCTTCCGAAGGCTCTGTTTGGTCTTGTTTATGCCCCCACCATCCTGGATTATAATCTACACGCATATGGGGGTCATGGTGGATGCTAAAAATATCAGCTTGTATTTGAGCGGCCAGCTTATGAGGATCCTTTGAAAAGGAATTATAGGCTTTCTTTTTTACTTCAGATTTAAGATGCTTTTGTATGAGCCGAGCCTTATCCAGAAACACATAATTATTCACCAGACTTAGATTTATAGAGTCGATAAGTGTATGTACGTTGATAAGATTTTCACTTTTGTTTTGTGCGCTGCATAAATTAGGAACTGCCAAAGCGATGAAGATAAACAGGTGATAGGTTCTTAATTGTTTCATATACATTTTATTATAGTTTATTTTGTTAGATGAATAATAGTTTGATTTCCATAGACACTTTAAATATCTCGTGAAACCTTTTTTGACATAATTAGGAAGATGGTAAAACCACATATAGTCTTTTACTTTTTGAATTTTTTAATGATATGAATGTTTAAGACGGTCCATTTTAATTGTAATTCAAAGCTAACCGGATAGTTGGAAGGTTTCATTGACTTCGGGTAAGAAATGAAAGCCATAAATTTTGCTAAGAGGGTAGCTGCCAAAAGAACCACCGAACCTATCGGAGTAAACGGTATTAATAGGGTTTGATTACTTGTCCTGTATTTGCACCAAAAACACTTTTCCTGAATCCGTATTCTAGTTGCTGCATTGTAACAGGTATTTCACCTGAAAAAAAGGAAAGTATTGTGGCGAGTTCTCAATAACAGTCGGGCTAACAGCATTGATGCGTATACAGTTTTGTAATTCAATTGCAGCGGATTTGACAAATCCTATTTGCTTGTTATTATGAAAAAGCCCAAAATTTTATGAGTTTTTAATAGAGGTTCTCAATCTGTCAAATGGAATATTGTCGCTCCAGCCTGAATATTTAGATAAAAAATAGTGAATTGCAACAATGTCTTATTTTGTTGTCTGTTGAAATAAGAAATTCACCAAATGTCTGTTCGATAATTTCCATTTTAGTCTTCTGTTTTGTATTTATTCATTAAGACAAGGCTATGGCTACATTACCTTTCTTATGTCCTTGTTCCACATATCTGTGCGCTTCAACCATCTGTTCTAAAGAATAGCTTCTATCAACGACAGCTTTAAAATATCCTTTTTCAATGAGTTCTTTGAGGAAAACTATATCCTCTGCCTTTTCACTAATCAAACCCGATATTACTTTTCTGTTGCTTGCTATTGAAGACCATAACCCTTGCAGCATTCCCAAAAGTCCGGGAGCTCCTAAAATCACTATTCCTTCTTTTTTTAGAGATTTGATGCTATTTGCAAATGACAACTTGTTTACTGTTTCGAAAATTACATCATAAGTTTCTCCAATCGAGGTGAAATCTTCTTTGATATAATCAATCACTTTGTCTGCTCCAAGAGATTTCATCAGCGCTATATTGGAAGTGCTGCAAACCGCTGTTACTTGTGCCCCAAAATATTTGGCTAGTTGCACCGCTGCCGTACCAACTGCACCCGACGCTCCGTAAATAAGCACTTTTTGTTCGGGCTTTATGTTTGCTTTTTTAAGAAAATGCAACGCAGTAGTTCCTCCGAATGGAATTGTTGCCGCTTGTTCGTGACTTATATTTTTTGGCTTAAGAGATAAGGTCCCATCCTCCGGAAGGCACTTGTATGCTGCATAAGCGCCAAAGCTCATCCCCGTTGAACCAAATACCTGGTCTGCTACTTTATAACTGGATACATTCTTTCCTATAGCCTCAATTTCACCGGAAAAAACGCCACCTAAAATAGAGCGCCTTGGTTTTGTAAAACCAAAGAATAATCTTACTGCCCATGGTTCTGCTTTACGCAAACGGCAATCACCGGAATTTACTGCGGTAGCAAAAACTTATATTAGGATCTCATTGTCTTTAGGGATTGGCTTTTCTACTTCTTTAAGTTGGAGCACTTCGGGTTGTCCGTATTGCATACACACAATTGCTTTCATCTTTTTTATATTATTCGTTTAGATAAATGAGTTGTTTCAAATTTCTTTAATGCCTGTTACAATACCCGGCTAGTGCAAACTCATCAACACTCATCGCTATAAATTTCACGGCAGGAAAAATAGCAGTCAATACTTCTACCACGTTCTTAGATAATTTTGCTTTTTGTTCTGCTGTCCTTCCTTCGAGGATATATCCAAAAACGTGAATAAAATTTGTTTTTTTGCCTCCTACCTCAAACTCCTTGTATGCGTTTACTCTTACTTTAATATCCTCTTTCACAAAAAGCGTCGTAGCATCGGTAGCATCGAGTACAGCTTTCAAGATTTCACTTTCAGAAACATCCGATAAAATGTTTGATGAACAATCAATAATAAAATGTGGCATTGTTTTGTTTTTTAATTATAAATTTTTATGCTTTCTTTCCAAACTGGACTAATAATAATTATACGAATACAAATAGTCCTACGGGCAACTGGGCTGCTGAATTGTCTTTGTTTCACACTTTCCTTTTATTTTTTTGTCTAAATGTTCTTGACTTGTCTGACCAAATGCAGTGCTGGTAAGGAACACCATTCCTAATATTGCTTGTAATTTCTTGTTCATAATCATATTTTATTTTGATTCGGAAATTGACTTATAAGAATTTGTAAATCGCCTTTTTTATACATTGGTCATAAACCTATTGCGTACATTTTAATTGTGGTACAAAACTAACCGGGTAATTGAAAGTTTTCATTGACTTCAGGTAAGAAATGAAAGCAATAAATTTTGTTAAGAGGGTCGCTACCCAAAAGGGGCAATGAACCGATAGAGGCAAATGAAAAAAAGTAATGCAATAGAAATGGTTGGTATTTGTTTTGTTAATGACACTGTCATGATATTTATTTAGATTACTCTATGATATAGGATTGACAAGGCAACTTTATTGGTTGGCTAAAATTTTATTTACAAACTGATATTCAATCTTATCTTCCTGAAGATTGGATACCTCTATAAAATCTAATCGTCGAAGAAGTTTTACGGCATTACTATTTTGTTTGGTTGTAATG
>Ga0209591_10001928_pt1 | contig 25249 bp, 20 predicted proteins | sample MAT01_FD_187207 | JGI IMG/M metagenome (GOLD analysis project Ga0209591, IMG submission 187207) | Freshwater microbial communities from Lake Fryxell liftoff mats and glacier meltwater in Antarctica - MAT-01 (SPAdes) (version 2) | ecosystem: Environmental > Aquatic > Freshwater > Ice > Liftoff... | reverse complement strand
AGTTACCAAGCAGGCCGACTACGCGCGTGTTGCCACAGAGACGCTTGACTATGTGCTCCGCGAAATGCAAAGCGTCGAAGGAGGCTATTTTTCAGCGACAGACGCCGACAGCGAAGGCGTCGAGGGAAAGTTCTTCGTGTGGAGTGAAACGGAGCTCCAAGCGCTGTTGTCCGCGCCTGAATTTCAGCTCGTTGGCGCGTACTATGGCGTGACCCCGAGCGGCAACTGGGAGGGCCAGAATCTGCTCCACTCAGCGCGGGCGCGCTCCGAAGTGGCCGCTGAGCTTGAACTTGGGCTTCCTGAGTTTGAGGAAGTCCTTAACGCGGCACGGGCCAAGATCTACCAAGCGCGTCAGCAGCGTGTGCCGCCGCTGTTAGATGATAAAGTCTTGGTTTCTTGGAACGCGCTCATGATCTCCGCCATGGCGGAAGGCTATCGTGTGTTGGGGCACGAACGTTATCGTGTGTCAGCAGAACGCGCTGCCACGTTCTTGAGCGCAAATCTCAGGCGCCCCGACGGCGGTCTCTATCGCACCTATCGCAGCGGGCGAGCGCACCTGAATGCCTATCTGGAGGACTACGCTTGCCTCGGTGATGCTTTGATCTCGCTGTATGAAGCCACTGGCAACGAGCGTCACATTATCTCAGCCACGGCACTGCTTGAGCGCCTAGTCAGGGATTTTGGGGATGAATCGGGCGGCGCCTTTTTCCACACCGCGCACGGTGAAACACCGCTTATCCTGCGCTTGCGTGAAGGCCACGATTCGGCCTTGCCCAACGCCAATGCCACTGCCGCTTCCGCGCTTGCCAGATTGGCAGAACATCTGGATCGCGAAGATCTGATGGACGCCGCGAAGCAAGCCTTGATGGCTTATGGCCAGGGCATCGAGCGCCTGCCCCGAGCCTTCGCAGCCTCCCTGTGTGCCGTGGAGCGGCTTTTGACACCCAGTGTGCAGCTGGTGATCGCGGCGGATTCGGAAGCAGCAGCACGCCCCCTCTTAAATGAGCTCGCCCAAGCCTACCTGCCGAATCGAATCGTGGGTTGGGCACTCCGAAGCTACGCGCTAAAGACCCCGTTGCTTGCGCACAAGTCAGGAAAGAATGGGCAACCCGCCCTCTACGTGTGTCAAAATTTCACCTGCCAAGCTCCGATCATGGACACGGATAAGGTTTTGGAAGGCTTAGCGCACGCTCAGCTTTCCGGCACACGGCCAGGGCAAAAACGACTTCGTCCAGCACTCGCAGGCCACGCCAGCCCGACCGCCACCGCGGCCTACGCCGCGCTTTTCACGCCCAATTTGGGACCAAGTGCGTATCGGACCCTCGCAGGTCTCAGCGTCAGCCGCCTGGGCTTCGGCACTTACCGCGTGAGCCATACGGATGATTCCCAAAGGAGCGCTCTTCAGCTGGCGTTGAAGAGCGGAGTGAATCTGATCGACACCTCTCCCACGTACACTGGCGGGTCCAGCGAGCGACTGGTGGGAGATGTTTTGCAACAGCTGGTGAACAGCCACGAACTTGCGCGCGAAGAAGTTGTGGTGGTTTCTAAGGTGGGGTACATTCAAGGAGAAGCCCTGGAGCACTGCAAGGCGGAGAGACAGCTTGGGCACTCCTTCCCGGAGTTGGTCGAATACGCTCCGGATCTGTGGCACTCGATTCACCCCGAGTGGATCGAACAAGAACTCACTCGCTCCCTCGATCGCCTCGGGCTCACCACGCTTGACGTCTATCTTCTTCACAATCCCGAGTATTATCTGTCGTTCGCGGATAAGAACGGGTTGCCGGTCGTGGATGCCCGCTGGGAATTCTACCGACGCGTGGCAGCAGCTTTTGCTCATCTGGAGCGCGAGGTCGAACGCGGCCGTCTGCTCTTCTACGGCGTTTCCAGCAATACGGTGGCTCGCTCCGCGGACGACGTTGAAGCCACCGACCTCGAGTCATTCTATCGCGCGGCCCAGGAAGTCGCAGGCGAACATCACCATTTCCGCGTGCAGCAGCTTCCGTACAATTTGGTCGAAAGCGCCGCGGGAACAAGCGGATCCGCAGGCGAGCCGAGCGTGATTCAACGTGCCGCTGAACTTGGGCTCTCGGTGCTCAGCAATCGACCGCTCAATGCCATCACGGCCTTTGGCCTGCTGCGCCTTTGCGATATTCCTGACACGGGCAGTGTCCTTCCGGATTTCGAAGAGGCGCGCGCGCGGCTGGCTTCGCTGGAGTTTGAATTCACGGACCGCATTGCCCCAGGGCTAGCCAATCCCGAGGGCCAAATGCCGAAAAACCTGTTTAATTGGGCCACGGGCCTCGGAGAAGCGGAAACTCGCATCGGAACCCGGCAGCAGTTTCTTGAGCTGAAACAGAGCGTGATTGAACCTCACGTTCGCCAACTCAAGCTAACTCTTAGCCGGGCGCTCAGCGGAGAATTTCAAAGTCGCTTCGCCACCTGGTATCCGCGCTATTCGGCAACGCTTGGCCAAGCCCTTTCAGCGCTCGAAACTTTCGCCAACCACCAAAGCGCTCGAAAGATCCAGGCGCTCCGGGGGTTGGTTGAACCGCATTTTTCTGGAGAAAAAGCCAACACCCGTATGAGTCAGCTCGCCCTTGCAACCCTGCTCGGCGATCCCGGTGTTTGCAGCGTTCTTGTTGGCATGCGCCGCCCCGAGTACGTTGCCGATGCCTTGGCGGCATTCGCGCTGCCCGCGCCTGTTTTGCCTGGGGAATGGCTCGCAGGCCTCCGTCACGGGTTCACGGCTTAGCGCTTTGAACTTTGGGCGAAGGCAAGGTATCCGTGCGGCCCGGCAACACCGCGGCGATAAGAAAATTCCTGACTCTGGCAAAGGCTTCGCGCAGAGTCACAAGGAGCCTGGCCACCTTGAGTTCATCCTTCACTTTGGCAGCCACTTCCATTTGATGCGCCAGCTCGGCCATTTCGGGCGCACCAAAGCTACCAGCTGCCCCCTTGATTGTGTGAGCACTCCGCAGCAACGTATGGAAATCCCCGCGCGAAAGCGATTCGGCGATGAGTACCAGGCGCTGCTCGGTATCGCTCAAGAATATCTCGGAGAGCTCCACCACCAGCTCACTTGAGCCGGCCTCTTCACTCAACTGCTGTAAGCGACTGAGGTCGACCGCTACGAGCGCGCTAACACTCTTCGTCTCACTCACGGCTTCAACAATGGTCGGCCTGTTTTCTACTCGGAGTTGTTCGGGCGAACCGAAGCTCCTGGGTGCCTCCGGGTTACGCTCCGCGAGCGGTGGTATCGTCTCTGCGGACTGCGTCGCGTGCGAAGACCCGACGTAGCGCTCCACAATGGTACGCAGATGTTCGAGATCGAACGGCTTGGCCAGGTAGTCGTCCATGCCTGCAGCCACGCAACGTTCGCGATCCCCCGGCATGGCATTAGCCGTGAGAGCAACAATCGGTACGTACTCTCGATCCCGCGTTCCCTCACGAATCAGACGTGTCGCATCGAACCCGTCGAGATCAGGCATCTGGCAATCCATCAAGACCAGCCCGAATCTTCCCCGCAACACCGCCTCAACCGCGTCGCTGCCCGTCCCCACCACCACAACCTCCGTGTAGCCCCGCAATGCGCGCAGCACGAGTTCCCGATTGAACGGGTTGTCGTCGGCTACCAAAATCCTGCGGCACGTGTGATCACCTTCGAGCCTGAAGCCAATCGCGGTGGCAGTTGTCTCCTCCGGAGCCTGCGCTGCAATCCGGTCCTGAACTCGCGGCAGAGGTATCCAAAACCAAAACCGACTCCCACGGCCGGCTTCAGAAGAAAAACCGAGCTGTCCCCCCAGCATCTCAACCAAGCGTTTTGCCACCACGAGACCCAAACCCGTACCCACAAAACGTCGATCCGCTTCGGGACTCAGCTCGGGAAAAGGCCTAAAAAAATGCACTTTGCTAGCATCGGCGATCCCAATGCCGCTATCTTCGACGACAAATTCAACGCGCGGTGCGCCCTCGTTCAGGCCGGGGCCCACGGCCACACTGATAAAGCCAACAGGTGTGAACTTGAACGCGTTCTCAATCAGTGTTTCCAAGACTTGCTCGACGCGAGCTGGATCGGTGAACGCCAACTTCGGTAGGGTCGGGTCAATCTGCAGTGAGAATTCTAGGCCCCGTTCGGTTGCTTGTCGTTGAAAACGCGCCGAGAGCCGCTGTAAAGATTCGATCAGATTGAATTCTGCGGGCCTGAGTTCAAGCACTCCATAGTGCAACGTTGCAAACTGAAGGATGTTGTCGACCACATGCAGCAGCTGCTCGCCGGCGTGCTGAGCGTTCTCAACGATCAATCGATCGTCGCGTTTTAGGTTACCACCGCCCAGCAACTCCAGGGCTCCCATCACGACCGTCATGGGAGTTCGAAGCTCATGGCTCAGCGTCGAAAACAGTGTGCTGAGGTCTGCCAGTGCCCCAGGCCCGACGGTTTTCGGACCCTGGATCTGCGGCTCGGGTCGAGCGCTCGAAGGGGGTTCACCCAGGCGCTGCTCGTGGATCAGCGTCTCCACCAAGCGCAACGCGTACTTCCAGCCCGCTGCATCAGGCACTTGGTCTGGATCGAGACCGCCTTCGCGCAGGCGATTCATCAGCACCTGCCTGAGCGCGGGAACTCTCCCGCCCTCGGTCACGCAACCTCGCGCGACAGGGACATGCTTTGGATGCGCCGGTAGAGGGTGGCGCGCCCGATGCCGAGCAACTTGGCGGCTTTGCCAACACTACCGCCCGTGGCTCGGAGCGCTCGCTCGATCGCCTTCTTTTCGAGCTCCTGGAGCGGAACAATGTCGGTCGCGATCGGAGCGATCGAGATAGGAGTTGCTCCCACATGAGGCGTTTGGCTGTAAGGCAGGCTCGGAAGTGCAAACGTGCGCACATCGTGAGGCAAATCAGAGAGCGTGATCTCATGGCCGCGCGAAGCCAACATGCAGCGGTGCACGACATTTTGTAGTTCGCGCACATTCCCAGGCCAGCGATAACGGGTGAGTGCTTCCAGTGCGTCGGGGGTGATGCGCTGGACGTCACGCCCCACGTCCCCCCGCAACGTCTGCAAGAAATACCCTACAAGTAGCGGAATATCTTGAACCCGCTCGCGGAGCGGCGGCACCGTGATCGGATAGACCACCAAACGAAAGTAGAGATCTTCTCGAAATCTGCCGGCTTCAACTTCTGCGCGTAAGTCTCGGTGAGTCGCACACACAATCCGGGCGTCGGTGGTGATCTCTCCGGAGCCCCCGACTCTTCGGATTTTCTTCTCTTGCAGTGCACGCAGCAAGCTGGCCTGCGTACCTGGACTCATCTCACCCAACTCGTCTAAGAATAGCGTTCCGCCGGCTGCCTCTTCAAAGCGCCCCCGACGTGTGTGTGTGGCGCCCGTGAAGGCTCCGCGCTCATGGCCAAACAACTCCGATTCCAATAGCGAATGCGGAATGGAAGCGCAATTGATCGCCACAAACGGCCCTGACTTTCGAGGCCCGCCTTGATGGACGGCACGGGCCACGAGCTCCTTGCCCGTGCCACTTTCACCAAACACACAGACCGCAACATCACTGTCGAGGACGTGACTGATCTGGCGACCGAGCTCCATCATCGCAGGGCTACGCCCAACGATCGATTGCTCCGTTTGGTGTTCAGAAAGGGCATTCTTCAGGCGGCGAACGTTGCTAACGAGTTCGCGACGCTCAACACCTCGCCCCACGGCGAGTAGCAGGCGCTCGCGCTCCAGGGGCTTGGTGACATAGTCATAAGCGCCAGCACGCATGGCCTCAACGGCCGTGTCTAAATCACGCTGCGCCGTGACCACGATCAGCGAAAGTTCGGCGTCTTTAGTTTTGAGGTGGCGCAACACGTCGAGGCCCGGCACATCATCCAAGCCTAAGTCGATGCAGACCGCTGACGGCATTTCGCCGGCGTAATCCAACGCGCTCTTGCCTGACGCGTGCTCGATGACCTGATAACCATCCTTCTCCAACCAGAAACGCATCAAGCGTCGCACCGTTGGATCGTCGTCGATGATGGATACCAGCCTCGACCCTTTGGGTTCGCTGACGGGTGGGGGATCGATCACGCTCATGCCAATCCCTACGCACGGTGGCTCGCCAGCTTTAAGGGCAGCTGATCATTCCGGGACACCACCACTCTCATCCTGAGACCGAATGCGGCTTCGGGAACTCAGGCTTTCGCAAAAACACCGAGTAATTCGCTGCTCTCGGGCGCGGCACACATCTCGCACTGGTTCGCCCAGTGCTCACCCCCGAGAGACCATTTCCGATCCTGGACCCGTGGCTGCGCGCCCAAGCGGTCCGCATTGGGCAGTCCATGGGCAGCGCGCGAATAGAGACGGTGGTCGACAAGCTCGGGAATCCTTCCTTCGCTCTCTTGGATGCGGTGGGCCGCTCCAATCCAGAGCCACTCTTCAAGCTCACTTTGCCGATCGTTGTGAGAGCGTTGAGCAGCGGCGTGCCGTTGCACCAGCTGATTCACGAGCTTGAGGCAGCCTTGGCGGGGCAGGCCCTCGGACCACTCGGTCTTGGAATTCTCCGCTTCGAAACCAAAGAACGGCGCGTGGAGCTTTTGAACGCAGGCTTACCCCCGATCGCGTGTGTCGACGCGGCAGGCGATACTTGCCGGCACGAAACTCAGTCAAGCCCGATTGGACTTTTGCCGAACGAACTACACAGTTACAAGTTAATTCCTTTGACTCAAGAAGCCACCTGGTTTCTGACCAGCACGGGAGTATTTCAGGGCCCACAGGCTACTCACAGCTATCAGAGCTTTCTCACAGAACTGCATTTGGAGCGTTGGGGCAGCAGGCTCTGCCTGGCACCGCTTGAAGAAAGCTCCCGCCTCGTTGCGGGCGCGCTCTGGCGTGCTGAGCTCAATCCCGATGATGGCGCTTGTTTGTTCATCAACCTTCCCGGTCCGGGACACGCCGCCAACGACGCGGCCTCAACGCGTCCACCTAAAAAGCCTTCGCCGCGGCCATAGCTCCCGCTCGCTCGGTGAGCTCAGGCCGAACACCAATTGCCAACAACCAGAGTGCCCTTTACTCTGAAGCGAAGATGGAACTTCGCACCAGAACGATCAGTCGCCTCCGAGATGCCCTGCTACAAAGTGGGCGGCGTCCGTCGCTGATTGCATCACCCGCGTACGAAACCCTAACGCGCGAAGGCCTGTTGAGTGTCGAAGAGCTTACGGCCCTCAACCGAGTGGATCCGCTCGCCGAAACCATGTTCCTGATGATGTCGGTCGATGGCAACGTCGGGGAAGACGAATTGATGGCTCTGCGCGGCGCCCTTCGAGGCCTCACGGACAATCTGCTGCGCTCGGGCACTGTCAAAGTGATGGTGGAGAACTACCAAAGCCGTCTCGCCGAGCAGGGGCGGGACGCGCGCCTCCAGGAAATAGCGGATGCGCTTGTGGGGGAGCCAGCGGAAGCGGAGGGGGCCTTCGCACTCGCTGCCGCCATCGCTCTCGCGGACGACGAAATCGCCCCCGAGGAGAATGCGCTGATCAACCAGCTAGCCGAGTGGTTTGGCATCTCCGAGGCCCGGGCAGACGAGATCCTCGACCAGCTCGACGAAGACGGCACCGAAGAAGAATAAGGGCCCGAGTTCGACCTCGACACCCCGAAAAATCGGGAGTATCTGAGGGTTTGTGAAAATAGCAGTCATTGGAACAGGCTACGTGGGATTGGTCGCAGGCGCTTGCTTTGCGGACTCAGGTGTCGATGTCGTGTGCGTCGATGTCGATGAGGGAAAGCTTGCCAAGCTGCGTGCTGGAGAGGTTCCTTTCTTCGAGCCGCACCTCGCCGAGCTGGTTAAAAACAATTGGCCGGATCGCCTGCACTTCAGTTCGAATCTAGCCGAATCAATCGCTGGCAGAGCCGCAGTCTTCGTCGCGGTGGGCACGCCCCCGCACGAAGATGGCTCCGCGGATCTCACTCACGTTCTTGGTGTCGCTGAGCAAGTTGCCAAGGCTACCACTCACGATCTGATCTTGGTGCTGAAGAGCACGGTGCCCGTGGGCACGAATGCCCGAGTTACCGAGGTGGTGCAGAGGAACAGCAAGCACAAAATCTCGGTGGTGAGTAATCCCGAGTTTCTCAAAGAGGGAGATGCGGTTAACGACTTCTTCAAGCCGGATCGGATCGTGATCGGCACCGATGATGCTCATGCCTTCGACGTGCTGGAGCGTCTGTATGCGCCCCACAATCGCCAGCGCAATCGCATCTTGCGCATGAGCCCGAAGAGCGCGGAAATCGTGAAGTATGCAGCCAACGCGATGTTGGCCACGAAGATTTCGTTCATGAATGAGGTGGCGGAATTGTGCAATCTTGCCGGCGGAGATGTCGAAGATGTGCGTGTAGCACTCGGCTCTGACCAACGCATTGGAGCGCACTTCCTCTACCCGGGCCTCGGATTCGGCGGCAGCTGCTTTCCCAAGGATCTGCGAGCGCTCGTACGCACCGGTGCTGATCTCGGCGTGAGCATGAAGGTGACCCAAGCCGCGATCGAGGCCAATGAGCTGCCCGTGGCCACGTTGGTCAAACACATGGAGCAAGATCTCGGCGGCCTTGCAGGAAAAATCATCGCCATCTGGGGTCTCGCCTTCAAGCCCAAGACGGACGATGTGCGCGAAGCTCCCGCCCTACGTTTGATTGCAGAGCTTCACAAGCGCGGGGCCAAAACCCAAGCCACCGATCCGCAAGCCATGGAGACGGCCCGAGCTTCGCTTGAGCAGATGGGTCTCCGCGAGAAGGTGCTATTGGTGGAAAACGAGTACGCCGCCTGCGAGGGTGCAGACGCCTTGGTGATCGCCACTGAGTGGAATGAATATCGAAATCCCGATCTGGCGCGGATTGGCGGCCTCTTGCGCAGCAAGTTCTTGTTCGACGGCCGGAACATCCTGTTGCGAGAAACAGTGCTCGAGGCTGGGTTCGCCTACCGTGGTATGGGGCGCCCGCCCCTCTAAGCCCGCATCGCAATCACAGGATTCGTGCGGGATGCGCTGAGCGCGGGGAAGAACCCTCCCACGACGCCCATCACGCCGCCGAGCGCCAGTGAAATCAGGATCTGCCCTGGATCAGGCGTGAAGGAGAAGGAGACCTCCTGCCAGGTCGCGAAGTTCATCATCGAGATCTTCACGAAGCCCATGAAGAGTGAGGCAACAGCGCCCACGAGGCCTCCCACCGTGGCCAAGACGATGGACTCGACCAACATCGAGCTCAACACGGCACGCCGCGTGAAACCGAGCGCTTGCAGGGTGCCAATTTCTCGGCGCCTCTGCGCCACCGCAGCGTACATGGTGATCGCCGCACCAATCATGGCACCGATCGAGAAGAAGACGGTGATCACGATGCCGATCGCACTCACGAACGTCGCCGTGCCAGACGAAATCTTGGAGTAATATTCGCTCTCGCGAAAGCTTTGGAGGCCGAGCTGTTTATCGCTCTCAACCGTCGCCTTGAACGCATCGTACTTACTCCCGCTTTCCAACTGCACGGTGACCGAAGAGACGAGGCCCTCGCGACCAAAAGAGCTCTTCACCGTGTCAACGCCGGCCCAAATCTCTGATTCGAACGAAGAGCCGCCGGCATCAAAAATCCCAACCGCCTGGACTTTGCGGTTCTTCTTGAGTTCAAAGCTCAAATTCAAGTCCACACCCGTGTAGCGCCCGCGCACAGACTTACCCAACATCACCTCGTCCGTGCCGGGCTGCGGCAAGCGCCCTTCGATCAATTTTACCTCAGGCCGCATCTTGAGCACGTTGTCACTCACGCCACGCACCAGCACATTGGCTATTTTTCCGGCCGTACCAGTTTTCTCGACGGCGATCACAATCACTGCCTCGCCACCGCCCAGGGCTGCACCCGTTTCATCCTTTTTGACGCCCGGGGCGGCAAGGATCAAGTTGATGAGCCGCGTCTCGAACGTGCTGGACAGCTCCGAATCGGCCCCCTTTCGCAACACGACGGCATTCTCGGAACTCCCTGAACTACCCATCGTCTTCTTGATACCACCGGAAAGCATCAACGACGAAGACAGCACGAACACCACGAGCGCGATCCCAAAGGCGGAAGCTAACGTCGTGCCTTTGCGCGCGACCAAGCTGCGAAGATTATAACTCAGAGGAATCATTAAAAGCATGGCTATCACCCGACTCGCCGAAGAGAATCCACCACATTAAGCTTGGAGGCTTGATAGGCCGGCACAATGGCCGCAACCAGACCGAGTGCGATTGAAAGCACCAACGCAAGGCCCGCGATCGAAGCATCCACCTGGAAATACGGAAACATTGACCCCATATTTTCTTCGAGGAAACGCCCTAAACCCTGCTCAACCACCGGATAGGCAAGCAGCAGGCCGACGCCACCTCCGCACAAACCCACGACCATCGCTTCCAAGAGCACGAAGGACGCAATGTGCTTCGGCAGGAAACCTAAAGCCCGCAACATACCATATTCGTTCGTGCGTTCACGCACTCCCATCGCGATCGTATTGCCTAGGATCAGCATCATGATCACCAAGATGACGATCGATACCAGGTCAATCGCCGTGAGCACCGCCGAAAACATGCCGAGAAATGACGCATTCATCGCATGCTCATCCATACTCAGCGTCTGCGCATCTTGATCATCGAACAGTGCATCGATGCGCTTGGCGGTGTTCGCCGCGTCCCCAGCATTCTTGATCCTAGAAATAAACCAGCCGGCCTCGTCTTTGCGGCGTGCACCAATGCTATCGTTCAAATAATTCCAATTAAACCACAGCGACGCCTTGTCTAATGACGAGCGCTTCACGGTGTAGATGGCATCCACGTCGAACTGCCAGTCCCCCGGATAGATGGTGCCAGCTAACGTGATGCGGTCCCCGAGCTTCCAACCCATTTGCTTGGCCAACGATTCGCCGACCAACGCTCCCTGGCGATTGCTGAGCCACTTCTCGCGCTGAGCTGCCGGGACGATGATCTCGTCGTAAACGGCTAAAAATGAAGGAGGATCGACGGCGATCGATTGGAAAAAATCGGACTCGCGCGTCGGGTGTTTGGCGCCGAACCAGCTCGCCCAGGTCACGTGGGTGACGCCAGGGATCTGCTCAATCTGCGTTTTGTAGCGGACTGGAAGCGGACTGATGAACGTGATCTTGTGCCGCGTGGCAACGCGATCCTTGGCCGCATATTCAGCCGACACCGTCCACGACCAAATCACCGTTCGGAGCAGCACGAACGCCAGGATCGCCACCGCCACTCCCAGCACCGTGAGCACGGTCCGAAGCTTGTTCCTGAGTACATTGCGGACGGCTAAGCTCGCAAGATTCACTTGAATTTACCCTTGTCGAGGTGGTGAACCGTGCCGGCACTTTCGGCCGCGGCGGGATCATGCGTCACCATGATGATGGTCTTCTTGAATTCGGTTTGCAGCTTGCGCAGAAGGCTTAAGATCTCATCGGCGCTGTCGCGATCCAGATCACCGGTGGGCTCATCGGCAACGATCAGCTTTGGATCTGTGACGATAGCGCGAGCGATCGTCACCCGCTGCTCCTGGCCGCCCGAGAGCTGACGTGGATAGTGATCCATCCGTTCGGAGAGCCCCACGACTTTGAGCGCCGTTTCGGTGTGCTGCCGACGCTCAGCCGAACCTAGATTCGTGAGCAACAGCGGAAGCTCGACATTTTCCCGGGCAGTGAGCACCGGAAGCAAATTGTAGGTTTGGAAAATGAATCCAACATTGGCGGCGCGAAACCCGGCCAGCGCGGAGTCACTCATCCCCGCAAGATCGGCACCCGCAACGCGCACCGAGCCGGAACTCGGGCGATCCAGGCCCGCAATGATGTTGAGCAGGGTCGTCTTCCCGGAGCCCGAAGGCCCCATCAGGGCGATGAACTCACCTTCATGAGCTGTTAAGCTAAGATCGCGAAGCACATCCAGCTTTTCTTTGCCTCGAAAATAGGTCTTGCTGAGGCCTTTGACGTCAATCACGACGGCTTTTGAGCCAAGATCTTGAGTATTGGAAGCCGCTTCGGCAACGCTGCCTGCTTGTGTCATTATTGTGCCTCTTCCTGTATTTTCTGACCATCCACGAGCGTGGCGGCTGGCTCTTTTACAACGCGGGTGCCAGGCGCCGGCCCGGATGCCAACTCAAACCCATCCCCAAAAGCTGGCCCGAGGCGCACGGTTGTCTGCCGAGCTTGCCCGTCAGAGACCACGAACACCACGCGGCTGCCGTTTCTCTCCGCGAGTGCAGAGCCGGGCACAATCGTCTTCGGAGCTTGCTTGAGCGACGCGTCGGTTAGCTCCTCGCTCAAGAAGCTCACACGCGCGGCCATGTCCGGCATCACGCCGTCCGTAGGCCCAACAAACCCAACCTTCACCACCACCGTAGCTTTCGAACGATTCACTCGGGGAATAATTTCAAGCGCCTTGCCCTTGAAGCGCCGCCCCGGATAGGCATCCAGCACAATCTCGCACGGCCCACCCAGCTTAACGAGACTGAGCCGTTGCTCGGCGACATCACTTTCCACGACCAAGCTCTTCAAGTCGGCAATCTCAACATTGCCCATGTCCACGCTGAGCCCAGCGGGCTGCGGCCCGACATATTCCCCGACTTCCGGTGGCTTATTCAGAATGGTGCCAGCCAGCGGCGCCTTCACCACGTACTGGCCCAAGTTGACACTGAGAGCCTGCACCTCGGCGTTGGCGGCACGCGCTTGAGCTTCCGAGGCCTTCACCTGCGCCAGCAACGCTCCACTCCGTGCCTCCAGATCTTCCGCCTGTGATTTCGGAGAAACGCCCTGCTCAGCCATGCCGCGCGCGCGCTTTAGCGCTACCTGGATTTCGGCGAGGTTAGCTTTCGCGGTTTCGACGTTCGCGCTGCTGGCCAGCGAACGGCTTTGAGCGGCCATGATGGTGGCCTTTTGGTCAGTGACATCCAGCTCGAATAACAGCTGGCCCTCCTCCACCGCCTGCCCCCGCTGTACCCACAGCTTCTTCACACGACCCTGCACCTGAACCGCCACCTTCGAACTTCGTTCAGGCACCACGTAGCCTGTGCTGGTTAACTGCACGCTAGCCTGAGCGGGCGAAACCAAGGCTATTTCGGTGACACGCACCTTGGCCTTGAAGACTTTACTCTCGAGGTACGGCCAGCCAAATTGGTAGCTCAGCAGGCCGACAACACCAAGGCTGAGCACGCCGAGCAGGGGACCGAAGCGTCGCGGCTCGCGTGGGGTCTCGTCACGAGAGATCCGTAAAGACTGCAACTCCGCTGAAAGATCGTCGGCCATAGCACTCGCCGAGCCCGTATAGTGACGGGGCTCCCTTTCGACAACGGCCGGCCCTGTTCAGAGGCCGGGACGCCCTAAATTTTGCTAGATTGTGCTCAGCCCACAGGCTTTAGAATGAGTGCCCCAAGTGGTGGCAGCCGGAGCTTAACGGACTGCTCCCGCCCGTGGATCGGGATGCGCTCCGCGTCCACGCCCTGCGTGGTCTCAAATTCGCTGCCGCCAAAGCGCAGCTCATCGGATGAGAGGACTTCGGTATAGCGCGTGAAGGCCGGCACGCCAACCCGATAATCTTCCCGAGGTACGGGTGTGAAGTTGATAACAATGACCAAGTGCGCATCACCATCGCGCCGCAGATAACTGATAACGGTATTTTCGCGATCGTTGCAATCGATCCATTCAAAGCCAGCCGTGTCGGGATCGCTACGCCACAGCGCAGGGTGGGCTTGATACATTCGCCCGAGCTCGCGAATGAACTCCTTCAAGGCCACCCGCTGCGGATGGTCTTTAAGCTCCCAGCTGAGCATGCCATCGTGATCCCACTCTTGGTGCTGAGCGAGCTCCGTGCCCATAAAGATCAGCTGCTTGCCGGGGCGCGTCCATTGGTAGGTCAAAAGCAAGCGCAGATTGGCGAGCTTTTGCCAGAAATCCCCGGGCATTTTCTCAATCACAGAGCCTTTGCCGTGCACGACTTCGTCGTGCGAGAGCGCGTTGATGAAGCGCTCGGTGTACTCATACAGCATGGCAAACGTGAGCTGATCGATGTGAAACTTGCGATGCACGGGCTCTTTAGAGAAGAAGAGCAAGGTGTCGTGCATCCAGCCCATGTTCCACTTGAACGCGAAGCCGAGCCCGCCTTCGCCGGCTGGCCGCGACACGCCACCCCAGGCTGTCGACTCTTCCGCAATGGCAAACGCGCCCGGAACTTCGCTTTCAATCACGGAATTGACGCTGCGCAAGAATTCAATGGCCTCAATGTTCTCGCGCCCACCGTAATTATTCGGGACCCAATTGCCATCCTCGCGGCTGTAGTCGAGGTAAAGCATCGAGGCGACCGCATCCACCCGCAGGCCATCCACGTGAAATTCCTGCAGCCAATACAACGCGTTGGCCATCAGGAAATTCTTCACCTCATTCCTGCCATAGTTGAAGATCAGCGTGCCCCAATCCGGGTGCTCCCCCCGCCGCGGATCTTCGTGCTCGTAGAGCGCGGTGCCATCGAACAGGCGCAACGCAAAATCATCCTTGGGAAAGTGCGCGGGCACCCAATCTAGGATGACTCCCACACCGTGCTGATGGCAGTAGTCCACAAAGAATCGGAAATCATCGGGCGTGCCATAACGGCCAGTGGGCGCGTAGTAGCCGGTAACCTGATAACCCCACGAGGCGAAATAAGCATGCTCGGCGACAGGCATCAGCTCAACGTGGGTGAAGCCCAAGTCGCGAACGTGGTCCACCAAGCGCGGCGCCATTTCGCGGTAGCTGAGCGAACGATTGCCCTCTTCGGGAATACGCAGCCAGGATCCGAGATGCACCTCATAGATGCTCATCGGCTCACGCCGTGGATCGCGGCGCGCTCGGGAAGCCATCCACGCCGAATCTGCCCAATGATGATCCGAAACCGTTACGACCGAAGCTTCCTTCGGAGGCAGCTCGACGGCGCGCGCGTACGGATCTGTCTTGAGCCTGAGGGCGCCCTCGCGGGTCTTCAGTTCGAACTTGTACAGCTCGCCGACGCCGAGGCCAGGCACGAAGACTTCCCAGACCCCCGAGGAGCCAAGACTCCGCATTGGGGTGAGGCGCCCATCCCAATTGTTGAAAGGACCCACCACGCTGGCGCGCCGCGCGTTGGGTGCCCACACCGCAAACGTAGTGCCGAGCACTCCTTCAATTTCTCGGTGGTGCGCCCCGAGCACTTCCCAAAGCCGACGGTGGGTGCCCTCGTTAAAAAGGTGAAGATCCATCTGGCCCAGTGAGGGCCCAAAGCGATACGGATCCTGAGTGTTGAGCACATCGCCGTTTTCAAACTCAAATTTGAGCGTGTAGCTCAGGGGCAGTCGCGCTTCAGGAAGAAACACTCCGAACAGGCCATGCTCGGCGGGATTCATGTTAACAACACGGCCACCATCAAGCAGCACACAGGCTCGGACGGCGTCGGGATGAGACGCGCGAACCACCACTCCGGGCACTCCGTTGAGCTCCAACTCATGCGCACCTAGAATGCGATGCGGATCGTGCGAGGAGTAACTGATCAACGCCCCGAGCTCAGCCGGTGCAATGGAAGCGAACTCGGGGATTGGGCTTCCAGAAACCGGAGGACTCGTCATCCCTCCTTTGTACCAGAGGGGCGGCGTCTAGCGACGCGTAACCTTTGCCAATTGTTCAATCAGGGACTGATTCGGCCCACAGACCAATCCTTGTCGGCGGAACCCGTGCTGAGTTTGCGACTTGCGCTCAGCGGACACGGGTCGCACCCTGCTCGGCCATGAAGGCGCGCCAACAGGGGCCCGGGGTTCCAAGCACACTGCTGGCCTCCAATTGGATAGGTGCCCGCGAGGTCAAACCGAGCGGCACGGTGTTGGAGCGCAGAAACCCTGCAAACCTCGACGATGTGGTGTGCGTCGCCCCGGAGGCCACGAAGGACGACGTGAGAGAAGCGTGTGACCAAGCACGCACAGCGTTAGCCAGTTGGCGGCAGGTCACCGCCCCGATGCGCGCTCAGGTTCTCACTCGGCTTGGAGCCTTGCTCCGTCAGCGAAAGGAGTTGCTCGCGCGCTTTATCAGTCGCGAGATTGGCAAGCCTTTACGAGAGGCCCGCGGCAGTGTCCAGGAGGCGATTGACACTGCCGAGTTTTTTCAGAGCGAGGGCCGGCGCCTGTACGGGCAGACCGTGCCGAGTGAGCTGCCCAATAAGGAGCTGTTCACCTACCGGCGCCCGTTGGGCGTCGTGGGTGTGATCACGGCCGGCAATTTTCCGTTAGCTGTGCCTTCTTGGAAGATCGTGCCGGCACTGCTGTGCGGCAACACGGTGGTTTGGAAACCCTCGGATGATGCTCCCGGAACGGCGGCGCTGTTCTTCGAGTTGTGGCAGCAGGCCGGGCTTCCCCCGGGAGTGCTCAACATCGTGCACGGCGGCGGCGCAGGTGCAGCCGGTGAGTTTCTCGTCGAAGCGGTGGACGAGGGCTTAGTGGACAAGATCTCTTTTACGGGCTCGACGGCGATTGGAAGGAAAATTGGCGAGATTTGCGGGAGAAATCTGCAAATTCCCTCGCTGGAGCTCGGGGGGAAGAATCCACTCGTGGTCCTGGCAGATGCTGATCTGGAGCTCGCGGTGGAGGGCGCATTCTGGTCAGCCTTTGGCACCGCGGGCCAGCGCTGCACGAGTGCCGGGAATATTATTGTGGATCGACGCGTGATGCCTGCGTTTAAGCAGCGCCTACTCGACCGGGCGGGGCGCATCAAAATCGGCGATCCCTTGGATGAGAGTATCGACTACGGCCCCTTCATCAACGAACGCTTCTTCGAGAAATGGAGCGAGCAGCGAGCGCTCGGTGTCGCGGACGGTGCCGAGCTCTTGCTTGATGGCGCACGCATCAAGCCTGGGAATGTACCGGAGGGTTTCACTGGCAACGCAGAGCGCGGATTGTACGCAACGCCCCGCATTTTTTCTAAAGTGCTCATGTCGATGCGCATTGCCCAAGAAGAGTGTTTTGGGCCCACCGTCAATCTGGTGGAGGTCACGAGCCCCGAAGAAGCGCTGGCGGCCGCCAACGGGACGCCCTATGGCCTCTCGAGCGCCGTCTATACCCGCGATGCGCAAGCCATGCTGCGCTTCAAGGAGGGCATCTCGGCGGGCATGACGAGCATCAACAACGGCACCACAGGAGCCGAGGCGCACCTGCCGTTCGGCGGCAACGGCTGGTCGGGCAATGGCACGCGCGAGAGCGGGATCTGGGTGTTGGACAGCTACACGCGCTGGCAAGCCGTGAACGTCGACCTCTCGGGCAAGCTCCAGAAAGCTCAGATCGATCTGCCCGATGTGGCGACGTCTCCCCTCGAAGATTGGGCTGAGTTCATTCCCAATTAGTGGTTCGGGGGCGCCCCTGGCTCTGGGGGATCCTTCTTGGGCGGGCTATCATCTGGAACCGCCCAGCTCGGCTTTACCCAGCCTGCATCTGCCGTGGCCGAGCCTGCGGGAGGGATCCCTGCGTCAGCACTCGGCACCGCTGCTGCCGGTTCCCCGGGCGCTCCCAGTGCTCCGGGGAGTGCCGGAAGTACGGACGCGCTCGGTGGTGAGCTTGCAGCTGAAAGAGCCGGAGCTAATTCGCTCGGGGCTGGAGCGCTGTTAACCAGTGGAGCTGATTCAGCGGGCGAAACGGAAGGCTCCGCCACGGGCTCCTGCTTGGACGGCCCAACCAGGAGCCGATCTGAACGGAGATTTTTCACCGGGCCAGCCAAGGGCGGCTGAGAAGAGGATCTTTCCCCGAGTCCAAACCTGGAAAGCAGGCCCGGATAGCGCAAATACAACAGCAAGCCGAAAGCGCTCCCCACCGCGAGCGTGAGCACGACCACCCAAATCAGGGCATGACCCGCCCGGGGCTCGGGCGCCTCTAACCTCGGGAGCATCGGCAATTTGAGCGAGCGAAGCGGGGGCTCCACGATTCCCGAGCGGGCCCCCTCGACCACGGTGAACCTAAGATCTTCAAGCTGGGTAGCGCTCAGGCTCGGCTCGATCGCCTCGGCGATCATCGTGGGCGCATCACTCTTGGCGCGGGGACCGTGACTCACCACGGTGCGTGGCTCGGGACCCACCAGGATCTCAGGCTGGCTATCCGAAAACCCTTTGAGCTCAACCCCAAGGGCACGCCGGAGCTCATCGCTCATTTCGCGCGCGCTCTGAAAACGACTCGCAGGCTCGCGCTCACAGGCTTTTTGAAACCAAGCGTCAAACTGGATCGGAACCCGCGCGAACGCTGACGGCACCGGCATCGGACGGACACAAATCTGAAGCACCAGATCGCCCAGGCCATTGGAAGCAAAGGGCCTCTCGCCCGTCATGCACTCAAAGGCAATCACCCCGAGCGCCCAAAGATCGGACCTATAATCGACGTCTTTGTTGCCCTGGACCTGCTCGGGGCTCATGTAATAAGGCGTGCCCAGAAGCGAGCCGGTGCGCGTTTTCGCGCCTTGGCCCGAAATATCTGCAGTGTTGACCTTGGCCACGCCGAAATCCAACACTTTGGCTAACTCTTCATCCGCGTTCTGAACGATGAAAATATTATCCGGCTTGAGATCCCGGTGCACAATTCCGGCTTCGTGGGCGCGAACCATGGCACGCGCAACATGCGCGAGAAGGTGAGCTGCTTCTTCGGGCGCCAAGCAGGTTTTCCGGCGGAGCCTTTCAGCCAGCGTCTCCCCCTCCAAGAATTCCATCACGATAAAGGGCACGTCAATATCGACGCCGTAATCCAAGATTTGAACGACGTGCGGGCTACGCAGAGAAGCGGCTGCTTGCGCCTCCTGCATGAAGCGATCCACGGCATTCGGGTGCTCGAGCATCTCCCGATCGATCAGCTTGACGGCAACCGACGCGCGCAGCACCAAATGCTCAGCGCGCCAAATCGCGCCCATGCCCCCTTCGTTCACCTTCTCAGTGAGCCGATAGCGCCCGGCTAAGACGCGCCCTGTATATGACTCCGCCTCGGCCATTCGCTCAACGGCACCCTAGCGCTTCGGTTCGAGCGTGGGCAGCCTCTAGCAGCCCCGCGAGCTGCCGGGCAATTTCACCGGGGCTTCCGGAGCCTTGGATCTCGGGCAACTCGATCAGCGGAATATTCAGAGCCCTCAGGCGTTCCACCTGAGAGGCCTCGCTCAATTCAGTGCGTGCCCGGATTCGGGCGACTCCCAGAAGCCGCTCCAGATCCGTACTCTGATGGGATGGGAGCCCAATCAATGCCTCCGCTTCGGCCGGGCTGAACAAAGCGCGAGTTCGCTGATTCACTAGCAACATGCTGATCGGCATTTTAAGATCTTTCTCGATCGCAGCCGCTAGCTCCAAGCTTTCATTGGTCGGCAGCTCTTCGGGCAGCGCGACGATCACCACCCCTGTGAGCACTGGATCCTGGAACATGCGCAGCGCTAGCTCGGCGTCCCGCTTGAGCAGGCTTGCGGGCGCCATATCCACCACGATGCGCGGCACCCAGAGCATGCCCACGCCATGCCCGGTTGCCGGAGCATCGAGAATCACGGTGTCGAAACGCCACTCCCCATTCTCGGCACGCTCGGTGCTGTGGTACCAAGCTTTGCCCAAGATTGCCCACTCTGAGAGCCCAGGCACACCGCGAAAAAAGCTCTGCAAAGCCTGATTGTTGAACACCGCATCGAAGAGCTTGCCCCCTTGCAGCATCAGCCGGCCGTACTCCAGAAGCGCTCGCTCCAGAGTGATGCGCACCACCGACAGGCCAGGATAAACTTCTTCAATCTCAACCGGCAGCGCGCTGATACCGAGCGCGTGAGCCAGCGAGCTACCCTCGGCAGACGCAGCGACCAGCACCTTTCGACCCTGCCGGGCGAGCGCGTGCGCGATGGCGGCGGTCACCGTCGTTTTGCCCACGCCCCCCTTGCCCGTCACGAACAGAAAGCGGCGGTCTAGGCGATCACTCATTCTGGGCTTTCGTCATTCGGAGGGAGGTGCGCAGCTTCGGCGGCGCGTGCTATGGCGCAAGCGTCGGAAGGAATGGTGGCCAGGTGAAGTCAAAATCCATCGCATTTCAGTTTAGCGCCAGAAACGCTTCGGGCATTGCCCTGATGTTAGCGCTCTCTCTCGGGTCGTGTAAGTCAAAGCCGAGCGCGCCCGTGCCACCTTCGCCCCAGGTTGTGGCCGAGCCGAAAGCTGCCGTGCCTCCGCCGAGCCCACAAGCCACCGTGCGGCTCCCGCCCCGAACTCCCCTGCCGCTCGGTCCATCGTTGCTCGTCACGCCCGGGAAGGGCCTGGGCCCGATCCGTTTTGGCGCCACCTTCGCGACTATCGAGCGCCATATGGATCTTCCCTGCGAGCTTCGCACCGAGAACCTGTGCCGCTACCTCAGCCGTGCCGTAGATTTCGAAATGAAAGACGGAGTGCTGGTGTCCCTGCACGTGCAGAGTTGGTTGCGCGTGGTGGATCCGAAAAATCCCGAGCAGCGTTTTGGTATGTTCAACGGAGGCATTTCTCCGGATCTTCGCCTAGGCATGCTCCCCTGGGCGATTGAAGCGGTGCTTGGCAAAGCTACGCGCGTCGAAAAAGTGAGTGGCCAGGCGCCGCTCGAAGAAGTGCACCACTATCCCGGCATGCTCCTCGAGTACGATCGGCTCGAGAACCAGAAGCTGGTGCTCTCTGGAATTCGGCTCGCTCCGAATCTGAAATAGCGCTCAACGATCTTGCCGCAAGCGGCGGCGCTCCTGAATCATGTGCTGCGAAATCGCGCGCTGAGCATCCGGAGGCTCGAGCAGCGTCCAGACATCGTGGTACGGGCTGGAACCCACCATCTCAAGCAAGATATCTGCGGCCCTTTCCGGGGGAATGGCCTGAAAATGCCGCCCTGGAAGCTCCACCACCGCAGAACGCGCCTTCAACCCCTCCAGCGTATTCAGGATCCGGTGCACGGTGGCCCGGAACACCAACTCCGAAAAAGCCTCAGGCTTACCGATTCCAAACAATACCATCTTATCGAACGCGAGCTTTGGCCTGCCGGGCAACAACAAGACTTCGCCCAGCTCACCGGTAGCGAAGCCCTGCTGAATCAAGCGCGAGATGCGCCCCGACAACCGCCAATCGAGCAGACCCGTGACGCCGCGCGGCGGATGCTCCCCCTTGCAAAGCGGCGCCACCAGCACTTCAGTGCCCGCGAGATCCAAGCTTCTTAGATTGGGAGTGATAAAGCGAAGGTCCACGCCGCCTCTTTATCCAAGCTCAGTTCGGCTTCGCCGCCGCAGCATTCAGCTCGGATTCCTGCTCGATTCGCCCGCACAAGGTCGCGATGCGATCCAAGAGCCCGTTCACGAACGCGCCGCTTTCTTCGGTACCAAAACGCTTGGCCAACTCAACGGCTTCATCCAAAACCACCGCCCTCGGCACATCGAGCCGGGACTTGAGCTCGTAGGTCCCCATTCTCAAAATATTGCGATCCACTCGCGCCATCCGCTCCAAGCGCCAATGCGTGCTCGCGCTGCGAATCAACGTATCGAGCTCATCCAAATTCTCGACGATGCCGCGCACCAAACCATCCGCATAGTCACGGTCTTCAGCATCTCCCGGCAGCTCTCGCCAGAAGTTAGCAATCGACTGCTCCGCACCGAGCTCCGTCATCTCGATCGCGTACAACATCTGGAGTGCGGCTTCTCGTGCTCCGGTGCGGGCGCCCATGGGAGGCAGGAAGCTTGTTGAGGGGCGGCCGATGCGCAAGGCCGCGCGTCCCTTTTTCCTAAAATCGCGATAAATACCGAGAGTTTGGCACTCATTTGGGAGAGCACCAAGCAGACTTGGGCGCGTTTCCAGTGGCTTGCGCTCCACCCGTCGGAAATCGGGCGACCCGCAGCGTCCATCGCACGACGGCTCGCACTGCTTCTATAATCTGTTGCGCATTGCACCGCTGCCCGCACAGGATACTCTCAAAGCACACGCATGGCCGATTCAACTCTGCACGTCGAAGGCACTTTAACCACTCCCACGAACGCTCATTTCGCGATCGTGTCCAGCCGTTTCAATGAAATGATTGTGGAGCGTTTGGCCGCGGGGGCGCGCGACGGACTGAGCCGGCACGGCGTTTCTGCGGCGCAGATTTCGGAAGTCCTGGTGCCCGGTGCGCGCGAAATGACCCCCATCTTGGCGCGCTTGGCCAAAAGCGGAAAATTTGAAGCGATCATCGCCCTCGGCGCCGTGATCCGCGGAGGTACGCCGCACTTCGAGTACGTCGCCGGCGAAATCTCGCGTGCTTGCGGCAGCATCTCCGAGCAAACAGGCGTGCCCGTGATCTTCGGTGTGCTCACCACCGAGACCATTGAACAAGCCATTGAGCGCGCCGGCACCAAGGCCGGCAACAAAGGCTACGACGCGGCACTCGCCGCCATTGAGATGGTCAATCTGCAGCGCGCGTTAACTAGCGCTGGTATTTGAGCGCTGGTAGGAACACCTCCGTCGCGGCCTCAGAAAAATCGACGTCGCCCGAAAAACTTGCTGCACAACCTGTGAAGCTCGCCATCACACCCTGGCTCCGCGCGCAGTCGCTCGCCCGCCACTTCGACGACAACAGAAGTTTTTGCGAAACCGGTGGCCTGCTTAGCGAATCTTGGGATCTTTTCTCGGTAGCTAGCGCACATGGAGTCGTCCGCGCGTCGACGTGGAGCGAGCTGCCGGATTTCGCGCGTGCAGTCGTCGAGACCCTCTCCGCTCGGGAGGCACCTGGGCGTCCTTGATGGTGGGTTGTTCACCTCGACCATCGCCACCAAAGTTTCGCCTTCGCCAAAATTTTGACGCAAGCCCGAACAGACCTAAGGGCTGGAGTCAAGAAAATTAGCTCAAGTATGTTGCCGGAATAAATTTAGTGTGCTAACTAAATACATATGACGACGGAACACGTTAACCCGTTTCGGCCAGGGGCTGGCCATCCACCTCCATACCTCGCCGGGCGCGAGGAAGAACGACGCATTTTCGAGAAAATGCTGCAACAGACCGTCGTCCTCGAGAACTTGGTTTTGACCGGTTTGCGGGGTGTCGGCAAGACGGTGCTTTTCGATACCTTCAAACCAATGGCACAGTCCAGAGGCTGGTTGTGGGCTGGAACTGATCTGTCTGAGTCGTCCAGCATTTCGGAGGAGGCTATTGCCACGCGGCTCCTAGCCGACGTCGCTACGGCGACGTCAAACGTGCCCATTGGCCAAGTAGTGTCGCGACGGATCGGATTCGGGGAGCAGGAGACGAAACAGCAGATAACCTTGACGTATACCGTTTTGCGACAGGTCTACGACCAGACGCCGGGGTTGATTGCCGACAAGCTCAAGGCAGTTTTGGAACTGGCATGGGAGGCTCTGCAAACGAGCCAGACAAGGGGCATCGTCTTCGCATACGACGAGGCGCAGAATCTAGCCGACCAGGCTCAAGAAAATCAGTTTCCGCTGTCCTTGCTTCTGGATGTTTTTCAATCCCTGCAGAAAAAGGGCGTCTGCTTCATGCTGGCTCTGACTGGCCTGCCGACACTTTTTCCAAAATTGGTTGAGGCTCGGACCTTCGCAGAGCGCATGTTTCGCGTCGTATTTCTCAGCAAGTTGAACGAGAGCGATAGCAGGGACGCGATCACTAAGCCCATGTCGGCAGGCGCGGTTCGCATGACCGAGGAGTCCGTGAACCTCATCGTCAAGATGTCGGGCGGCTATCCCTACTTCATCCAATTCATGTGCCGCGAGGTGTTCGACATTTTCATCGCAGCGCTAACGACGAAACAGAAAGTCGAGGCGGTCCCGACTGACGCCATATTGCGGCGACTCGATAGTGATTTCTTCGCCGGGCGTTGGGCACGCGTCACTGATCGGCAAAGAGATTTGCTGTTTGTTGTCGCGAAATTGGATCGTGGCGACGACGACGAGTTCAGCGTTCAGGATGTCGTGGAGCAATCGAACAAGCAGCTCGGTAAGCCGTTTGGCGCGAGCCATGTGAACCAAATGCTCGTGAGCCTCACCACTTCAGGCCTAATTTATAAAAATCGGCACGGTAAGTATTCGTTCGCCGTACCGTTGTTCGGGCAGTTTGTGCTCAGGCAAATGCAGTCGTGAGCGAAAACCTAGCACCGAAAGTGCTGGATAGCCGCAGGTTAGACCGCACTTTCTCGTCTCCCCCAGCCGCGCGCAGCGCTAGCGAGCACGGCTTTGGGCGGAGACCGGCCGCCCGCAGGCAGGCTGAAGTACGATGGCTAAGCGGAGATGCTCGTGGAGCGCCGAGGACGGACGAGAGGGGGCACCAAGATTATCGAGGAGCGTTTAGGTTAACTCAATCCCGGCAGCATCTCCAAGCAAACAGGCGTGCCCGTGATCTTCTGAATACTCAGCCCGGCACCGGCTTTGGGTGAATGAGTCGACCTTGTAGCCCTTGGTGGTAGCGCTCGGTGTGGTAGTGCTGCGCGAATTCCTTCAACAGATGCCGCAGATGCCGTTCGCCAAAGATCACAAAGTGATCCAAACACTCGTTTCGCGCTGTCCTTACGAACCTTTCCGCGAAGGCGTCTGGCGAACAGTGCCAAAGACACCCAGGGTCTCAATGTCGTTCCGGCGCGGGGTCGATGCCCGCCTCCTCTAGAATGTTGGCGACGGTGGTACGGCAGACCTGGATCTTGAGGCCGAGTAAGGCGTCTCGGATCTTGGTGTAGCCCCATCCCAGGTTCTCATTGGTGTAGCTTGAGCACTCTGCGCGCCATGCGCTCGTTGAGCGCATGGGCGACCATGGCGATGAGGAACTGGAACGTCACCGGCAGCATCAAGGCCCGGTCACATGCGTGCGACCCCCGCGACCTGTTTTCTAGCATCCATGTTTACCCCGAATCATGCGAGAATTCATCGCGATGACTTTCTGGACAGTAAGGCCGCGGGCCTCAGCTATTTTCTAGTCGCGCCGATTCGCCACACGCTCGACTACGAGTTCAGCCCTGGCGCCGTCGTACGCAAACACCGCACGCCAATCCCCTACCCCCAGCCGAAAGACGCCAGCGCGCCCCCTGAGCGGTTTCACGTCGCCCGCGCCCGTGTCGGCGAAGCGCTCTAGGGCAAGCAACACGCGGTCGTACTCAGCGGCGGCAAGGGCAGCTAGCGCCGGATGCTCGCGCTGTACTGGCCTGGTACTGGGCGTTGACATACCCCTAGAGCCTGAGCCCTGTCCTCTAGGCACCAACCCAGGAAGTCCGCCAGGCGCCGCCCGGATTCGACCCACGATCGGGCCCTCC
>Ga0209591_10001927_pt1 | contig 25251 bp, 18 predicted proteins | sample MAT01_FD_187207 | JGI IMG/M metagenome (GOLD analysis project Ga0209591, IMG submission 187207) | Freshwater microbial communities from Lake Fryxell liftoff mats and glacier meltwater in Antarctica - MAT-01 (SPAdes) (version 2) | ecosystem: Environmental > Aquatic > Freshwater > Ice > Liftoff... | reverse complement strand
ACGCCCGCACCCACGCCTGCGCCCACGCCCGCGCTCGACGAATCCGAAAACCGCACCCGGATCCTCGGCCGTCGCCCCTACAACGCGGCCTCCTCGTTTACGGTCCGTGACCAGGACTTCCTGCTCCGTCCGCATCCGCGCCCCGCGGACATCCTGATGGTCACGCCGGGTCTCTACGTCGTGCAGCATGCGGGCGGTGGCAAGGCCAACCAGTACTTCTTGCGCGGCTTCGACGCGGACCACGGCACCGACGTATCGATCATGGTCGACGGCATTCCAGTCAACAAGGTCAGCCACGGTCACGGGCAGGGCTACGCCGATCTGAACTGGCTCATCCCCGAGGTCGTGCAGCGCATCGAGGTGTCGAAGGGCCCGTACTATGCCGAGCTCGGCGACTTCGGCACCGCCGGTACCATCAACCTGGTGACCCACCGCAAGCTCCAGGCGAACGAGGTCTCGCTGACCGGTGGCATGTTCGACACCTGGCGTGGGCTCGTCATGGTGAGCCCGGACCTCGAAGGTTGGGCACCGCTCATTGCGGCCGAGGTCTACGCGACGAACGGCCCCTTCGAACAGGGTGAAGGCCTCCAGCGCTACAGCTTCTTCTCCAAGGTGAGCCACGACTTCGCCGACGGCGCGCGCCTGTCGCTCTCCATGACCAGCTATGGCGCTGGCTGGAACGCGTCGGGCCAGCTGCCTGTGCGCGAGATCCTGGCCGGCCGCCTCGACCGCTTCGGCACCCTCGATCCAAGTGACGGCGGCAATTCTCAGCGCCACAGTGTCTACGGCCAATATCGCGTGCAGCCGAGCGACGACAGCGAGTTCACCGTGATGGCCTGGCTCGAGAGCTATCGCCTGGCGCTCTACTCGAACTTCACCTTTTTCTCGGCCGACCCGGTCAACGGCGACCAGATCGAGCAACGCGACCAGCGCACCATCATCGGCGTGAAGGCCGCCTATCGCTTCGTCCGTCGCTGGCACGACATCGCCTTCGACACGTCGTTTGGCACCCAGTTGCGCAGTGACACGATCGCCAACAGCCTCGCCCGCTCACGTGAACGCGAGGTGCTCGCGCGCGTCGTGCAGGCCGACATCGCCGAGGGCAGCCTCGGGGTCTGGGCCCAGGAGGAGATCACCTGGACCGCATGGCTGCGCACCATCGTCGGCCTGCGCTTCGACTACTTCGGCTTCGACGTGACCGATCGCCTGGAAGACCTCGACACGCTCGGCACCCGCACATCCGGCGTGCGTCAGGCGATGCAGCCGAGCCCCAAGGCGAGCATCGTATTGTCCCCGCTCGACGACCTCGACGTGTTCCTGAACTTCGGCACCGGCTTTCATTCGAACGACGCGCGTGGCGTCGTGCGCGGTCAGGACGCCGTTACGCCGCTCGCCCAGGCCAATGGCTACGAGGCCGGCGTGCGCACGCACCTCTTCGATCGCATCGACCTCGCGGCCGCGGTCTACGCCCTCGACCTCGACAGCGAGCTGGTCTGGGTCGGCGACGCAGGCGAGACCGAAGCGCGCGGCGCGACCCATCGCCTCGGCGTCGAGGCCGAGGTGCGCGCCGAGATCACCCCCTGGCTGCACGTCGACGGCGACTTCACCTGGTCACGCGCCACCTACACCGGCAATGCCGGCAACGCGAACGCGGTCGCGCTGGCGCCGACCCTCATCGTGTCGGGCGGCGTCTCCGTGCAACACCCATCAGGCCTCTACGGGCGCTTGGGCGTCTTCCATCTCGCCGACCGCCCCGCGACCGAAGACGAGTTCCTCACAGCAAAGGGCTTCACCCGCGTCGACCTCACCGCCGGCTACAAGCACGAACGCTTCGAGCTCACCGTGTCGGTCCAGAACCTCTTCGATGCCGACGTGCGCGAGGCGCAGTTCGCGAACGCCTCGCGCCTCCAGGGCGAGGACGCTGCCAGCGACTGCCCGGCCGGCACCCGCCCGGCCGAGGCGGGCGGCACCTTCGCCGGCTGCGAGGACCTGCACATCACGCCCGGTGCACCGATCAACGTCCAGGCGACCGCGAAGCTGTTCTTCTGAGATCGCCCGTCGCGGCCGAAGCGCCACGCCTACTCGATTGGTTCGAGTCGACGGGTTCGCTACGGTCCGCGACATGCGCCACCTCTTCGTCGTCATCTCACTTATTGCGTGCGATACCTCCGGCGGGCATCCGACACTTCCGCCGACACACCTCCCAGCGCAACCGACGCGCAAGAAGTCGACGCGGACACGACGACAACTCCGTTCACGAGCTGCCCGCTCCCAGACGACGCGACCGGCCCGCCTTGCACGTTCGAAGGTCACTGCGGATATCCCGAGACTTGCTGCACTATCACGGCCCAGGGAAGCGGCCCGGGCTGCCATGATGGAACTGTCTACTTTATCATCGACGACACTTGCCACTTCATGACTTGCTCTCCCGGCTGCGGTCCGGGCGAGTTCACGACGTCCGCGGGCTGCACGGCGTGCAACAAGATTGAAGCCCTGGTCCGGGAGCGGCTTGAATCGGCGGCCGATTCCCAGGGTGGCTGCACGGCAGACGGCGACTGTGTAGCCGCGAATACTTCTCTCTCCTGCGGCGAATACTGCGACCTGGCCGTGCGTGCCGACGGTCTCGAGGCGTTTCGCACCGCAGCCGCCGCCATCGAGATCGAGGACTGCAGCTTCGATCACTGGGGCTGCCGATCGGGCAACCCCAACTGTGATCTCAGCGGCGATATCCGTTGCGTAGAAGGCGTCTGTCGCGAATTACCGGTTTGTGATCCGCAGCGCTACCGCCCTGGCGATGCGTGCGACGATGGCCGCGTGTGCACCAACGATGATATCTGCGTCGACACACGCTGCGTCGGCGCGCAGATCGCCTGTGACGACGGCAATCCATGTACGGACGACGCGTGCGATCCCGTGAGTGGATGCACCGACGTCGCCAACGCCGCCGCATGCGACGCCAGCACTTCGTGTTCGATCGGCGCCCAGTGCGCGGACAGCGCGTGCGTAACATCGGGCGCTTCCGGCTTCAGTCGCACGTATGCTGACCCCTACCGGGCCGCCGCGGCCATCGCAGTCTCGGCCGAAAACACCTCCATCGGAGGTTGGACCGGGAAAGAGAATTCCAGTACGGCATTCATCAACGATTTCGACATGGCGTTCTCGATTGCGGCCGATGGGCCAAACTTCGTCGTTGCGTATCGAAGCATCGTCAATAGCAGCCCGGACGTCGTCATCGTTCGGATTTCGAGCGACGGCACGATTCGAAGCAGTATTGACCTGTTCAATCCCTCCAGTGATAGCGTACTCGGGTTGCTCGCTCTGCCGGACGGCGATACGGTTATCTGGGGAAGCGCTGGCGACCAGGCTTGGATTCGACGCGTAGGCACCACCGTCGAGTGGGAGATGCCTTTCCGCGTCGAGGCGGCCACCGTGCGCGACGGAGCCATAGACCTTCTCGGCTCCGACGGACAATTCGATGGTCACGGGTGGCAAGCAGCATCGGGTGCCACCTGGCTCTCGCGCATGACGTTCGATGGCCGGGAGGAATATCGGGTTGTCATGCCGCGGGGCTCCGGGATCTGGGATGCGGCTCCGATCGACAATGGGTTCTTGCTCGTCGGCAACATCGCGAGCGGCGTTGGCAACACCGCGGACTCAAAGCTCTGGCTCCGACAAGCGACCACCATTCCGGCCTGCCTACCTTGAGGTCGCAGAGTCCGCTTATCGACACTCGCGCGCGCCGCTCGAAGACGTGGTAGTGCCCCCTCGGAGGCACCATGATTCTCTTGAACCCCGCGCGTTACCAGACCGAACTCGACCCTGCATCGGCCGACCTCATGCACCGGACGATCGCCTTCTTCGAGGCCAAGGGCCGGCAAAAGCTGAAGCACGATGACCGTGACCAGGTCTGGTATGCGGACTTCCTCTCGTTTCTGCGCGAGCACCGGGTCTTCGCGAAGCTCCTGACGCCGACGCCGTATGGGCCGGACGCGAGCTTCCGCTGGGACACCAACCGCAACTGCGACTTCAACGAGATCACGGGCTTCTACGGCCTCGCCTACTGGTACACCTGGCAGGTTTCGATCCTCGGCCTGGGCCCGATCTGGATGAGCGCCAACGAGGCCATCAAGCGGAAGACCGCCGCCCACCTCGCGGAAGGCGGCATCTTCGCGTTCGGCCTGTCCGAGCGTGAGCACGGCGCCGACCTCTACTCGAGCTCGATGCGCCTCACCCCGCAGGCCGACGGCAGCTACCGTGCGAACGGCTCCAAGTACTACATCGGTAACGCCAATCAGGCAGCCCTCGTCGCGACCTTCGGCAAGCTCTCGGACAGCGGCGACTTCGTGTTCTTCGCGGTCGAGTCCAAGCACCCGGCCTACGAGCTCGTACAGAACGTCGTCAACTCGCAGTCGTACGTCGCCGAGTATCGGCTCGTCGACTATCCGATCAGCGAGGGCGACATCCTCGCACGCGGCCAGGCCGCCTGGGACATGGCGCTCAACACCGTCAACATCGGTAAGTACAACCTTGGCTGGGCGGCCATCGGCATCTGCACGCACGCGTTCTACGAGGCGATCGACCACGCCGCCAACCGCATCCTCTACGGCAACCCGGTCACAGATTTCCCGCACGTGCGCCAGCTCTTCACCGACGCGTACTGCCGCCTCGTCGCGATGAAGGTCTTCGCGCGTCGCGCCTCCGACTACATGCGCGCCGCGTCCGCCGAAGACCGGCGCTATCTGCTCTATAACCCGATGGTGAAGATGAAGGTCACCACCCAGGGCGAAGAGGTCGTCAACCACCTGTGGGATGTCATCGCCGCCAAGGGCTTCGAGAAAGACGGCTACTTCGAGATGGCCGCGCGCGACATCCGTGCCTTGCCCAAGCTCGAGGGCACCGTGCACGTCAACATGGCGCTCATCATCAAGTTCATCCGCAACTACTTCTTCAGCCCGGCGAAGTTCCCCGAGGTGCCGCGCGTGAGCGAGGCGCACAACGACGACTTCCTCTTCGCCCAGGGTGCGACGCGCGGACTTGGCAAAATCCAGTTCCACGACTACGAGCTCGCCTATCGCGGCGTCACATTCCCGAACGCCGAGGTCCTGAAAAAACAGATAGCGGTCTTCAAGGAGTACCTGATGGCGTCGGCGATGGACCCTGTCACCGCCGCCGCCCAGGCCAAGGATATCGACTTCCTGCTGTCGCTCGGCGAGGTCTTCACGCTCGTCGCCTACGGTCAGCTCATCATCGAGTATCAGGCGCAGCGCCCGGACGAGCTGAGCGAAGATCTACTGGCGCAGATCTTCGACGTGATGATCCGCGACTTCTCGAAGTATGCGCTGCAGCTCTACTCGAAGCCGTCGAGCAGCGCCCGCCAGATGGAGCTGTGCCAACGCATGATCGCGCGACCGGTCGGCGACGCGGCACGCTTCGATCGGATCTGGCAGGAGCACGTCATCGCCCTGAAGGGCACCTATCAGATGCGCCCTTGAGCAAGGAGAAGGCGAGGGTGGACCGAGCTTGCTCGGCCGACCAGCGCTCAGGCGACAAGCGATAAGGTGCTATGTCTCGACTTCGGGGACGGCGCTCTCGTCATCGCCCGAGTAGACCGTCTGGCACGACGGGCACATCACCTTGCCCGGGCCGCTGCGATTCATCTTCTGGATCAGGTACTTGCTGCCGCAGGCGGTGCAGGCCTTCTTGATCGGGCGGTCCCAGCTCGCGTAGTCGCATTTGGGGTACTGGCTGCAGCCGTAGAAGAGCTTGCCCTTCTTCGACTGCTTCTCCTGCAGGATGCCCTCGTTGCACTGCGGGCAGGTGACGCCGGTCGAGATGGCGCGCGTGAACTTGCACTCGGGGTAGTTCGAGCAGCCGATGAAGCGCCCGAACTTGCCACGCTTCTCGATGAGCTCGCCGGTGCCGCACAGGCTGCACATCTCGCCGGTCTTGGCGTCGCCTTGGAGCTTGATGGTGCCGTCGTCCTGACGCTCGAACTCGCTCGTGAACTTGCAGTCGGGGTAGTTCTGGCACGCGACGAAGCTGCCGTTCTTGCCGAACTTGATGACCAGCTTGCCGGCGTCCTTCGGGCACTCGAGGTCGGTCGGAACCTCCTCGCGCTTGACGTTGCGCATCTCGGTCTTGGCGGTCTTGAGGGTCACTTCTAGACCCTTCCAGAAGTCGGCGAGCAACCCCTTCCAATCGACCTTGCCCTCTTCGACCTCGTCGAGCTGCTCCTCCATGCCGGCCGTGAACTTCACGTCGAAGTGGTGAGGGAAGCTCTCGACCAGCAGATCGGTCGTGATGGTACCGAGTTCGGTCGGCGCAAAACGCGTGTCCTTGCGCTTCTCCGCGTACTTCTTGTCCTGGATGGTCGAGATGATCGCGGCGTAGGTCGACGGGCGACCGATGCCCTGCTCTTCGAGCTCGCGCACCAGTGTCGCTTCAGTGAAGCGCGGCGGCGGCTGCGTGAAGTGCTGCTTGCCCTCGATCTTGAGGAGCTTCAGCACGTCCTTTGGCTCGAGCGGCGGCAGCTGCTCTTCCTTGTCGGCGTCCTCCTCCTCCGGGTTGTGCGTCTCCTGATGCACTGAGGTATAGCCGTCGAACTTCTTGATCGAGCCGGTCGCGCGGAAGATGTGCTTCTTCGGCCCTTCGATGTCGATCGTGGTCGAGGCGTAGATCGCCGGCATCATCTGGCAGGCGACGAAGCGCTGCCACACGAGGCGATAGAGCTTGTACTCGTCGTCCTCCAGGAACGGCTTGACCACGTCGGGCGGCAGCTCGAGCGTCGTCGGGCGAACCGCCTCGTGGGCGTCCTGGGTGCGCGCCTTCGTCTTGAAGACACGCGGCTTCTCGGGCAGGTACTCGGGTCCGTACTGCTTGGTGATGTACTCGCGCACCTCGGCGAGCGCGTCGTCCGAAACACGGGTCGAGTCCGTTCTCATATAGGTGATGAGACCGACCGCGCCGCGCTCGCCGAGCTCGCGACCTTCATACAGGCGTTGCGCCACCGCCATCGTGCGCTTGGCCGTGAAACGCAGGGCACGCGCGGCCTCCTGCTGCAGACGCGACGTCGTGAACGGTGCCGGCGGCTCGACCTTGCGGTCGCGCTTCTTGACCTCGCCCACCGCGAACGCGCCCTTCTCGACCGCCTTCACGGCGGCCTTGGCCTCGTCGGCCGGGATGCGTTCGGCCTTCTTGTCGCCGATCTTCAGGAGCTTGGCCGAGAACGGCGGCGGCACCTTGGCCTCGAAGCGGGCGTCGACGGTCCAGTATTCTTCGGGCCTGAAGGCCGCGATTTCGCGCTCACGCTCGACGATCAAGCGGACCGCGACGGTCTGCACGCGCCCGGCCGAGAGACCGCGGCGGACCTTGTCCCACAGAATCGGGCTGACGTTGTAGCCGACCAGGCGGTCCAGGATGCGGCGCGCCTGCTGGCTGTTGTACTTGTTCTCGTTCAGGCGCACCGGCGCCTTCAGCGCGGCCTCGATCGCCTTCTGCGTGATCTCGTTGAAGAGCACGCGGCGGACTTTGTCCTCAGGCACCTTCAGCTCGGTGAAGATGTGCCAGGCGATCGCCTCCCCTTCGCGATCCGGGTCAGGCGCGAGATAGACCATGTCGGCCGCCTTCGCCGCCTTTCGGATCTCGGTCAGGACCTTCGCCTTGCCCTTGATCGTTTCGTACTCTGGCTCGAAACCGCCCTCGATGTCGACGCCCATGCGCGACTTCGGCAGGTCCTTCACGTGCCCTACCGACGCCTTCACGTCGAAGCCTTTGCCAAGGTACTTGGCAATCGTCTTCGCCTTTGAAGGGCTCTCGACCACAACGAGTGACTTGGCCACGGTTCGCTATTCTCCCGGCCCCGCACGGACGTGGTAACGTCCACCGGGCCAACGCTCGAGCACTCCCTCGATCTCCAGACCGAGCACCATCGCCGCCAGGGCGGCAATGGGAGTGCCTGTTCTCACGGCGATCGCGTCGAGGTCAAGCCCCGGCTCCGCGTGCACCGCTATAAGGATGGACTCGGAGCCCGCGTCCAGGGTGCTCCGGCGCGGTGGTGCCGCGTCGTCCGCCCAGGGCGCCGGTTGCCCTCTCGCCAGCACCGGCCAGCGCCGATTGCTCGCCTCCCGCCCGAGCCATCGATCCATCGAGCGGGGGCCGACCATGGGCACCGCCCCCTCGTCGAGCAAGAGGTGACATCCTTCTGACAGCGCCTCGCCAACCGCCCCAGGCACCGCTGCGACCAGCCTGCCAAGCGACTTTGCGGCACGTGCGGTAGAGAGGCTGCCCGAGCGCACGTGCGCGCGCGCGACGATCACACCACGCGCGAGGCCAGCGATCACACGATTGCGCGCGAGGAAGCGATGCTTGGCGACAGGCGTCGTCGGCCACCACGGCGAGACCACTGCACCGTCATTGGCGACGATCCGATCGTAGAGCCCCGCGTGCGCGTGCGGGTACGCGTGGTCGTGACCCGAGGGCAGGACCACCACCGTGCGACCGCCCGCATCGAGCGCGCCAACGTGCGCCGCGTGGTCACAGCCCTCGGCCCCGCCGGAGACAACGGCGATGCCGCGCAGCGCGAGCTCGTGCGCGAGCCGTCGCGCGACCGCCAGCCCATACGCATCGCTCGCTCGCGCGCCGACGACCGCGACCATCGCATCCGGCAGGCGGCCACGTACGATCAGAGGGCCGACCGCCAGGTGATGCAGGCTCAGGTCGCGGCCCGCGAGTGCAGCCTCGAGCGTGGCGCGCTCGGAGCGTGCGCCGGCGGCGTGCGCGACATCGAAGAGGAGCTCGAGATAGGCGGTGGCGATGGGATCGTGTGCGTCGTCGGTCATGCTGCTTGAGTGGCGGTGACGGGCCCGAGTGATCCGGCTTTCTGCGCTGGTCTTTGCGATTCTCGCTGGCGCTGCCCGCCGTGTGGCCTGGCACGGCGCTGGCATAGGTGGTCATCGCCACCACCGCCCTTGTCGGGACGGGGTGTCGGCCCTCAGGACTCCATGGAACAACCAAAGCCGGCCACGACGTCACCGCCGCGCGCGCCGGCAGTTGGGGTCACCAGCACTCCCGAAGTGCCCGCGGCTGATTCGCCGCTGAGCGTGGTGGTCGCCCCCGATGGCAAGCTCGTGACGCTCGTCGGCCGGCTCGATCGGCATGCGGTGCAACACGTCTACGAGCAGCTCCTGCTGGCCATCGCCGCCCGGCCGCGCGCGGCGCTGAGCCTCGACCTGGCGGGCATCGAGCGCATCGACAGCGCTGGTGTAGCGCTCCTTGGCACGCTCGCACGGCGCGCCGGCGAGACGAGCACCAAGCTGAATCTTGTCGCCTGCTCGGAGGCTGCAAAGGACGCGCTGACCCTCTTCAGGATTGAGCAACCGACCGAGAAGGCCACCGCCGGACCCGGTACTCTGGAGCAGCTCGGCACTTATGGCGTCGAGTCCTGGCGCGGCATGGTCGGGCTCTTGTCGCTGGCCGCCGACACCGTCTACCTCACCTTCGCGGGCGCCCCGCGCACGGCCAAGGTCCGCCGCGGCGCGACCTGGTCCGAGGCCGTCAAAGTCGGCGTCGACGCGCTGCCGATCGTCGGGCTCATCGCGTTCCTCATCGGGGTCGTGGTGGGGCTCCAATCCGCCGCACAGCTGCGGCAATTCGGGGCATCGATTTACGTCGCCAAGCTCATTTCGATTTCGATGGCGCGCGAAATGGGCCCGCTCATGACCGCCATCATTATCGCCGGTCGCAGCGGCGCCTCGATTGCCGCCGAGGTCGCGACCATGCAGGTCAGCCAGGAGGTCGACGCGCTCAACACGATGGGCCTCAATCCCGTCCGCTACATCGTCGTGCCGAAGTTCCTGGCACTCACGCTCACCATGCCGTGCCTCACCATCTTCGCGGTCGCGCTCGGTATCGTGGGTGGCTACCTCGTGTCGTTCCTCTATCTGGATCTCTCCGGTGAGGCATATTGGACCACCGCCCTCGAAGCGCTGGCCCTCGACGACCTCGCGCTCGGTCTTATCAAGAGCGTCGTGTTCGCCTGGATTATCGTGTTGCTCGCAGCGCACCGCGGCTTCCAGGCGCACGGCGGGGCCGAGAGCGTCGGGCGCGTCACCACGACCTCGGTCGTGTCGGCCGTCTTCTGGGTCATCGTGGCCGATGCGGCCTTCGGCTTGCTCTTCTATTTCGACGGCTAGGGGTGGGTGCCATGACTATCGAATATGTGATCGACACGAAGGACCTCGCAGCCGGCTACGGCGACCAGCTGGTCCTAGACGGCGTTGACCTGCAGATCCACGCGGGCGCCATTACCTGCATAATTGGCGGCTCGGGCAGCGGCAAGTCGACCGTGCTGAAGGCGTTCGTCGGGCTCATCCCGATCTTGCGCGGCACCGTCAAGGTGTTCGGGGTGGAGCTCGAGACGCTACCCGAGGAGGATCGGGCGACACTGCTCTCGCGCGTCGGCCTGATGTTTCAGGAAGGCGGCCTCTTGAACAGCCTGACGGTGGCCGAGAACCTGGCGGTGCCGTTGCGTGCTCACACCCAATTGCCACCGGAGGTCGAGTCGGAGCTCGTACGCATGAAGCTCGGATTGGTACGCCTCGATGACGCGCTCGAGAAGCTGCCGGGCGAGCTGTCGGGCGGCATGAAGAAGCGGGCCGGGCTCGCGCGGGCATTGATGCTCGACCCCGAGCTGGTGCTCTGCGACGAGCCGTCGGCGGGCCTCGATCCCGCGACCCAGGCCGAGGTCGATCAGCTCATCGTATCGCTACGTGACACGCTCGGCCTGACCGTGGTCGTCGTCACGCACGAGGTCGAGAGCATCAAGGCGATAGCCGATCGGGTGGTCCTGCTCGAGGCGGGCAAGGTCACGTTCGACGGCACGCTCGCAGAGGCGCTCGCCTCGGACAATGAGACGCTCAACGGCTTTTTCGAGCGTCGAGCCAAGCCGCGCTCGCCCCCGAAAGAAGCGGCCACCGCGCCCTCGGCCGGGCGTGGCGCGGCCCATCCCGAGGACGACCCGCCTGCAGACGAATCGATGTTCGGCACGATGGCGGTTGCGCGATGAGCGACCTCTCGAAAGCACAAAAGGTCCGTCTCGGACTCTTCCTGTTGATGTCCGCTGTGATCATCGCGGCGGTCGTAATGTTCAAGATCGGTGGCACCGTATTCTCGCACAGCGACCACTACTTCGCGCGCATCTCGGGCGGGGTCGGCGGGCTCACGCCGGGGTCCGATGTGACCTACAACGGGATCGTGATCGGCAAGGTGGCCATGGTGAACGTCGACCCGATCGACGTCGCTATGGTGCGCCTCGAGCTGGAGCTGAAAGAAGGCACCCCCATCCCCGAGAACACCACCGCGACGGTTGTGATGCAGGGGATCACCGGAAGCCGACGCGTTGATCTCGTGGGTGGTACCAACGGCGTGCGTCGCCGCACACCAGGCGAGGAGATTCCAGCCGGCGTCGGGCTCTTCGACGAGCTTCTGCAGAAGGCGGAGGACATCAGCGCCAAAGTGGACATCATCGCCGACCAGGTGGTGCGCGTCACCAGCGAGGAGAACCTCGTGCGCATCGAGGGCCTGCTCACCAACGTCGAACGCGCGACGGGCGCAATCGCCGGCATCCTCGAAGACTCGCGGCCACGCATTGGACGGCTGCTCGATGTGGCGGAGAGCACCGGCGGCGAAATCGCCGATGTCCTGATCGACGTGCGCCAGGCGGTGAAGAGCCTGAACGGCGTCATCACGCAGGCCGGGGGCGTCATCACGCGCGAGGTCGGACCGCTGCTCGCGAAGGCCAACGGGGTAGTTGCGCGGGTCGACGGGGTCGCGCTGAAAGTCGATGGCGTGGTCGCGCAGGCCGGCACCTTCGTCGGGCGCTTCGACACGGCCGTCGGCCGCACTCAGGGCGATGTGCAGCGCGTGCTGGTCGAGCTCGCCGATGGCATCGACAGCATCTCCGAGCTGGCGGAGCTGCTGCGGCGCGACCCGTCGTCGCTCATCCAGGGTAAGACCTGGGAAGGACGGAATCCGTGAGCGACCAACTGACGATGAAATGGGTGCGGACTTGCGTACTCGTGTGCGTGCTTGCGATCGGAAGTGGCTGCTTTGGAACGAGCCAGCAGCCCGTCTACTACGCGCTCGAAGGGGTCGGTGACGTGCCGCAGCGGCCGACGCGCTCGAAGCACACGCTGGCCGTGACGCGCTTTGACGTGCGCGCGCCGTATGACCGGCCGGAGCTCGTGTATCGCGCGAAGGAGCGGCAGCTGCGCTTCTATCCGTTCGATCTCTGGGCCGGCAAGCCAGGCCGCATGATGGCTGAAGCAGTGACGAGCCACTTGGACCGGGCTGGTCTCTTCGCCGACGTCTCGATGCGCTCGACTGTCGGCCTCGCGGATTACGAGCTGCGTGGCGAGATCATCACGATCGAGGAACTCGATGTGTCCGAGCGCGACTGGCGCGCGCACCTGGCGATGCGCTTCGAGCTGCTCGACGTGGCGACCGGCGAGGTGGTCATGCGCCACGCGTTCGACACGCTGCGACCGGTCAGCACGCGCAAGGTGAGCGAGATCGCCAAGGCGTTGGACGAAATCCTCGGCGCCGAGCTGGCGACGTTGACGATCGCTATCGACGAGCAGCTCGCGCGCACCGCCGGGCGCTGACACTTTGAGGTCGCTCGGCGTCGCTGCGGGTAGGCGGGGTGGTCGTCGGGCCGGGATTGGGCTACTCCTCGGGTGTGGCTGGGCAAGCGAAGGTGATAGGCGCGCTCGTCGCGTTCAATGCGGTGCTGCTCGTCGCCGGGCTCGGGTTCGGTGGCGAGGCGGTCGTCGGTTCGGGCGTGCGCATAGGCCTCGTGTTCGACATCGGCGGGCTCGGCGACAAGTCGTTCAACGACGCCGCCAACGCGGGCTTGCGACGTGCCCAGGACGAGCTCGGGGTCAGCGTACACGCGATCGAGCCGGGCGATGGCTCCGACCGGGCCAGCGCCTTGCGCCAGCTCGCGGCCGAAGGCGACGACCTGGTGATCGCGGTTGGCTTCATCTTCACTGACGACGTGAAGAAGCTGGCACTCGAGTTCCCGAAGACGAAGTTCGCCTGCATCGACTACAGCGGTGCGCCGGGCGAGGCGACAGCGCCGAACGTCGCCGGGCTGCGCTTCCGCGAGCACGAGGGTTCGTTCCTCGTCGGGGCCATCGCCGCGCTCACCTCGAAGACCCAGATTGTGGGCTTCGTCGGTGGCATGCAGATCCCGCTCATCCGCAAGTTCGAGGCGGGCTACATCGCCGGCGTGAGGCACGTATGCCCGACCTGTCAGGTGCTCTCGGCCTATGCCGGCACGAGCCCGTCCGCGTTCGCCGACCCGGTCATGGGCAAAGAGCTCGCGGCCTCGCAATACGACCGCGGTGCGGACATCGTCTACCACGCCAGCGGCAAGACCGGCGCCGGCGTCCTCCAGGCCGCGCGCGAACGGCAGAAGCTCGCCATCGGGGTCGACTCGAACCAGTTCCACGAGGCGCCTTGCTGCGTGCTCACGAGCATGATCAAGAAGGTCGACCTCGCGGTCTTCAAGGTGATTGGATCGGTGCTCGAGGGGCGCTTCGAAGCGGGCGTGCATGAGGCCGGCCTCGCCGAGGACGGCGTTGGGTTCGTGCTCGATGACGACAATCGCGCGATGATCGCGCACGACATCGTAACGCGTGTGCGCGGCCTCGCGGCCGAGATCATCGCGGGCACGCTCGCGGTGCCGGCGCGATGAGCGCCACCGGTCAGCCCGCGCTCGAGATGCATGGCATCGACCGCCGTTGTGGGGTGACGCAGGCCAACGACAAAGTCGATCTGGTCGTGCAGCAGGGCACGGTGCACGCGATCGTCGGTGAGAATGGCGCTGGCAAATCGACGCTGATGAAGATCGCCTACGGGCTCATGCGCGCCGATGCCGGGACGATCCAGATTTCTGGCGAAGCGATCCCCCGCACCCGCCATCGCCCGGCCGAGGCGCTCGCGCGCGGGGTCGGCATGGTGCACCAGCACTTCATGCTGGTTGGCTCGCTGACCGTCGCCGAGAACCTCATCCTCGGGCATGAGCCGACGCGTTCGTGGTTCGGGGCGGTGCGAAGATCGAAGGGCCGCGGCGTGCTCGACCTCGCGCGCGCGGAGGCAGAAATCGAAGCGCTTGCAAGACGTTACGGGCTCGAGGTCGACCCGCGTGCGCGCATCGACGAGCTCTCGGTCGGTGAGCAGCAGCGCGTCGAGATCTTGCGGATCCTGTGGCATGGCGCGCGCCTCCTGATCCTCGACGAGCCGACCGCGGTGCTGACCCCCGGCGAGGTGAAGCGCCTCTTCGCGCTGCTGCGCACGCTCGTCGCCGAGGGCAAGACGGTCGTCATCGTGACGCACAAGCTCGACGAGGTGCATGCGATCGCCGACCGCGTGACTGTGTTGCGCAAGGGCAAGGTCGTGGCCGAGCTACCTGGGCAGGCCCCGCCCGAGGACATCGCGCGGGCGATGGTCGGGCGACCGGTGCTGCTCGAGGTGACGAAGGCGCCGGTCGTGCTCGGCGACGTGGTGCTCGCAGTGGACGGGCTGCACATCGCCGGTCGTGGCGAGAGTCGTGAGGCGGTTGCCGGAGTCGTATCGCCTTGGGCTGCCGTCGTTGCCGGAGTCTCGTTCGAGGTGCGCGCGGGTGAAATCTTCGGGTTCGCCGGGGTCGAAGGCAACGGCCAGACCGAGCTGGTCGAGGCGCTCGCCGGGCTGCGCGAGGTAGGCGCTGGCGCGGTGAGGTTCAGGGGTCGCGATCTGCGGGGGGTGAGTGTCGCCCAACGACATCGCATGGGCCTTGGGCTCGTCCCCGAGGACCGACAGACGCGCGGATTGGCGCTGGCGATGAGTGTCGCCGACAACCTGCACTTTGGTCGGCTGGCCGAGGTGAGCCGCCCATTCCGACTCGACCGGCAGGCCATCGACAGACGCGCACGGGCAGCGATCACCGACTTCGATGTATCTCCCGCAGATCCGGCCGCAATTGTCGCGAATCTGTCCGGCGGCAATCAGCAGAAGCTCGTGTTGGCGCGTGAGCTGGGGCGACCGGGGCTGCGTTGCCTCGTTTGCGCGCAGCCGACCCGTGGCGTCGATATCGGGGCGATAGAGCTCATTTATACAAAGCTCCTCGCGGCGCGCGCGGCGGGCGTCGCAATCGTGCTCGTATCGGCCGAGCTGAGCGAGCTGCGGGCCCTGGCCGATCGCGTCGCGGTGTTGTATCGCGGGCGTATCGTCGCGGTCGTTCCCGGCGCGGCGTTGGCCGACCCGATCGAGCTCGAGCGCATCGGCTGGTTGATGGCCGGTGGACAGTCGACCGGGGCGCGCGCATGACGACCTCGGTGAGCCCCAACAACACGCTGCGCCGCGAGCTGTATGCGACCGCGCTTGCGTTGTTGGTGGCGCTCGCCGCGGGCAGCGTGCTGATCTTGACCTGGGGCGAGTCGCCGGCCCGTGTCTACGGGACGTTGTTGGCCGAGACCTGGGGCAGCGCGTACGGCATCGGCCAGGTGTTGTTCAAGGCGACGCCACTCATCTTCACTGGGCTCGCGGTGGCACTCGCGTATCGGGCGGGCCTCCTGAATGTCGGGGCCGAAGGGCAGATGGCGGCCGGCGCCTTCGTGACGGCGGTCGCTGGCGCCGCACTGCCGACCGATACGCCAGGCGTACTCGCGGTGCCGTTGGCACTCAGCGCCGGGATGGGCGCAGGCGCCCTCGTCGGGGCGTTGCCGGGATGGCTCAGGGCGCGCTTTGGAGCGCACGAGGTGATCACCACGATCATGCTCAATTTCGTCATCGCAGCCCTTGTGATGTGGGCCGGTCGCGCGGGGTTCTTTGTGATCGAGACGACGCACACCGCGCCGATCGTGGCGGGCGCCGAACTCGGATCGCTTGGTCTTGGCACCAGCGCCGCCAACCTGAGCTTTGTTCTGGCGCTCGTGTTCGTGGTTTGGGCGGCCTGGTTTTTTGGCCGCACCCGCACCGGCTTCGAGTGGCGCGTGGTCGGCGCGAGCATGCCAGCGGCGGAAGCCTCGGGCATCCGGGTGCGGCGCGTGATCATCCTGGCGATGGCGCTATCGGGAGCCATGGCGGGGGCGGTCGGCGCCAATACAGTGCTCGGCGATAAGCACTACTTCGAGGAGGGGCTCGCGCGCGGCGCGGGCTTCATGGGGATCGCGGTGGCGTTGCTCGGGCAGGGCCAGCCGCTCGGCGTGCTGCTCGCGGCGCTGTTGTTCGGGACCTTGGCGCATGGCGGCTTCGAGGTGAATGCGCTGGTGCCGCGTGAGCTGGTCGAGGTGCTGCAAGCGGTGATGATCCTGGCGCTGCTCGCGACGTCCGCCGCAGTGCGCCGCGCTGCGGAAACGGCGCCCGCAACGCCCGCGACCAACGCTACGACCACAACGAACACGAAGCAGGGCGCCTGATGGAAGGCCTCTTCACGCTCGCGTTCGTGGCGCAGGTCCTGCGCATCACCGTGCCGTATGCGCTGGCGGCGCTCGGCGGCACGTTGTCCGAGCGGGCTGGCGTGATCGCATTGGCCCTCGAAGGCATGCTGCTCGGCGGCGCGTTCACGACAACGATCGCAGCGTATGCGACTGGCAGTGTGGCGCTCGGGGCGCTCGCGGGCGTCGCCGGTGGCACGCTGGTGGCGGCACTGTACGGCCTCATTGCGCTGCGCTTCGCGGCCGACCAGGTGGTCGCCTCGATCGCGACGAACATGCTGCTGTTCGGGCTGACGCCGTTTCTGTCCGAGCTCGCGTTCGGCTCGTCGGCGAGTTCGCCGCCGATCCCCGGGCTCGGTCCTGAGGTGTTGCTCGAGCCGCTGTTCTGGGTGGCTCTGGCGTTGGTCATCGCGGTCGCCTGGATGGTGCGGCGCACAGCGTTCGGGTTGCGCCTGCGCGCGGTCGGCGACCATCCCGACGCGGCTGAGAGCGTCGGCATCCCAGTCATGCGTGTGCGCTGGCTGGCGGTGCTGATGTCGGGTGGCCTCGCGGGTCTCGGCGGCGCCTGGCTCGCATTGTCGGCCGCCGGCTTCACCGACGAGATGTCGGGCGGCCGTGGCTACATCGCGTTGGCGGCGATCATCATGGGCAAGTGGCGCCCGAGCGCCGCCGTCTTCGCGTGCCTGTTCTTCGGGTTCGCCGAGGCGCTGCAGCTGAACCTGCAGGCGACCGCGGGCGGGGGCGTGCCGCGTGAGCTGGTGCAGATGTTGCCCTATGTCCTCACCATCGTCGCGCTCGCCGGTTTCATCGGTCGCTCGCGGCCGCCCGGCGCGCTCGGCCGACCGCGCTGAAGGCTCGCGAGCAACGGGTATAATTCAAGACGAGCGGGCACCTGGCTCAGGGCGTTTCGTGCTCGAGCTGCCGCTCACGGCGTATGGGATCGAGTGACGATTGGAGCGTGACAGGTGCGCGCGAAGGCCGACCGGCCGCTTGCGCTTCGAGCGGGACCGCGGGCATGATGCGCCGCATGGTTGCCGCACTGAAGCCCGAGCCTCCCGCAAAATCACGGATCGGTCCCTACACCTGGGACGACTTCGTGGTGTTGCCGGACGACGACAAGCGTGAGCTGATCGATGGCCATTTCATCGAGGTCGATGTGCCCACGTATGACCACGAAGCTATCGTCGCCGTCCTGATTTTCCATATCTATGGATGGGCCAAGGTGCACGGGGGCCGCACGCTGGCTTCGGGCTACAAGATCAAGGTCTCGCCAAAGCGTGGCCTCATGCCCGACGCGCAGTACTACCGGGCTGGTCGTCGCCCGCAGCTTCAGGGGCTGACGGAAGGCGCGCCCGACCTTGGTGTCGAGATCATCTCGCCGTCGAGCGGTCGCTACGATCGTGTCACCAAGCTCGAGTCCTATCGTGCGATCGGCATGCCCGAATACTGGCTGATTGACCCGGTTGAGCAGACCCTGCATCGCTTCGTCTTGATCGATGACGCCTACCGCGTCGAGGCACTCGACGGCGATCGCGTGTTCTCTCCCGACACTTTCCCAGGTCTCGAGCTTCCGCTCGCCGAGCTGTGGGCGACAATGCTCTCTGCCGACGCTTCTACCTCCGCGGCCGATCCCGCAAGCACCTCGGCCACACCCGAAGAGTCCTGAAACGCTCCTCGCCCGCGAGCCTACGGCACTCCGTATCGCCTTCGGCTGCCGTGGCTGCCGCTGCTGTCGCTAGTCGAGTGAATGGTGATTCAATCAGTGCTTGACCTCGGCCGCTGCCGGGCCTAAAGGAAGGGTCGTCTGACGTTTGGCGTCGCCAGCGTGCGACCCCCTCATCGCGCTTCAGGAGCTGTGCATGGCCCCCGGAATCCGTAAAGCTGCCGTCCTCGGAGCAGGCGTGATGGGAGGCGGAATTGCCGCTCACCTCGCGTCGTGCGGCATTCGCGTGCTGCTCTTCGACATCGTCCCCCCGAACCTCACCGACGCCGAAAAGTCCGACCGGGCCGCGCGCAACCGCTGGGCCCAGGGTGGCCTCGACAAGGCGATCGCTGCAAAGCCCGCGTTGTTCGTCGATGCCGGCGCCGTGTCGCTCATCGAAATTGGCAACCTGTCGGACGACCTCGCGCGCCTGCATGAGTGCGACTGGATCGTCGAGGTCGTCAAAGAGGACATGGCGGTCAAGCGTGACCTGCTGGCGAAGGTCGAAGCCAACTGGAACGGTTCGGCGCTCGTCACCTCGAACACGTCGGGCCTGTCGATCGACGGCATGCTCGAAGGCCGTAGCGACGCCTTCAAGGGCGTCTTCTTCGGAACCCACTTCTTCAATCCTGTTCGCTACATGCACCTGCTCGAGGTGATCCCGGGCACGAAGACCGACCCGAAGACGATCGACGCCTTCGTCGACTTCTCGCGCAAGATCCTCGGCAAGGGCGTCGTGTTCGCCAAGGACACCCCGAACTTCATCGCCAACCGCATCGGCGTCTACGCGATGATGAAGACGATCGGCTCGATGCGCGAGCTCGGCTACACCGTCGAGGAGGTCGACGAGATCGTCGGTCGCCCGATGGGACGCCCGAAGTCGGCCGCGTTCCGGACCGCCGACGTCGTGGGCCTCGACACGTTCGTGCACGTGTCGCAGAACTGCTTCGACAGCTTGGCGAATGACTACGAGCGCGAGACTTTCCGCATCCCCGAGTTCCTCACCGGCATGGTGAAGAAGGGGCTGCTTGGCCAGAAGACCAAGGGCGGCTTCTACAAGAAGGAGGGCAACGCCTTCTTCACGCTCGACCTCGATACGCTCGAGTACCGCGAGAACAAGCCGGCCGAGTTCCCGAGCTTGAAGAAGATCAGCAAGATCGAAGACGTCAGCGAGCGCCTCAACGCGATCATCAACGATGACTCGCGCGCCGGGAAGTTCGCCTGGCACGTGCTCTCGCGCTCGCTCGCGTACGCCGCGAACATCGCCTGGGACATCGCCGACGACATCCAGAACATCGACCGCGCCATGAAGTGGGGCTTCAACTGGGAGCAGGGCCCGTTCGAGGCGTGGCAGGCGCTCGGCGTACGCAAGACCGCCGAGCGCATGAAGGCCGAAGGGCTGCCGCTGCCGGCCTGGATCGACAAGGCCGTCGAGGCGGATGCCTTCTACAAAAAGGATCCCGTTGCGCCGACCTATCTCGCCAAGAGTGGTTCGTTCGCGCCCGAGACCGACATCCCCGGCTCGATCTCGCTCGCGCGTCTCAAGGCGCAGGGCAAGACCCTCGAGAAGAACCGCGGCGCGACCCTCATCGACATCGGTGACGGCATCGCGTGCCTCGAGTTCCACACCAAGATGAACACGGTCGACGTCGACCTGACGAACATGCTCAACAGCGCGTGCGACATCGTCGAGCGCGACTTCGACGGGCTCGTCATCGCGAATGAGGCGGAGAACTTCTCGGCCGGCGCCAACCTCATGATGATCGTCATGCAGGCAAACCAGAAGAAGTACGCCGACATCGAGAGGGCCGTCGAGGTCTTCCAGAAGACGATCCAACGCCTCACCTACCTGTCGAAGCCGGTCGTGACCAACCCGCACGGGCTGACGCTCGGCGGCGGTTGCGAGATGGCGATGGCCGGTGCACGCATGATCGTCGCGAAGGAGACCTACCTCGGCCTCGTCGAGGTCGGTGTCGGCCTCATCCCCGGCGGCTGTGGCACGCTCAACCTCTTGAAGCGCGCGTTCGCGGACGCGCCGCCCAAGATCGACCGCAATATGTTCGACGGCCTCGGCCGTGTGCAGAAGGCGTTCGAGGCGATCGCGATGGCGAAGGTTGCGACGGGTGCGGGCGAGGTCTTCTCGCTCGGCTTCGGTCGTCCGCAGGACGAGATCGCAATGAATCAGGACACGCGCATCAACGACGCGAAGCGGCTCACCCGCTATCTCGCCGATCGTGGCTACACCGCGCCGCGGCCCGCGCAGAACCTGTACCTGCCGGGCAAGAACGGGGCGGCCGCGCTGCAGCTGTTCACGTACGGCATGATGCTCTCGGGCTTCATCTCGGAGCACGACAAGAAGATCGCCGACAAGCTCGCGAACGTGCTCTGCGGTGGCGACACCGACGGGCGCGTGCCGGTCAGCGAAGACAAGGTGATCGAGCTCGAGCGTGAGGCGTTCATGAGCCTCCTTGGCGAGCAGAAGTCGATCGACCGCATGCAGTACATGCTGATGAACAATAAGCCGCTCCGGAATTGAGCCAAACGGTCACCTGACGAATGACGACGGGAGAAAGAATCATGCGTGAAGCTGTCATCGTGAGTGCCGTTCGAACCCCGATCGGCAAGGCGAATCGTGGGGCCTATCGCGACGTGCGTCCCGAGGATCTCGGGCGCGCCGCCATCCAGGGCGCGCTCGCGAAGGTGCCGGGTCTTGATTTGGCGCACATCGACGACGTGATCGTCGGTTGCGCGATGCCCGAAGGCCAGCAGGGCCTGAACATGGCGCGCATCATCGCGGTGTACTCGGGGCTGCCGGTCTCGGTGCCGGCCGAGACCGTGAATCGCTTCTGCAGCTCGGGTCTGCAGACGATCGCCCACGCGGCCGAGCGCATCATGTCGGGCGGCGCGGACGTCATCCTGGCGGGTGGCGTCGAGTCAATGTCGGCGGTGCCGATGTCGGGTCACAAGCCGTCGCCGCACCCGGGCATCGTGGCGGAGCAGCCGTCGATCTACACGGCGATGGGCAACACGGCCGAGACCGTGGCGACCCGCTATGGGATCGACCGGGTGCGCCAGGACGCCTTCGCGGCGAAGAGCCACGACAAGGCGTTGGCGGCGATTGCAGCCGGCAAGTTCAAGGACGAGATCATCCCCTACGGTGGGCTCACCGACGACGAGGGTCCGCGCGCGGGCACGTCGGCGGCGGGGCTGTCGGCGCTGAAGCCGGCGTTTTCGCCGAAGGGCAGCGTCACCGCGGGCAATGCGTCGCAGGTGTCGGACGGCGCGGCGTTCGCGGTCGTGATGACGCGCGAGAAGGCGACCGAGATCGGCGCCGAGGTGCTCGCGATCTTCAGGGGCTATGCGGTCGCCGGGTGCAACCCCGACGAGATGGGCATCGGGCCGGTGTTCGCTATCCCAAAGCTGCTCGCGCGGACAGGAGTCAAGCTCGAGGAGATCGATCTCTTCGAGCTCAACGAGGCGTTCGCGTCGCAGGCGCTCTACGTGTGCGACAAGCTCGGGCTCGACCCCGAGAAGGTCAACGTCAACGGTGGCGCTATCGCGCTGGGTCATCCGCTCGGGTGCACCGGCGCGAAGCTGACCGCGACGATCATCCACGAGCTGCGCCGCCGCGGTGGTCGCTACGGGATTGTGTCGATGTGCATCGGTGGCGGCATGGGCGCGGCTGGGTTGTTCGAGATCCCGCAGAAGGGGTAGTGATCGGCGCGGCTGCGTGGACGAGAGAGAAGTGAGAAGTGAGAAGGACGGGACCCGCTTCGGCGGGTCTCGTCGTTTGGGGTAGGGGACCGCTTGGGGTAGGGGCTGCTGAGCCTTGCATCGGCTGCGTTTGCCGGTCGCGTCGGGGTCGGCGCCTCCTCCTCCCGGCAGGCACGTCGATGCCACGAGCTTCGCTCGCAGCATCGAGCCTGCAGGTCGTCCGGAAGCATCCGACACCCGTCGCTTCCTGACTCTTGCGTGGTCCTGGCTACGTCGAGCTTAGGCGTGGGAGGATGTTCGCGAGCTCGATGGTCACGTCGGGGAAGGCGTCGATGACGATGGGCGTGCCTTCGTGGTGGGTCTCGATGCGCTCGTAGTCGCCGTCTCTGGGGGTGCGGTAGACGAGAGCTTTGCGCTTGGGCACGTCGATCAAGATGAGCTGCGGCACGTTGGCGCGGGCGTAGATGGCGACCTTGCGGCGGTCGCGGTGCTGTGAGGTGAAAGCGACCTCAATGATGCAGTGGGCGCGAGTCGGGTGCTCGTTGCCGTCTTCTGTCGTCGGGAAGACGCACAGGTCCGGCTCTGGCTCCGAGTCGTCCGATGCGGCGAACGGCGAGTGTCCAAGGACTTCAGCACGTCCGATCAGCTGCGCACTGAGCTGCATGGAAAGGCGTCCGATCGTGCGCGAGTGACGTGGATCTTGCGGACTCATCGGCAGTATCAGTCCTTCGAGCAGCTCGACCTTCTCGTCCTCCTCAAAGAAGCCTGATTCCACGAGCGAATCATACTCCTTGCGGGTGAAGCGGCGGACCTGCGGTTGGTCGTTCACGTACTCGGGGAAGGTGCTCATGGCAGCATGATAGTTGGGCGCAGCGGCCAAGCCAAGAGAAGGACGGGTTGGGGTGGACCGCGGTCGCTTGGTTGGATCGAACGACGGGACTATAAACAGTGTCGGATGGCGAAGGAGACAATCGTGAGGCAAGGAGCGACTGAAGGAAGCGCGGAGCCGTACTCGTCGTACGGCGCACAAGCGACCGAAGGAGCGACGCTGCATCACGGTTTGGATCCGAAGCCAGGCGACACTGTTTAGTCCGAGACCCGATGACCGCCTCCAATCCGATCCAGCTGCCCGATCCAGCTTCGCTTTCCGCGGGGCTGTTGCCCACGCTGCATCCGCGCTTCGCGGACCCCGCGGTGACGTCCGAGCTGCGGGCACGTTGGGCCGCGACGCGCCGGATGCGCATCGAGGATGCGTTGGTGCCGGGGCTGGCGGATGAGCTCGCCGAGGCTGCGTGTGAGCATCCGTTCGGGTTTTTCGAAAAGCATGTGAGCGAGGTGCGCGCGGTGTTCTGGCGCCAGTTGCAGGGCTTTCCCGAGGCCTCAGTATCGCCTTGGGCTGCCTTGGCCAAGGCCTTGGAAACGCCGAGCTTCCGGCCGATCGAGAAGGCGCGGCGACTGTTCCAGGTCGACCTGCCAGCACTCGTGTCGGCGGTCACCGGACAGGCGTTGCATGCGTCGGGCGGCAATGGGATTGCCATCGACTACTACACGCGTGGCTCGTATCTCGATGCGCATACCGATCAGGGCGCCGACCGGCTGATCGCGTATGTCGTCGGGCTCACGCGCGACGTTTGGCCGGCCGAGGATGGGGGGCACCTCGAGTTTCTGGCACCTGACGAGGTGACGGTCGTGGACCGCGTCGCGCCGGGCTGGGGTACGCTTGATTTGTTTTGTATCTATCCATTATTGCGGCCGCATCGGGTGCCGCTCTTGAAGCGTTCGGTGACGCGCTTGAGCATCAATGGCTGGCTCGCCGGTGAGCTCAAGGGACCGGGGGAAGAGTGATGTTGGTGCCTCGGCTGGCGCGTGCCGAAGTCGTTGCGGAGGTGGGGGCGCGGTTCCAGGCGATGGGGCGCGTGCGCATCGAGGCGGCGTTTCCCGAGGCGCAGGCCGCCGCTTGCTTGACCGCGTTGCGGGGTTCCGAGCATGCGGCGCTGCAGCGGGTCGATCCGGCAGCGGGCTTTCAGATCTGGCGCTTCGGCTTCGTGCCTGGTGTGGGCTGCGAGCATCCGCTGTGTGAGCTCGGACGTTGGCTGCAGGGGGACGCGGTCGGTTGGGTGTCGGCGCTTACGGGGGCGCCCCTTGGGGCCGAGTTGGACCCGATGCTGCTGTCGGACAAGGCGTGCAAGGCGGCGTTCCGCGATGGGTACGATGCGCGGGCGGAGACGGTGGGAAGAGCCATCGGGTACCAGGTGCACTTCACGCCGGCGACGTGGCCGGTCGAGTGGGGTGGGCACCTCGAGGTGCTTGCGGGTCCCGGCGGTGAGGTCATCGAACGGTGGGCACCGGCTTGGAACGCGATCGATGTGTTCGAGCTGCGCGGCGGGGTGAGTTGGCGTCGGCTGCCGATGATCGAGCGACATGTCGAGGGCTACACGATTACAGGAGGGTTCCATGCTGCGTCTTGAGGTGATCGCGTTGGTGCTTTGCGTCGGCGGATGTGGAGGGGACACGGGCGCGGGCGAGGACGTGGGCGCGGACGTGGGCGCGGACGTGGACGCGGGCGCGGACGTGGGCGAGGACGTGGGCGAGGACGTGGACGTGGACGCGGGCGTGGACGTGGACGTCACACCGTGGGTGTGTGAGCCGGTCGTCGTTGCCGAGGGCGGGCCGCTCCCAAGCGATGCGATCCCGCGGAGTGAGGCGGCCGTCGGGCGACCGATCCTCATCGACGTCGAGACTGGGCTCGGGCTCGGGCCCGGCTTTGTGTTGTCGGCGATGGCCGTGCATCCGACGGCGCGGCGTGTGTACCTCGGGCGTTATGGGTCCTACGATCCGAGTGCGCGTGATCTGCTGGTCCTGGCGCTCGATGCGGAAGGTCACGTCGTACGCAGCCGCAGCGTCAACGTGTCACCCAGCCGACGTGCGCAGGGTGTTGCTGTCAGCGCGCAGCAGATCGTCGTCGCGGCCGACAACCGCAAGCTCTACCTCGCGTCGACCCCGATCGTGGGCGAGACGCGCACTGCGGTCGAGAGCCTCGTAGTGCTCGACCTCGACGACGTCGGTGAGCCCGTCGGCGCGGCGCGTACCTACGATCCGGGCATGCCCGCGGGCATCGTGTACGCGCTCGCGCGCAATCCCAGTGCGCCGGTGCTGTACGTCGGTGGCTACGGCGACACGCTGGTGCGTTTGGTCGCGCTCGATGCGAGCGGCGAGCCGACCGGCGAACAAGCCCCCTTGCCGCTCGATGTCCCGGCGCCCGTCGATGGAGTTGGCATTGCCGACCTGGTCGTGAGCCGCGATGGTCGCTTCCTCTATATAGGAGGTGCTGGTGCGCTCGAGGCGTATGCGCTCGCGGAC
>Ga0209591_10001925_pt1 | contig 25263 bp, 18 predicted proteins | sample MAT01_FD_187207 | JGI IMG/M metagenome (GOLD analysis project Ga0209591, IMG submission 187207) | Freshwater microbial communities from Lake Fryxell liftoff mats and glacier meltwater in Antarctica - MAT-01 (SPAdes) (version 2) | ecosystem: Environmental > Aquatic > Freshwater > Ice > Liftoff... | reverse complement strand
CAGAAAGACGCCGACGGCCGCTGGCAACGAAGAACCCCGGCGATGGCGGCAGGATTGACCGACCACGTGTGGTCGCTATCGGAGTGGTTGGCCTTTCCAGCCGTGCAACGCAGGTAGGCCACCACCGGAACGTATCGCCCAGGAAATACTCGCGGGCTCCGGCTCGATGGCGACAAAGCGATTCAAGTGCAAGGGCTCCAGCGCGGCTTGGAGTTGTTCGGCGTAGAGACGCTTGGCGGATTCGATGACCGATTTGGTGTCGGCGGATACCACGTTCGCCCTCCGGTTTCGTACCTTGCTTGCGCCGAATTGTAGACGTTTATCCGATATCCCTGCAAGCCGCTCACCCGCAAACTACTCGCCTCCCACCACCTCTCCAAACCCCTTCGCGATCTCCTCCGCCGACGGCCGGACGAGTTGGCTGACGACTTGGCCGTCGCGCAAGAAGACGAGGGTGGGCCAGAGCTTGACGCGGTAGGAACGGCCGAGGGGTTGGCCTTTGCCGTCTTCGATGGAGAGGTGCTGGACCTGGGGGTGGCGGGCGAGGGCGCTCGTCATGTCTTGTTGAATGGCCTGGCAGTGGGGGCACCAGGGTGCGCCGAACTCCAGGACCGCGGGGCCGGGGAGGCGGTCGATTTCTTCGCGGGTCGGTTCCATGCTCGGTCCTCGGGGAGTGTTCCATCTTAGGGGATGATTTGTGAAGCACGTTTTTAACGTGCTCGAAGAATGGCACGTTAAAAACGTGCCCCACATTTTGGCACCTTTGTTACATTAGCGGACGGACGACACTGCTTTCGGGGTACGGGACGATGCGAGTTTTTGCCGCGATCTTCGTGGGGTTCATCGCATCGCTGGGCGGGGCAGCGGAGCCGACGATTGCGAACGTGCGGCACGAGCCCGCGCAGCCCAAGCCGGACGTGCCGGTGTTGGTGACGGCGCGGCTCGCGGATCGCGGGGCGAAGGCCGTGCTGAAGCTGCAGGCCGTCGCCCCCGGCAAGTACGTGCGCAAGGCCGACCCGGAATACGCGAAGGATTGGACCGACCTTGCGATGCGGGACGACGGCCAGGAGGGGGACGCAAAGGCGGGGGACGGCGTGTTCAGCGTGCGCGTTCCCGCGTCGGTTCAAAAGCACCGCTGGCTGATTCGCTACCGCGTGACCGCGACCGATGCGGCGGGCAAGGTCGTGCAGGCTCCCGCGGACGACGATACGTGCCCGAACTACGCGTGGTGGTGCGACGGCGGCCCCGCGGCGTGGAGCGGGTCGCGCGAGCCGGGCAAGGCTCCGCCGGTCGGGTATTCGGCGGCGTTCCTGGGCACGCTGCAAGCCATGCACCTGCTGGCGCGGGCGGAGGATGTCGCGCGCAGCCAGTGGGATGGTGCCGCGCACAAGGTGAAGCAAGCGGGCACGCTCGTGTACCGCGGCGCGGTGTACGACCACATCCAGTTCAGCAATCGCGGGCAGGGCAGCGCGCACCTCGGCGGCAAGAACAAGTGGGGGCTGAAGTTCAACCGCGGCCACGACGTGCCGGTGGTGGATCACAACGGCGTGCCGTTCCCCGCCGCGTGCGACAGCCTCAATTTGAACCCCGGCGCATCGACACCGTACCTCCCCGTGCTCCGCGGCATCGCGGGGCTCGACGAGGTGCTTTCGATGCGAGCGTACCGGCTCGCAGGCGTTCCGAGCCCGCCCGTTACCTGGGTGCAGTGGCGGGTGGTTGCGAGTGCGGACGAAGCCTTCGCGAAGGACCAGTACGCGGGCGATTTGTGGGGCCTTTACGTGGTGCTTGGGGACATGGAACCGAAGCTCCTCGCCGATCCCAAGCTGCCGAGCGGGCTCACCGTCAGCGCTCAAAGCGGGATCAAGCACACGCCGAACGGAATGACGGATGGCCCGAAGGAGTGGGAGAAGTTCCTCAACGGAATGCGGACCAACCCCAAGGAACAGTGGTGGCGGCAGAACCTCGATCTGCCGGCGTACTTCAGCTTCCACGCGTTGAACCGGCTCCTCGGCAACGTCGATTTGCGGCCGGACGGCAACCACGGCTACTACCGCCACCCTGACGGGCGCTGGGCTCCGATCCCGTGGGACAACGACATGATGTTCGTCCCCCGCCACCACCAGCCGGGCACCATCGAAGCGGCGGGCTGCCTCCAGCACCCGGCCATCTCGCTCGAATACCGCAACCGGGCTCGCGAGGTCCTCGACCTGTTCGCGGGAGACGCTGGTGATCGCAACGGTCAGGTCGCCCAACTCGCGGCGGATCTCGGCGTGGCACTCACGCCGAAGGGCCAGCCCGTCGATTGGCCGCGGCTGGATGAGGCACGGTGGAACTACCACCCCCGGATGAACCCGAAGGGGGCGTACTTTTTGAACCCGGCCCAGGGCTCCCACTTCGGCGGGGCCTGGACGCGGAAACTGGCGACCGCCGATTTCGACGGCTTCCGCAAGTACCTCGTGGACTTCTGCACCGACTCCCGCCCGACCAAGAACTACGCCCCGAACGACGGCGACCCCCGCGGCTACGGCTGGGGCTACCTCGCCCACGAAGCCAAGGACGACAAAATCCCCGCCACGCCCGCTGTTCAACGACCGGGTGGCAAGCAACGCTTCGAAGCGTCCGCATTTACCTCGCCCGCCGGGCACAAAGCCGCCGCGTTGGAATGGCGAGTCGGCCGCGTCGGGCAACTCGGTTGGTACGAACTGAAGGAGCATTGGCGAAGTGCCGTCGAAGCGGGCCAAGCAATCGAGATTCCGCCGGAGGCGTTCGAGGAACCGGGCGAGTACCGCGTTCGCGCCCGCTGGCGAGACGACGCCGGCCGCTGCGGGCACTGGAGTGCGGCGGTGGGTGTCAGCGGGAAATAACGAGTCGGATTGGATACGGCATCAGTTTGGAATCGAACCCGTCACCACGAACCGCTCCCGCGGAATTGTATCCCACCGGAACAACGGCAACAACTCGCGGGCGGTGATCGGTTCAGCTTTCGCGAGCCAACCGCAGGACCAGGCGAGCAGGCCGATCACGGCTTCGGCCGAGATGCCGCGGGCGCGGTAGTCGGCGAGTTTGGTGGCGCCGTGGCGCTTCGCGAGGCGCAGGCCGTCTTCGCCGGCGACGAGGGGGACGTGAGCGAAGCGCGGGGGGGCGAGGCCGAGGGCGCGGTAGAGCAGGAGTTGGCGGGGAGTGGAGGCGACGAGGTCGTCCCCGCGGACGACTTCGGTAACGCACTGAGCGGCGTCGTCCACCACCACGGCGAGTTGGTACGCGGGGTGGACCATCGACCGCCAGAGGATGAAGTCGCCGCCCGCGCGGCGGAGATCGACGTGGGTCGCGCCGAGGTAGAGGTCGTCGAACGGCGGGGAATCCGCGACGCGGAACCGCCAGGAGTAGGGCTTGGTGAGCGTGGCCGCGTCCGCCGTGGTGCGGTGGGCGCAGGTGCCGGGGTAGGTCGGGCCCTCGTGTTCGAGGTGCGGAGCGCTCGACGCGGCTTGAATATCCGAGCGGGTGCAGGTGCAGGGGTAGACGAGTTCCAAGCGCTTCAATTCTTCCAACGCCCGTTCGTGGGCCTCGCGTTGCTCGGATTGCACCATCGCCTCGCCGTCCCAATCGAGGCCGAGCCAGGACAAGTCTTCGATGAGTTGGTCTTTCGCTCCCGGCCGGTTCCGCCAGACGTCGATGTCTTCGATCCGCAGCGCGACCCGGCCTTCGCGGCTCCGGGCGGAGAGCCACGCGATGAGGTACGTCCGGGCGTTGCCGAGGTGCTGCGACCCCGTGGGCGAGGGGGCGAGCCGGCCGGTGAGGGGTGGCATGGGGTCAGTTTAACGAACGAATAACACTTCTACTTCAAAGGCGGCGAATGCTTGCGGTACCGTCGGAGCCCGTCGAATTCACTTCGTCGAAAAATCCCTTGAAATCCGGTCGTTTCACGAGTTATTCACGGTTCCTTCATGTGAGGGAATCGAGAAGATCGCGTGAATCCTTTCGCCCGTCGAAATCGACGGAGTACGGTCCGTATTTCATCCGCACGTCTTCCGAGTTCCCTCGTCCGCATTGGGTATGCCCATGAAGTTGCGTCGCCAGGCGTTCACGCTGATAGAGTTGCTGGTCGTGATTGCCATCATCGCAATCCTGATCGGCCTCTTGCTGCCGGCCATACAGAAGGTCCGGGAATCGGCGGCCCGCGTGAACTGCCAGAACAACATGAAGCAGTTCGGCCTCGCCTTGCACAACTACGCGGGGACCAACAACGAAAAGCTCCCTGCGAGTCGGGTGAACGATCCCGTGACCGGGGCGAGCAAGTTCCGCTCGTGGGCGCCGCTCGCGCTGTCGTACGTGGAGCAAGACAACGTCGGCAAGCTTTGGAATTACACCATCAAGTGGAACACGGGTACGAACCTGACCACCTCGCAGAACAGCTTCAAGCTGTTCATCTGCCCGTCGTCGCCGAGCGTGCGCCGCCCCCCGCCGAGCGGCCCGGTTCTCGGCATCGGCGATTACGGTTCGATCAACGCCGTTCGTCGGCGGTTCTACACGGCCAACGGCATCCCCAACTTCCCGACGCCCGGCAGCGCCGCCGGCGACGAAGCGGACGGCGCGCTGCGCAAGGTCAACGACACGCCCATCGTCGCCATCGGCGACGGCACCAGCAACACCATCATGATCGCCGAAGACGCGGGCCGGCCGAACCTGTTTCAGAAGGGGGTGGATACCGGTCTCACCACTGCGGACGGCTGGGGCTGGGCCGACCCGGACAGCGGCTGCAGTCTGGACGGCGTCCAGGCCAACCTCACCACCACCGGCGGGACTTGCATCATGAATTGCACCAACGACAGCGAGTTCTACAGCTTCCACAGCGGCGGCATGAACGTCACCCTCGCGGACGGCAGCGTGCGGTTCATCCGCGCCACCATCTCCGCGGCCACCCTCGCGGCATTGGTAACGGCGAACGGCGGGGACATCGCGGGCGATTTCTAAGCCAACTTCGACGAGCAATCGAACCAAACTGCCGACTCGGGTTCTCCCGAGTCGGCAGTTTCCTTTTGAGGAGACGGACCGTGCTGCGTGCGTTCCTTGGCAGCCTCGTGTTGGGTATCGCGGTCGCACCTCTGGCGCAGGCCGATGCCGACCTCGTCGGCATCGGCACGGTTCCGGGTTCCGCGTCCGATCTCTCGGGGCTGACCGGCAAACAGACCGACGGCACTCCGCACGACCAGTTCGGCGGCATTTCGGCCCTCGCGTACACCGGGCGGGATCACGAGTACGTCCTCGTCTCGGATCGCGGACCGAAGGACGGGGCAAGCGATTTCGCTTGCCGCGTGCATCGGGCCGAAATCCGGATCACCCCCGGCGCTTCGCTTCCGATCACCGTCAGGCTCAAGGCCACCACGCTTCTCTCGAACGAATCGGGACGGCGCTTGGTCGGCTCCGCCGCTTCCTTCCACCTCACCGATCCGGCCAAAGCCCTCCGCTTCGATCCCGAAGGCATCAGCCTCGGCCGCACGGGAACGATCTACCTCTCGGACGAGTACGGTCCGATGATTTGCGAATTTGATGCCGAGGGGAAGCGGCTCCGCAGCCTGCCCGTGCCGAAGCACTTTCGACCCGCGATTTACGGGAAAAACCCCGTGGACGAGCTACCGCCGAAGAACGCGGTCGGCCGGATGCCCAACCGCGGCCTGGAAGGGTTGGCCATTTCGCCGGACGGCAAGAAGCTGTACGGCCTGATGCAAAGTCCACTTCTGCAAGACGGTGGCCTGGACGCCGCAGGCAACCGCAGCGGGATGAACTGTCGCTTGCTCGAACTCGACGCGGCGACCGGCAAGACGCGGGAGTTCGTTTACGTCCTCGACTCGCCCGCGAATGGGTTGAACGAAATCCTGGCCATCAACGACCGCGAATTCCTCGTCATCGAGCGCGACGGTCTGCCCGGCTCGGAGGCCCGCTTCAAAAAGATCGTCCGGATCGATTTGGCGAATGCCACAGACGTGAGCGGCATCGCCAATCTCCCCGTGGGCGAACTTCCGCCGTCGATTATCCCGGTGAAGAAAGCGGCGTTCATCGACCTGCTCGCTCCCAAGTTCAAAATCGCCGGCCCGAACTGTCCGGAAAAGTTCGAAGGCCTCGCGTTCGGTCCGGAACTGCCCAACGGAAAGCGGTCTCTGATCGTCGCCGCGGATAACGACTTCGTCCGCGAGCAGCCGGTGCGGTTCTACGCCTTCGAAATCGATGCGGACGATTTGATGGGGTTTCGACGGCCCGAGGCGTCGAAGCGGTAAGGATTTGGTTTTTTCAATTCGAACGAACGCGAGGCCCAAGCCATACACTAAAGCGCCCCGGACTCCGCCGGCTCGCCGAGGCCCCGCGTGACTTTACCCGCTCCCCACCAACTCCGCGACGACCTGCGGGGGACCTTCCGCGGGGCGCTCTTCGTCGATCCGGCCCGGCGGTCGCTGTACGCGTCGGACGCGAGCCCGTTCCACGTCACGCCTATCGGCGCGGCAGTTCCCGCAGATGAAGCCGACTTGCGGGTGCTCGTGCAATACGCCCACGAAACGGGGCTGCCGCTGATCGCCCGCGGGGCGGGCACGGGGCTCGCGGGGGAGTCGCTCGGCCCGGGGCTCGTCGTCGATTTGAGCGTGAACTTCCGCAAAGTGCTCGCCCGCGGTCCGGACTGGATCACGGCCGAGCCGGGCGTCGTGCTTGCTTCGTTGAACGCAGAGTTGGCCAAAGTCGGTCAACGCTTCGCCCCGGACCCCGCCAGTTCAGCTGTTTGCACGCTCGGCGGCATGGTGGCCACGAATGCTTCCGGGGCGAACGCCATGGCGTTCGGCTACACCCGTGACTACGCGCTCGGACTCCGGACTGTTTGGGACAACGGCGAGGTGGACGAAGTCGGCCGAGTCGGGGCGATCGATTCCCCGAGCCCGCGGACGATCGAACTCCGCTCCCAGACCGCCGCCCTGCTCACGGCCAATCGCGACCTCTTGCAAACGGTCCGCCCCCAGACGCGCTACAACCGCTGCGGCTACGTCCTGCACGACGCCGTGACATCGACGGGCCTCGACCTCACCCGCGTGCTGGTCGGTTCCGAAGGGACGCTGGGACTGGTCACCGCGGTAACTCTGCGCACCGTGCCCGCCGCGGGCGGAACGGCTCAGGCCGTGCTCGGCTTCGCGTCCGTCGAAGCCGCGGTGAAGGCGGGCCTCGGGCTCCGTTCCGCGGACGGCATCGTCGGCTGCGATCTGCTCGATCAGCGCATGGTAGCGCTCTCCCGCTCGGGCGGCCCCGGCGACGGACCGGGGCTGGTTCCCCCCGCCGTGGGGGCCGCGCTCGTGCTCACGTTTGAAGGCGAGACGGAGCGAGCCGCGGCGATGGCGGGCCGCGCGGCAGTCGCTCGCATCCGCGGTGCGCACGTCTACCTGCCTCTCGCAGAGCCGACCGCGGAGCCCGAAGGACTCGCGCGAATCCGCCGGTTCCGCGATGCCGCGGTCGGCGGGTTGTATGCGCTCGGGCCGGGGGCGCGGCCCGTCGCGTGCGTCGAAGACGTGGCCGTGCCCGCCGAAGAACTCTCGAAGTTCCTCGCCGAAGTGCGAGTGATTCTGCGACGGTTCGACCTCACCGCATCGGTGCTCGTGCACGTGCTCGCGGGGCAAGTCCACACGCGGCCGCTCGTCGATCTGGCCAACCCCGCGGATCGCGACAAGCTCTGGCCGCTCGCCGAGGCCGTCCACGGTTTAGCCCTCTCGCTCGGCGGCACCGTCAGCACGCAGCACGGCACGGGTCTGGCCCGCACGCCCTGGGTCGAAAAGCAGTACGGCCCGATCGTGCCCGTGTTTCAGGAACTGAAGCGGATCTTCGATCCGAAGGGCATCTTGAACCCGGGCAAGATCGTCGGCCCCGACCCGAGCCGACCGGCGTGGCCTTTAGCAGTGGCCAGTGGCCAGTGGCCAGTGGCCGGTGAAGCGGGCGAGAAGAGTGGAAAGTCGTCGAAAAGTCCGACAGAGCGGACGCCGCTGCTGGTGTGGCCGACGGTGGGACCGGCGCGGACGGCGGCGGCGTGCAACGGGTGCGGCGACTGCCGGACGGCGGCGAGCCCGACGCGGATGTGTCCGATCTTCCGCGCCACCAGAGACGAAGCCGCGACCCCGCGGGCGAAGGCGAACCTGTTCCTCGATCCGTTCGGCGAACTCACCTCGGACGAGGCCCGGACGGTCGCGGGGCTGTGCGTGAACTGCAAGATGTGCCGCGACGAATGCCGGGCCCGCGTGGACATTCCCAAGCTGATGATCGAAGCGAAGGCCGCGCGGCAAGCGGAGCACGGCCTGGACCGCGGAGACTGGGCGTTGGCCCGCGTGGAGTCGTTGGCCGCGCTCGCGGGGAACTTTGCGTTCACCGCCAATGCCCTGCTCGGCGGCCGCGCCACGCGGTGGGCGCTGGAGAAACTCTTCGGCTTGTCCCGCCGGCGGACGCTGCCGAAGTTCACCCACCGCACGTTCCTCCGCCGCGCTCGCAAGCTGGGACTCACGGCACGGCTCCCGGCCAAGGTCGGCACCAAGCGGCTCGCGTACTTCGTGGACGGCTACGCGAACTACAACGACCCGCTCATCGGCGAGGCCGCCGTCGCCGTGCTCCGCCACCACGGATTCGAAGTCCACGTCCCCCGACGGCAGCGCTCCTGCGGCATGGCCCCGCTCGCCCAAGGCGACCTCGACGCCGCTCGCGACTCGGCCCGCGCCAACGTCCGCATCCTCGCCGACCTCGTCCGCGACGGTTACCGCATCGTCTGCACCGAGCCGACCGCGGCGCTCGCGCTCACTCAGGATTACCTCGACTTACTCGACGACCCCGACGCCCGCCTGGTCGCCGCAAACACCGTCGAACTAACGGCGCTGTTGGCAGAACTCCACCGCGCGGGCCGCTTCCGCACCGACTTCCAACACCTGGACCTCGCCCTCGGCCACCACGTTCCCTGCCACATGAAAGCCCTCCGCGGGCCGGTCGCAGCGCCCGCTTTGTTGGAATTGATCCCCGGCGTGCGCGTCTACACCATCGACGTGAGTTGCTCCGGCATGGCGGGCACATTCGGCCTCACCGCGGCGAACTACGCCACCTCGCTCGCCGCGGGCCGGCCGATGCTGGACGAACTCGACCGCCCCCGCGTCCTGTTCGGTTCCACCGAATGCGGCAGTTGCCGGATGCAAATGCAAGACGGTTCCGGCAAGCGGACCCTGCACCCCGTCCAGTACCTCGCCTACGCCTACGGCCTCCTCCCCGAGATCGAGGCCAAGCTCCGCAAGCCGCTCACCCCCCTCGTGACGGATTGACCATGACTGTGCTCCTCTTCGCCGGACTGCGCGACCTCGCGGGAAGCGAGACGTTGAACGTCGACGTGCCGGACGGCACGACCGTGAGCGAACTCCGAACGCGGATCGAATTGCATTATTCGAACCTATCTTCGCTCGCGTCGCGGTCCCGGATCGCGGTGAACTGTGAATTCGCCGAACCCTCGCGTATCATTCTTATCACCGATGAAGTGGCCCTCATCCCACCCGTGAGTGGAGGTTGAGAGCCAAACCGCTCTTTCCGAGCCGCGACCGTGAGGGAGCGTAAGCTCTTTCCGAGCGACCGTGAGGGAGCGTAAGCTCTTTCCGAGCCGCGACCGCGAGGGAGCGCTGGAGCCAATCGCTCCCTCACGGTCGCGGCTCGGTTGATAGGACCGATGACTCATCTGACCCGCGAACCGATCGACTACCATGCACTCACGCAAAGCGTGCGCTCGCCGCGGTGCGGGGCCGTGGTCTTGTTCCTCGGGACCGTCCGCGACCTGACGGGGGCCGAGGTCACCGAGTTCCTCGATTACGAAGCCTACGAGCCGATGGCGGAACGGAACTTGGCCCAAATTGAAGCCGACGCCCGCGAAAAGTGGCCGATCGGCGAGATCCGCATCGTCCACCGCCTTGGTCGGCTCGCCGTCTCGGACATCAGCGTGGCGGTGGTCGTGAGTTCGCCCCACCGGGCCGAGGCGTTCGAGGCCGCGGAGTGGGCCATGGACCGCGTGAAGGAAGTCGTGCCCGTGTGGAAGAAGGACCAGCCCCCGGTCGGCCCGGCCGAGTGGAAGCATCCGGAAGGCAAGTGATGAACAAGATTCCATTGATTGATACTTATGGCCGCCGTCATAACAACCTGCGCGTCAGCGTGACGGATCGCTGCAATCTGCGCTGTACGTATTGCATGCCCGAAGATGTCACGTTTCGCGATAAGTCCGAATTGTTATCGTTTGAAGAAATGACTTGTATTGTGAGCGTGGCGGCCACCTTGGGAGTGAACAAGGTTCGCCTGACCGGCGGCGAGCCGCTCCTCCGCCGCGGCCTGCCCGAACTCGCGCGGATGATCGTGGCCGTGCCGGGGATCACGGATGTCGGTTTGACCACGAACGGCATCCTGCTCGCGGAGCAGGCCGAGGCCTTGCACGCCGCGGGGCTGCGGCGATTGAACGTCTCGCTCGACACGCTCGACCCCGGCCGGTTCCGCGAACTCGCCCGCCGCGACGGGCTCGACCGCGTGCTCGCCGGGTTGGCCACGGCGAAAGCACTCGGCTTCGCGATCAAGCTGAACGCGGTCGCGCTCCGCGGATTCATCGAGCACGACGCGGGGCCGTTGGCCCACTATTGCCGGGAAAACGGCTTCGAATTGCGATTCATCGAGTCCATGCCGATCGGCGCGCAGCCCTGGGACCGCTCGCAGGCCGTGCTCGCGCACGAGCTGTTGGAGATCCTCGACCGCGAGGTTTCGCCGCTCGCTCCGGCCGCGGACTACGACCCGAGCGCTCCCGCGATGGAGTTCGAGTACGCGGATGGGAACGGCCGCGTCGGCATCATCGCCTCGGTCTCCCGCCCGTTCTGCAAGAGTTGCAACCGCCTCCGCCTCACCGCCGACGGCAAGCTCCGCAACTGCCTCTTCGCCCTGGACGAGACCGACGTGAAAGCGTTCGTCCGCCGCGACGTTCCCGACGTGGAAGCCATCGCCGACGCGTTCCGCACGAGCGTCCGCAGTAAGTGGGAAGGCCACGAGATCAACACGGCGAAGTTCGTAAAACCGGGCCGGACCATGCACGCGATCGGGGGGTGATGCTCCCGAACTTCCTTTCGCTCCGAATTCGCGATAGAATGCAGCGCCGGACTACACGCGAGGAGCTTTATCATGTCCGTTTTTGAAGCCGTTTACTCGCCCGAATTGCAGAATTCTCCGCTGCGATCCACGGCCGAACGAGCATCGCAAACGCTGAGAGAATTCACCGATCCATCGCTTTGGTATCCCCTATTTGCAGAATGGGATATCGTGCGTCAGGGCACCGGGTCCGCACTTCGGTTGCGGTTGAAGCAAGACGAGGAAGAGGTTACGGCCGTTTTTCAACCGGCGGATCTCGGGGGTCAGCATGGATGGACTCAGCTGATACGAACTTACCGCCGACTCGTGCGAAGCCAAATCCGAAGGTCGTTGGACAAACTCCGGCCGACGACGAGCCAAAATCCGGTGGCCGCCGTCCGGCACGACGACATCCTGGAAGCGTTGGACAAACTCCGGCCGACGACGAGCCAAAATCCCGCCTTGATCGAGGGCGTTTGAGATGCCGCCGAACACGAACACCGAAAAGATCGACAGCCTTCAAAAATTCTTCAATCAAGTATCGCTCGATACTCAACTGCTCGAAGCCGAACTGTCGCGTTCCGTAGCTCGCATCGAACACCTCGAACGCCAAATCGATCCCCTCCGCATCGAAAACGCAATCCTCAAGCACGACGTTTCAGAACTGAAGAAATCCGGCGACGAATGGGGCCGGCGGCTCTGGGGGCTCATCCAAATCTTGATCGGCGCGACCGTCGGCGCGGGCTTCACCTATCTGCTCAAGCGCTGAATGCTCTCACACGTCTTCCAGTCCGAATCGGCCCCACGTCGCGGGGTTGGCTTCGCACGGCTTCTTGAAAAAATAGCGAAAGATGTTGTCCTTTTCCTTCCCTTTTTCCCAGAACCCAACGCCCAACTTCTTCCCGTTTTTGGGCGTACCGTCCTTCTTCTTTCCGATTCCGGGGAGTTCCGGCCCGTCGATGATTTCGAAGGTGTCCGGCGCGTAGTGCTTATCGGCCCCGTGCCCGCCCCACTCGACCACCTGGACGTAGTGCTTGCCGTTGCCCGCCGGCGAAATCCCGTCTACGACTGCGATGTGGACGAACCGGCCCATCGATAACATGACGTTGCGCTTGACCGTGATGATCACGTCGCACGGGGTGATGTCGCCCACCGATAGGATCGGCTTCAGCGGCAGGTAGCCCTTGGTCATCTTGTCGGCTTCCAGCCAGCCGATGTCGTCGTAGTAGTCGTCGCTCTTGGTTCCGTCTCCCGTCGCCCAATTGGCGATGTGCATATGCGGGCTGAGGTTGAAGAGGTTTCCCATGAATCCGTTGCAGTCCAGCGTCATGAAGTCGTAGACGTAGGCGTCCAGGGTCGGCCGGACCCCGCCCTTGCCGATGCGGCCCGCTCGGATCGCCAACCGGAGCACGTCGCGGATTTCCATGGGCGATCCGCGGCCGGCAAAAACGCGGTTGTAGCCGTTCTTGTAAAACGGCTCTTCGGTCTTGCCCAGGACGTCCGTGGCCGGGAAGTAAAAGGTCGTGCTGTACAATTCGACCTTGAGCTTGACCAATGCGCCCCAGAGGGCTTCTCGCTCTTTCTTGCACCGCGCCCGCGTGTCGTCTTTCGATTCGCTGGAGTAATACCGCTGCACGCTCACCGTTTGCATCGCCGGCAAGTCCTTGTCGTTGAGCGGCAGGGTGTGGTACGAACTGACGTACTGATAAGCTTCGCCCATGAGCGGAAACCTCGGATCGTTGGCCGCGGGCAGCGCGGCGCTACTTGCCAATGCCGTGCGGACCGCAAAACGAAACGCGAATCGCGAAACGATCAACGAATTTTGCGACTCTGCGTTTTCTTTCGAAGGAACGGCCCGCGGGTCGGCACTCTATGGCAATGACCGTGCGAGGGGCACCATGACGGCCACGGCGATGCGATTGCTCCGCCAAGTCGAACCGGCGGCGGACGACGATCTGCTGGGCCGCTACGTGGCCACGCGGGACGAGGCGGCGTTCGCCGCGATCGCCCGCCGCTATGGGCCGATGGTGCTCGGCGTCTGCCGCCGTCGCCTCGGCCCCGGCCCGGACGCGGACGACGCCTTCCAGGTGACCTTCATGGTGCTCGCCCGCGATGCCGCCCGGATCGCCAATCGAGCGGCCCTGCCGGGTTGGCTGCACCGTGTGGCCTCGCTCTCGGCGTTGAAGTTCGCCAGCCGGGCGCGCAAGTTCGAAGCGCTTTCGGAAGCCGAGTCGGCCCCTGGTTTGGACCCCGCGGCCGCGGCCGAAATGCGGGAACTCGGCCGAGTTTTAGAAGAAGAACTCGCCGCGCTGCCCGAAAAGCTCCGCCGCGTGGTGCTCCTTTGCGGGCTCGACGAGAAGACCAATACCGAGGCCGCCCTCTTGCTCAACTGCCCGACGGGCACGGTCGATTCGCGGCTCTCCGCGGCCCGGCAGCGGCTCGCGGCGCGGCTCACCCGGCGCGGCGTGATCGTTCCCGCTGCGGCGAATGTCGCACTGCGACCCGCGAACGTTTCCGGGGCTCTCAGTGAATCCGCCGTTCGCGCCGCGACCGCTTACGCCGCGGGCTCGACTTCGAAACATCCCCTTTCCGCTATCGCCGACGGAGTGACCACGACCATGGGAAGCGCAAAACTGAAATTGCTGGTGCTCGCGGGCCTCGCCGCGACCGCGTTCGGCTCCGCGGGGTTCGGCCTGCTCGCCGCTCCGGGCGACGGCACCCCGACGCAGAAGCCGCCCGCAAAGGAAGCGAAGGCCGAGCCGGCCAAGCAGCTCGCGGAACCGCTCAAAGTCGCGGCGGAACCCGTCAAAAAGGATCTGGCGGACGAAACCGCCGTGCGGGCCGCATTGGCCAAGCCCGCCCCGAAACTCGACGACGACATGGCCCTGCGAGACCTGTGCGAATACTTGCACCACGGCTACGGGATCAACGCTCGGCTCGACCTTTTGGCCTTCAAGCGGCTCGGCGGAGATGGAGAAGTTGCAACGGAACCGCAAGACATCCTACAGTATTACGAAATCAAACTTCGACTGACTCTGACGCGCGGACTCAACATCGCCGACCTGCTCAACGAGGCCGCGGCCCAGTTGCCCGGCAAGGTCGGCATCCGCATTCGCGGCAATCAGGTGCTGTTCGGGCCATCCTACGTTCCACCGTACACCCCGGGGGCTCGCTCCAACGACCAAAACGATGCGTCGTTGTTCGTCTCCCAAAAGACGCTCATGGAGCAGATCGTCGGCGAGCCGGTCTCCATCTCGATTGAAGAGAAACCATTGACGGAGGTTTTGCGCGAACTCCGCACGCTCACCGGGGCGAACATCGTGGTCGATAACCGCTTCAAAGACAAAGCGAAGGCGCCGGTCTCCGGTACGTTCAGCGACGTGCGATTGCTCACCGCCATGACGATCTTCGCCGACATGTGCGAACTGAAACCGGTCTGGAACAACAACGTCTACTACATCACGTCGCCGGAGAACGCGGCGCGGATTCAAAAGGACGTCAACAAAGAACTCTTCGGCGAACCGGCGCTCGCGGTGCCCGCCGGGTACGTGACCGACGGGTTGCAACTCTTCGTCAAACCCGGCGACCTCAAACCTGCCGAACAGGGCCTCGGCACGCTGGGCTTCAAAGCCGTGCCCGCCCCCGCACCGGCCAAGCCGTAACGTGGGACAGGCCTCTGGCTTGTCCGGAGTGCTATGATGGTCCCCGGGGAGAGTTCGCCATCACCCGCCCGGGACGAACCCATGAACCGCTCCGCTTTCGCGCTCGCCGTCGCCCTTTTCGTCGCGGCTCCGCTCGGAGCCCAAGACGCTCTCCGCGACGATGCCGCAACGGCCCTCAAGAAAGCGACCAATTACTACCACGCCAAGCTCGCCAAGCACGGCGGCTACGTTTACTACACCAGCGACGACTTGAAGCAGCGGTGGGGCGAAGGCAAAGCGGACGACGCGACGATCTTCGTCCAGCCGCCGGCCACTCCCACGGTCGGGCTCGCGTTCCTGCGGGCTTACGAAGCCACCGGCGACCCGGCGGCATTAGACGCGGCCCGCGATGCGGCCGAAGCCCTGGTCTCCGGCCAACTCAAGTCCGGCGGGTGGACGCAGACGATTCATTTCGGCCCCGCCCAACGGCTCGGCATGTACCGCAACGGCAAGGGCGGCAACTGGAACGCCTCGTCTCTGGACGACGGCCAGACCCAGGCCGCGCTGCAATTCTTGGCTCAACTCGATGTCGCACTCAAGTTCCAACACGCCGCGATCCACGAAGCCGCGATCTACGGGTACGACGCGCTCTTGAAAGCGCAGTTCCTCAACGGAGCGTTTCCGCAGATCTGGAGGGGACCGGTCGAACCGCAACCCGCGTTGAAGGCGAAGTTCCCGGACTACGATTGGAAGACCGAAGGGCGAGTGAAGAACTATTGGGATTATTACACCCTCAACGATGGGCTTGCGGGGAGCGTTTATAAGACGCTGGCAATCGCGCACAAAATCTACGGCGAGGAAAAGTATCAGGTCGCCATCGAAAAGCTCGGCGACTTTCTGATCGCGGCGCAGATGCCCGACCCGCAGCCGGGGTGGTGCCAGCAGTACAATTACAAGATGGTCCCCATCTGGGCGCGGAAATTCGAGCCATCCGCGATCACCGCCAGCGAGGGGCAGGACGTTCTGGAAACGCTGATCGCAATCGCCCGTTCGACCGGCAAGGCGAAGTATTTAGAACCCGTGCCCCGCGCGTTGGAATACTACAAAACGTGCGTTCTGCCGGATGGCAAGGTGGCGCGGTACTACGAGTTCAAAACGAACAAGCCCTTGTATATGGATGCCGCCTACCAACTCACTTACGATGACAAATCGGCTCCGACGCACTACGGCTGGAAGCAACCGGCCCACTTCGGCGAAATCGAGAAGGAGTACGAGGATGCCAAGTCGAACGCCCCGCCGCCGAAGCCGCGGTCCGCGAAGTCTCTCGAAGCGGCCGTCCGCAAGATCGTCGCGGATCTCGACGCCGAGTACAGATGGGTGTCGGTCTACGCGGGCGAATCGCTCGTCGGCCAGCCGAAGTTCGCGGCCGGGTTCCGCTACCTTTCGAGCGGCGTGTTCAGCCGGAACGTCGAAACGTTGAGCGAGTACTTCGTCGCGAGCAAACCGTGAACCGACATTCAATTCTACTGCTTTCGATCCTCGCACTCACGGGGTCGGTGTCCGCCGCAGACGACGCCGTGCCCGCGGTGGTGCGCGCCCGCTGCGCGCAATGCCACGGCCCCGAGAAGCAGCGCGGCGGGTTGCGGCTCGACACCGCGGCGAGCGCGATCAAAGGCGGCGATTCGGGCCCGATCACCGCGAAAGACGCTCTGCTCAAGCGAGTGCAAAGTTCGGGCGAAGACAAGATGCCGCCGAATGGAGAGCGGTTGACGAAGCAAGAAATCGAATCGCTATCCACCTGGCTCACCTCGCTTTCCAAGGGAACTGCCAACGCGACGGACGACCTCGATCACTGGTCGTTCAAGCCCGTGATCCGAGCCGCGAATCGGAAATCCCCGGACGAATTCATCGGCGCCGCGCTCCGCGACAAGGGACTGTCACTGAGCCCCGAAGCGGATCGCCGCACGCTGCTGCGTCGCGTCACGTTCGATTTGATCGGCCTGCCGCCGACGCCCGCGGAGTTCGCGGCGTTCCTCGCGGACGAGTCGCCGACGGCTTACGAAAAGGTCGTGGAGCGCTTGCTCGCCTCGCCGCACTTCGGCGAGCGGCAAGCGCGGCACTGGCTGGACGCGGTCCGCTTCGCGGAGAGCCACGGGTTCGAGATGAATCAGCCGCGGCCGAACGCTTACCACTACCGCGACTACGTCATCCGTTCCTTCAACGCCGACAAGCCCTACGACCGATTCGTGCGCGAACAACTCGCGGGCGATTCCCTCGGCGCGGACGCGGCGATGGGGTTCCTCGTCGCGGGGCCGTGGGATCAAGTGAAAAGCCCGGACGCGGTGCTCACGGCCCAGCAGCGAGCGGACGAACTGCACGACATCGCGAGCACGACTGGCTCCGCGATCCTCGGCTTAACCGTCGGCTGCGCCCGCTGCCACGCACACAAGTTCGATCCGATTTCGCAGGTCGATTACTACGCCATGAAAGCGGTCTTCGCCGGCGTGCAGCACGGCGAGCGATCCCTGCGGGAGGGCGAGATGAAGTTCGCCCCCGCGGATGCCCTCGCCACCCGACCGGGCGTGAAGCCGGGATCACTCTTGCGGCCGCCGGTGTCTACCGGCGTGAACGTCGAACGCTTCGCGCCCGTCGAAGCCGCGTACCTCCGCTTCACGGTCAACGCCACGAACAACGGCAACAACCCCTGCATCGACGAACTCGAAGTCTTCACCGCGGAGCCGAAGTCGCGGAACGCAGCGCTCGATGCCATCATCGAAGTCTCCGGGTCGATGACCGGCAACCCGATCCACAAGCCCGAGCACCTGATCGACGGCAAGTACGGCAACGGCCGCAGTTGGATCTCGAATCAGCCAGGGCGCGGTCAGGTCACGCTCGCCTTCAAAACGATTGCGAAAATCGACCGCGTACTCTGGAGCCGAGACCGCACCGAGCCGCCGTCGTACCGCGACCGCGTGCCGTCGGAGTACCTCGTCGAAGTCTCCGCGGATGGCAAGGCGTGGATCCCCGTCGCCGGTTCGGGGGACCGCGGAAAAGGCTCCGGGGCGATGGCGTACATCGGCCGCCTCACTCCACCGGAAGCGACCTTCCGCTTGCACCGCGGCGATGTCGTTGCTCCCAAGGAACGGGTCGAACCGGGCGTTCTCGCATCGTTCAAAATGAACGCGGCGATCCCACCGACTGCGACGGACGCCCAGCGGCGGCTCGCGTTCGCGGAGTGGGCCACGGACCCTCGGCACCCGCTCACCGCTCGCGTGATCGTCAACCGGCTCTGGCAGTCCCACTTCGGCACGGGCCTCGTCGAGACGCCGAGCGACTTCGGCCGCAACGGCGCGACCCCATCCCACCCCGAACTCCTCGATTGGCTCGCGGCCGAACTCGTCGCGAAGAACTGGTCGCTCAAGCAGATTCACCGCACGATCGTGCTCTCGAAAGCGTACCGACAATCGAGCGATTCGAACGCGAGCGCACTGGCCCGCGATGCCCAAAGCCGGTTGCTGTGGCGATACCCCCCGCGACGGCTCGAAGCGGAAGCCGTGCGCGATGCGGTGCTCGCGACCAGCGGCAAGCTCGACCGCACGCCCTTCGGTCCGGGGTTCGACCTGTTCGAACCGAATGCGAACTACGTGCGGGTGTTCGTGCCCAAGCAATCGTTCGGCCCCGAGACGTTTCGCCGCATGATTTACCAGACCAAGCCGCGGATGCAGCTCGACGATACGTTCGGCGCGTTCGACTGCCCCGACGCGGGTCAAATCGCCCCGAAGCGGTCCCGCTCGACGACCCCGCTGCAAGCGCTGAATCTGCTCAACAGCCCGTTCGTCCTGCAGCAAGCGGGCTTCTTCGCCGAGCGCTTGAAATCCGAAGCGGGTGACAGTGCGGTGTCGCAGGTCAACCTCGGGTTCTCGCTCGCCTTCGGACGGGAACCCACGGGCGAAGAGCTCGAAGCGGCGATTGCGCTGATTCGAGCGCACGGATTGCCCGCGTTCGCGCGGGCGCTGTTCAACGCGAACGAGTTCGTGTTCGTGCGGTGAGTTCCGAAACGGAAAACTCCAATGCTCTCCCCCACCGGCCTCTCCTTGCTCAATCGCCGCCGCTTCCTGCAATCCGCGGGCTCCGGCCTCGGCGGCATCGCGCTCGCATCGCTGTTGAACGACGACCGCTTGCTCGCTGCGGAGAAGGGGCCACTCCGGCCGACGATCGATCCCGCCAATCCGCTCGCGCCGCGGCCGCCGCACTTCCCGGCGAAGGCCACGAACGTGCTCGTCGTCTTCTGCTCGGGGGCGATCAGCCACCTCGATACGTTCGACTACAAACCCGAATTGACGAAGCGCCACGGCGAGCCGATGCCGGGGGCGGGCAAGCTGGTCACGTTTCAGGGGGAACAGGGGAACCTCACGAAACCGCTCTGGGCGTTCAAGCCGCGGGGGCAATCGGGCAAGATGGTCTCCGAGTTGCTGCCGAACCTGGCCGAACTCGCGGACGAAATGTGCTTCGTGCATTCCATGACCGCGAAGAGCAACACGCACGGCCCGGCCGAGAACCAGATGAGCACGGGGTTCACGCTCGACGGCTTCCCCGCCGTGGGCTGCTGGGCGAGCTACGCCCTCGGCTCGGCGAACCGCGATTTGCCCGCGTTCGTCGCCATTCCGGACCCCCGCGGCGTTCCGCAGGTCGGACCGAACCACTGGAACAGCGCGTTCCTCCCCGCCGCGTTCCAGGGCACCGCGTTCAACGCGGATAAGCCGATCCCGCACCTGTTCCGGCCGAAATCCATCCCCGCGAATGCGGATGTGGCCACGCGGGACTTTTTGAAACTGCTCAACGACAAGCACCTCGAACGCCACCCCGGCGACGCGGACCTCGCGGGCCGCATCGCCAGTTACGAGATGGCCGCACGCATGCAACTCAAGGCCGCGGAGGTCGCCGACCTTACCAAGGAGACGACCGCAACGCACGAGGCCTACGGCACTGATTCGACCAACAAAACGCTCGCCGGATTCGCCCGCAACTGCCTGCTCGCCCGCCGGCTCGTCGAGAAGGGCGTGCGGTTCGTGCAACTCTTCAACGGCGCTTACGCGATGGGCGAAGGCGTGGGGAACTGGGACGGCCACAAATCTTTGAAGGCGCAGTACGACATCCACGCCCCGATCCTCGACCGCCCCTGTGCGGCGCTGCTCAAAGACTTGAAAGCCCGCGGATTGTTGAAGACCACGCTCGTCGCGTTCGTCACCGAGTTCGGCCGCATGCCCACGTTTCAGAAGGGCGCGAGCGGCCGCGACCACAATCCCAAGGGCTTCACCGTCTGGCTCGCCGGGGCCGGTGTGAAGGCCCCGTTCACCTACGGCGCGACCGACGAATTCGGCTATCAAGCCGTGGAAAAGGTGAGCACCATCTACGATTTGCACGCGACGATTCTGCACATTCTGGGCCTCGATCACGAGCGGCTCTCCGTCTACCACAACGGCATCGACCGACGGCTCACGGACGTTCACGGGCACGTGATTTCGGATGTGATCGCGTAGCGGCGAGCCTGGATTAGGATCCCGAATCCGGCAAGCCTTCGACGCCGTAAAGTCGAAACACGTCCTCGTCGATTCGGCGTTCGTAATATTCGACTTCTCGCTCCAGCGACGTGCGATCCCGGTCGGACCGATTCGCGTCGCGCAGCTTGACCTTGTCGACCATGATGGCCCGAACGCCGACCACGATCCGCGCAGCCAGCTTCTTGTCTTCGACGGTCGTGGGGAGTTTGATGGGAACGAAGCGAAGAAATTGTGGAAATGTCCGAAACCACCCACCTCGTAGCGGAGTGGAAACGCTTTTGAGATATGCTGCCAGAAGTTTGCTGTTGAGAAGGCCCGTTAGCAGCGGCAGGTGGTCGGCAAAGTTTGCCTTGAGCGCGATTCCGTAACCGCTGACAAACGCGGCCTCGGCCACGGTGTCCATTGCGAACGATGCATTGTCCATCATGTCGGGAACCAGGATGCGGGGCTTCCCAAAGCGATCGAGGTTCTGCGTTCGACCGTAAGCGTGCCAGTGTTCGTGGTCCATCGCGCCATCCTCGCGAGCGCGTAAAACATCCTCGCAAGCGCGAAGGTAAGCCGCAGTCTTCGGGGCGATTTTCTTGATCCGCGACCATGGAAGCAATCGTACTCCGCGATCGCCGGACAAAACTTCGTATGGGAATACCACGAACGCTTCCGCGGGCAAAAGTTCGTATCTGCGGATGTGATCGCCACCGAGGAAGGGACGCAGGATCGCGGGTTCCATCTCTACGACTCTTTCGAGCTGCTTGGAATAATATCGATCTTCTTCTCCGGGTATGCGAGAAAGCACGAACACTTCATTTTTGCTAGTACGGACACCTTGGTACAATCGATCGGCAATTTCCCCGAGTGTGTGGGATGCGTTCTCCGCCGCTTTCAATAATGGCCTTGCTTGCTTGGGCCCGATGAATCGCCAGGGACTCTCGTCCGTCGGCATGTCGACTTTGTAGGCAGTAATTCCCGTTGCTTTCCCATGCGAGTCGAGCGCGTTGCACTGGGCGGCTCCGTCCTGGAGGTCGTCGAAATACGCATAGGGAACCTTCGATTTGCCCGGCTCTCGTCCAAGAATGTGAACCGCGGTGTACGTAGTCGCTCCCTTGAACACCTGTTGATGGCCGAAGTCCACCACGGCCTTCAAGTGCTTGCCGTCGGCGATGATTTTCCGCAGTCCTTCGCCGTACTTGGCCTGCCAGAATTTGTGGGGCATGATGAACCCGAGCAATCCGTTCGGGGCCAACAGCGACAGGGCTTTCTCCGTAAAGACTACGTAGACGTCGTAGTTGCCTTTAGCCGCGCTGCCGTAATTCCACTTGTAGAATTCGCACTCGTCGGGCGCCCACTTGTTGAGTTCTTGGACCCGAATGTAGGGCGGGTTTCCGATGATGCAATCGAAGCCCTTTCGGCCGCGATCCCCTTCGACTTGCGAGTCGAGATAGCGGCCCAACCCGCGGGTGCGGCTGGTCCAATCGAACCGGTTGATCCGGAACCGGATGTCGTCGTCGTCCGGAAAAAGGCCGCGGGTATCGTACAGGTACTCGTCGAACTCGCCGTGGTCGATGAGCGAATTGCCGCAGTGAATGTTGTTTTCCAGGGGCGGCAGCAGTTGGTTTTCGACCCATTCTTTCTGCCAGTTGGACGGCAGCAGCCCTTCGAGCAACTTCAAGTACAGCGACATGATGGTGACTTCGACCGCCTGCTGATCGATGTCCACGCCGTGGATGCAGTTCGTCAGCAGCGCCGCTTTGAAGTCCGGGGCCAGGTGCCAGCGCCCCTGCTTGTCTTTGAACGCGATGTCCTTGCGCTTTTTCCGAGCGCGCGGCGTCGCGGGGATCGACGCGAGCGACGGGTCCGCAGCGATGGCGGCGAGGCAGTGGTCGATGAGGAATTGGAACGCGGCGACTAGGAACGACCCGGACCCGCAGGCGGGGTCGAGAACCTTCACGTCGAGCACCTGCGCGGGGGTCTTGCCCGCGATTTGGACCCCGATGACGCGGCGAATGATGGTATCGACCACGAAGCGGGGAGTGTAGTACACGCCCCCGGCGTGGCGGACTTCGGGCTTCTCCTCGACGACCGCGTGGCCCTGCTTGACGGCGACGACGCGGCCCAAAAACTTCTCGTACACGATGCCGAGGATGTCGTCGCCGATGGCCCGGAAGTCCCACGGTCCGTCGGGCGGATAGAGCGTGCGGACGAAATCGGCCAGCACGTCGCCGGGAACGGAGAGGCTTTCGGAGAAGTGGTACTTGTAGAGGTAGCCGTTGTACTCGCGGTCCAGGTCGCGGAACTCTTCGCAGAGGGACTTGTAGAAGTCGCCGCCCTCGCCGCTGATGCGGTCGAGCATTTCCCGGATGCTGCCCCACTTGGTCACGCCCCGGTCTTCGCAGACGCGCATGAAGATCAGGCGGTCGATGAGGCGCTGCACGGCGGCCGTGAGCTTGGCCGCGCCGTGCAAGGTGTCGGCCTCGGGAAACTCCGCCTTGTTGTCGTGGTAAATCGCGCGGGCGAAGTGCTGGCGGTGGGTTTCGAGGTAGTCGAGGAAGACGCGATCGACCGGTTCTTCGCCCCGCAGCTCGGAGAGCATGCGATCGACCGTGCGCAGCCGGCGGGTCGGTGCGACTTTCTTGATCTTGGCCCGTAGCCGTTCCAGGGAGCTACCGGCCACGGCATCGCGCCCGAAGGCAGCGAGGAACTCCTCCCACTTCGCCGGGTAATCCTGAAAATCGATGGCGAACTCGCGGACGAGGCCGCGCGTCGGCTCGTTCAGGATGGGCTTCAACGTCGTATCGAAGAGGCGGAATTGCTCGAAGTTGGTGAGGATTGCGAACGGGATGGTCGCACTCCAGGCATAGCGCTTCGCCTGAAAAATGGCCTTTCGATCTGCATCGAGATCGACGGCGGGCTTCTTCGCTTCGACGATGAAGCGCGGAAACCCATTCAAGCGAAAGAGGTAGTCGGGTTCGCGGGAGCGCATCCCATCGTCTTCCGGCGAATCCATCGAGGGCTCGATCAGAACCTCGACCTCTTGCGGCGAGCACTGGGCACTGTTGGCCGTGTCCCAGCCGAGAAGATTCCAAAAGGGATCGAGGTACTGCAAGCGGAGCTGCGATTCCTTGTACTCGGGTGCCTTCAGTGCTTTGATGTGCCGGGCGAATCCCTGAACGAGCGATTGGATGTCCATATTCGGTGACACTTGCTGCATCGGTGAGTTGGCAGGGGCGTTCGCTCGGCTCGATCCTACACGACCTCGACGGCGCGGGCAATGTTCGCAGGAATGGCGAAGAGAGTCCTAGTGCCCATGCGGCAGGGCCAGCGGTCGCTCGCGGTGCATGAGGACCCAATCGCCGTTTTCGATCAAGGCTTCGCGGCCCAATTCGGCGAGGAGGGCGGGCACGTCGGTCGGGGCGGCGCCGTCGGTTCGCTGCAATTGGTCGCGGGCCGTGTCGAAGAGGCGGGCGAGCGCTTCGTACTGCTTGGCGTGAGCTCCGAGTTCGAGGCCTTCGCGGTAGGAGTGGACCATTGCGGCCGCGGTCAGGGGTAAGCCGACGGAAAGGAGCACGAAGCCGTCGGCCCACCAGGTGTGCTTCATCCAGTGGTGCAGCTCTTCGTGCCACGGCAGCGGCAGCACGATCGCCAGGCCCATGAGCAGCGACCAGGCCATGCACGCCTTCATGATTCCGCCGATGAACCGCTCGAAGCGGTGGACCTTGTGCTCCGCCCGCGAACTGCCTCGGTGGAAGAACTTCGCCTGGTCCTCCACCCAATGCTTGACCGCGAGGTCCGCGCGGCAGCGGCGTTCGTCCGGTGAGAGGATTTCCGGATATCGGCCGCCTTGCAAGCCCCAAACCACGCGGATCGCCTTGCGGACCCAGTTCATTTCCGAGCGCTGCCGGCGGAGGTAGTGGGCTTCCGCGGAGTCGGTGAGCCCGGCGAGTCGCCAGAAGAATTGAACGCGTAGCCCTTCGGCTAGCCCGCGGTAGTCCTGGTACTTGTTCTCGAAGTCCCGCCGCTTGGCCCACTGGGAAATGAGGTAGGCGATGCCGAGTACGACCGGGTACGTGAGCACGGCGTGGCCGGGGAGGAAAAACAGGTCGTCGAAGATCTGGTAGAAGAAGATGGCGACGATCACGGTCTCGAACACGGCGAGGCGGACGCGGACGCGCGAGCGCTGGTTGGCGATGGCCAAGGCGTCTGCGGTGGCGAACGCGGTCCGGGTTTGCCGCAGCGCGATCGGCAGCCGCTCCGCCTCCGACGAGGGGAGCAAGTACTCCGCGGACTTCGCGACCGCTTCGGGATCGACCGCGAGCACCTGCGCGTTGAACCGGTCGAGGTCGCGATAAACGGCCTGATACGTCGCCCCCGGCACGGATTCCCCCTGGAGCCCCGGCGGGTAGTGCCAGTGAACCGCGAGGGCATCTGCGGGCCGCGGTTGATTTTCCCGCGGCGTCACGATCTGAATCACCGGACCGGATCGCACCGGGTCGGGGGGCTGCAATTCCGACGTGGTTTCTCGCGGCAGCGTCGAAAGCCGCCACTTCACGATCTCGGCCGTTCCGCCGACTTTCCCCGTGATTCGGCCGTCCCAGAGGGCGATGAGCAATTCCGCGTGCCGAGCGATGAACTCGCCGACGCGGTCGTACTGCGCGACCCGCGCGGAGCCGTGGTGGGAAACGTCATCGAGGGTTACCCCGTCGGCAAGTGGCAGTTCGAACCAGTGATCGGCCTGGCTCAAAAGTGCATCGAACTCCGCTCGCGCGGGCTCGTCGTCGAAATCGGTCGCGTAAACGTCCCGCGGCATCGGCAGCGGCACTTGAAACCCGAGGCCAAGTTCCACGCAGACCCGCGCGACCAACCGGTCCGCCCCGTCCGCCAGCGGGGAGAGCAAGACGAGCGGCGTATTCGGATACGTTGCCCGC
>Ga0209591_10001924_pt1 | contig 25267 bp, 23 predicted proteins | sample MAT01_FD_187207 | JGI IMG/M metagenome (GOLD analysis project Ga0209591, IMG submission 187207) | Freshwater microbial communities from Lake Fryxell liftoff mats and glacier meltwater in Antarctica - MAT-01 (SPAdes) (version 2) | ecosystem: Environmental > Aquatic > Freshwater > Ice > Liftoff... | reverse complement strand
CGTATGAAAACCACTCACGATGATACACGATTGAGTGCCTACCTCTTCGACGGCTGAGTCTGAAAAAGAAAGTAAAACTGGAAAGGGAACTGGCGGAAAATCCGGAGTTGGCAGCCGAAATGGAAGAAATACGCTGCATGGAATCAAAGCTTCGCGAGGCTTTGGAAAAAGAGGTGAAAGCATTTTCACTCACAAAGGAACAGCGGCAGCTAATCACTAAGAACATCCGTGAGTAGCCGGAAAAGCCGGATTTCTGGCCTCTAATTTTCACCACTATGTTTAATCGCCCGGAACTTTCGTTTTCCTGTGCCTTACTGTTGGTCAGTGTAGTTGTTTTTGTTGTGAAGGATATGGTTTTGGTTCCGGCTCTGGTCGAATCGAAATCAGTGCCCAAGCATCTGGAAATGGCTGTGGTGTTATCTGATACTGTTGGGCTCATGGAGAATTTAGACCAGGAGGCATAGCCCGAGGACATACAAGTGGTAGAGGAATCTGCTGAAATGTTCCCCTCTCCGTCACTTGCCCAGATTTTGGAAGAGTCTTCCGATTGGCACTCCGTTGCAAGCCCGGCTGCAATAATGTCTCCCCAGGAATTATCAAGTTCTGGAAGTGCAGGGCTAATTGCAACGGCGGGGCCCACAGATTCTTTTACCTCAAATACTTTAAGCGAGGCCTTGCCTCCAAGAAGTGGGGGGAGTTCGTCAGTTATTGCCTCCAAGCGAATGGTTAACTCATTTGGAGCAAAATCAGCTGCTGAAAAAAGTCGGGATCTCAGCGGCTATGTCGATACGGGGTATGGATACCGGCCACAAAAAACAGCTAGTGAGGCTTATGAAAAGATCACAGACAACGCCTTTAAAAACGTCAGTGATGAACCTCTTTCCACGGTTTCCATCGATGTGGATACGGCTTCCTACACCAATCTTCGCCGTTTTTTGAATCAGGGACGGTTGCCGCCGCCTGCGGCAGTTCGCATTGAGGAAATGTTGAATTACGTCACTTACGATTATGCCAAGCCGGAGGGTGAAACGCCTTTCTCCATCAACCTGGAAATGGCTTCCTGCCCTTGGAATACGGAACATCAGCTGGTGCTTGTTGGAATTCAAGGCCGAGTGGTGACGGCTTCGAAAAGGCCCCCGTTGAATCTGGTTTTTCTAATCGATGTTACCGGTTCCATGTCGAGTGAGAACAAGCTGCCTCTGGTCAAAAAATACCTGCAATTGCTGGTTAGGCATTTAAAGCCGAAAGATCGGGTGGCTCTGGTCACCTATGCCGGGAATTCACGGTTGGTGCTGCCTTCTACTTCCGCAGAGCAAAAAGAAATAATCCTCGCCGCCCTGGAAGATGTGCAGTCCGGTGGTTCGACGAATGGTGGGGGAGGCATCCGTCAGGCCTATGATGTGGCCCGTCGGCATTTCAAGAAGGAAGGCCTCAATCGGGTTATTCTGGCCACGGATGGGGATTTCAATGTTGGGGTTAGTAATCGGGAAGAATTGGTCAATTTTATCCAGCAGGAAGCGCAAACCGGTGTTTTCCTGAATATCTTCGGTTTTGGCATGGGCAATCTGAAAGATGCGAACCTGGAGCAGTTGGTCAACAAGGGTAACGGCATCTATGGCTACATCGACAGCTACCAGGAAGCCCGTAAGGTTTTTGTTGATCAGATCAACAGCACACTCATAACCACCGCCAAAGACGTGAAGATCCAGATCGAATTCAATCCTTCGAAGGTCGCGGCTTATCGCTTGATCGGTTACGAGAACAGGATCTTGAACAAAGAAGTTTCAAGGATGACCGCAAGGATGCGGGGGAGGTCGGAGCCGGTCACAGCGTTACAGCACTCTATGAAGTTGTTCCGGTCGGCGTCCCGGTTCGCCCGGGTGTGGATGTCTTGAAATATCAAAGCACCAAGCCGGAGATTCTAGGCCGACTCAGTCAGGCGGCATCTTCGGGTGAAGTTATGACTTTAAAGCTTCGCTACAAAGAACCGGATGCGGACATCAGCAGTCTTTTGCAGGCACTGCTCAAGGACAGCAAAACGGATTGGAAAAAATAATCGGACAACTTCCGCTTTTCCTCGTCGGTTGCCGTCTTCGGCATGATCCTGCGGGATTTTCCGCACCGGGGAAAGAGCAGTTATCAATTGCTCCAGAGTCTGGCGGAACAAACAATGGATTCAGATCCGGAAGGATATCGGCGCGAATTCCTGCGCTTGTTGCAAACGGCCGAAGAGTTGACGAGTGAGAGGCGTTAGAGAAGAAATTTTTGATAAATTTCTTCGGTTCGTTCGCACATCATCTGCAGCGTATGGTTCTTCATGGCGCGGGCATGGGCATTGTCGGCCATGATACGGGTTTGCTCTTTTTGTTCTAGTGCGGTGCTAATGGCGAGAACCAGGGCGGCGGAGTCGGAGGGGGGAACGAGGGCTCCCGAAATGCCATCTTCGATCACTTCAGGGATTCCTCCGACGGCGGTTGCCACCACCGGGCATTGGGAAAATTGGGCTTGGAGGATAATTTGGGGAACGCCCTCGTGTGCCGTAGAAGGAAGAACCAGCACATCCAAAGATTTCAGCAGGGACGCGACGTCTTGCCTGTGCCCAAGACTGTAGACCCTGTTCCTGTAGAGGGGTTCGCGGATTGTATCTCTGAGCCTTTCCAAGCCGGGTCCATCACCTGCGATCACAAAGCGTGCATCGGGAAACTTGTCCATCAGCGAAGCGGCTGCCTCTAGAAAGAAGCGATGTCCTTTCCAACTGCGGATGACGGAAATCATGCCAATCAGAGAAGTAGTTTCGGGAAGGTCGAGTTCCTTTTTTAGAATCGCATCCTGTCCCTGAAAGAGCGCAGGGTCGATGCCAGTGGGCATGTTGCTGATGCGAGTGGGGGGAATGGAAAGTTCACAGCTTATCTTTTCCTTGATCTTCAGACTTGTTGTAAGGACATGGTGGGGAAGCACGCCGTAAGCGATACGGCTGGAGAATTTCCGGGGATAGTCGACATCAATGTGTTTCGAACGAATCACACATGGAACTCCGGCCAGACGTGCGGCAATGCCACCGATCCAGCCGTCCTTGGAGCTGTGGGTGTTGACGACATCCACGCTGTTTTTCCGGAACCAGCCCGCCAAGCGAAGAATGCTAACAGGGAAAAGAAGGGATTTTTCAGTAAAGGGAAAAACCTCGAATCCGTTCTCTAGGGATTTTTGATAAATCCGGCTGGATGGCTGGGCTGCCAGTAACAGACGGTGGCCGCGTGATCGCATGGCCTGCATTTCGGTGAAGATGCGGATTTCCTGTCCGCCCCAACCCAAAGAGGCTTCGGTATGGACGATGGTCAGGGGACGCATAATCAGGCTTTGCCGTAGTAGGATTGATACCAGGCGCAGAATTTTTTCATACCATCCTCAATTGAGGTTTCCGGCCTGAAACCGACCGCTTCGGTTAAAGTGGAGATATCGGCTGCCGTTGACATGACATCGCCCGGTTGCATGGGCAAATATTCGCAGATGGCCTTCTTGCCCAGTGCGGACTCAATCGCTGCAATGAAACGCATGAGTTCCACCGGATTGTTGTTGCCGATATTGTAGAGACGATGGGGAGCGCTGGTTGTGGAGGGATCGGCTTCGACGCCTTTCCATCCGGGGTTGGGCAACGGGATGTGATTAGCCACACGGACAACGCCTTCCACGATATCATCCACATAGGTAAAATCGCGCTGCATCTTTCCTTCGTTGAAAACCTTGATCGGGTTGCCTTTGCTGATGGCATCGGTGAAAAGAAAGGGTGCCATGTCGGGTCGGCCCCAAGGTCCATAAACGGTAAAGAAGCGCAGCCCGGTCGCGGGGATTCCATACAAATGGCTGTAGGTGTGGGCGAAAAGCTCATTGGCTTTTTTGGTGGCGGCGTAAAGGCTGATGGGATGCTCGGTGCGATCGGCCACCCGAAAGGGCATGCGGGTGTTGAGGCCGTAAACCGAACTGGAGCTGGCATAAACCAGATGGGGAACCCTGGTGTGTCGGCAACCTTCCAAGATGTTGAGGAAACCGATGATGTTGCTTTCCACATAAGCGTGGGGATGGTCGATGCTGTAACGGACACCGGCTTGGGCGGCGAGGTGGATGACGCGGTCAAAGCGGTGTGTCTGGAAAAGCTTTTCCATGACCACGCGATCCGAGAGTTCCGCTTCGACAAAGGTAAAAGCCTGATGAACCTTCAAATTTTCAAGGCGCGCTTTTTTGAGGCCCACGTCATAATAGGCATTCAGATTGTCGAGGCCGACAATCTCATGTCCGGCCTGCAGGAAACGTTGAGAGCTGTGATAGCCCACAAAACCTGCCGCCCCTGTAACGAGAATCTTCATATGTGTTTAATGACGAAACGGACATCATAGAGGGATCCGGGTCGGGGAAAAGCTTTTTACTGGAGACCGCCGATGGGGTTTATCTGGCTATATTTCAATGGTGCTCCGGCCAAAATCCGGCATCATCCTAAGGCTGATGTTCAAAGGGTTTCGCTATCTCCGCAGCATGGTCGCTTTCGGCTGGCCATTTTTGCGCAAGTATTGGGTCCGCTTTTTTGCGGGAGTTCTTTTGGGAGTGGCTTACGCCGCTGTCAACGGTCTAAGTGTTGGCATCGCGCCCTTGATCGTCAATAGGCTGCAGCATGAGGTTCCACGCGAAGAAAGACAGACAGCCAATAAAGAGACGGTTTTGGCCCGAGATTCCGCACTGAAAACAGCCATTGATTCCGCTGCCGGCCCCATCCGCAGGGTAACATCCTCCATCCAAGGCGCAGCTCAGGAATTTAAAACAGCGGCAAATGCACTGATTGATAACTGGTTGCCCCGCAAAGGTAGGCCTATCAACAACCAGGAAATTTTCGGAGCCGTCTTTCTTATTGCATTTCTGACCACGGCCAGAGGGGCTTTGAATTATTTCAGCACTTACTGCATGAACTGGGCCAATGAACGGATGATCCAGGATCTGCGCTGTGCGGTGGTACAAAAATTAAATTCCCTCTCCCTGTCGTTTTTTAACCGTAGCTCAACCGCTGAATTGACCCAAAGGATCGATCAGGACACTGGAAATCTCCAGCGGGCCTTTGTTTTGGGCATGCCGGATCTCGTCAAAGAACCCTTTACCCTGCTCTTTGTCTGTGGCTGGCTTGTCTATATCGACTGGCGGCTTGCTGTTTTCGCCTTTGTTTTCCTTCCCCTCTGCGTGGTGCCCGCTGTTATTCTCGGAAAAAAACTCAAGAAAATCAGCATTCGCCAACGTGAAACCGGCGTGACCCAGGGCAACATGATTCTGCAGGTCCTGGCCAACATCCGTGTGGTCAAGGCTTTTGGACTGGAAAAAAAACAGGAAGAAGAATATCGCAATCTCTCGGATGACCTTGTCAGGCACAACATCAATGCCAACAAGAAGAAGACAATGATCAACCCGATCATTGAAAGTGTGAGCGGCGTGGCCATGGGCGCGCTGCTCGCCTACATCTTTTACGCGGGCTACAACCTTGGTGAAATCGCCGGCTTCATGCTCGCGCTCGGCCTGAGTTTTGGCCCCGTCAAAAAACTGGCCAATCTTAACATGTTGCTACAACAAACCTCTGTCGGCGTCAACCGGCTGTTGGAATTATTTAAGGAGAAGCCGGCGGTCAAAGATAAAGTGGGAGCCCTTTCCTTTGTGTCGCTCCGTAAAGAAATTGAATTCAGGGACGTGTCCTTTGCCTATGGCGAGACTTTTGTGTTGCGCAATTTTAACCTTGTCATCCCTTTTGGCAGCAAGGTGGGAATCGTGGGGGAAAGCGGCTCCGGCAAGAGCACCCTGGTGAATCTTTTATTCCGTTTTTATGATGTCAGTGGAGGCGGGATAAATCTCGATGGTCATGATCTGAGGGAGCTCTGCCAGGAAAGCCTCCGGAGGCAGATGGCGCTGGTCAGTCAGGAGGTTCTTTTATTCAACCGTAGCGTGGCCGATAACATTGCTTTTGGCCGTGCCGGTGCAACACGTCTGGAAATTGAAGAGGCGGCCAAGGCAGCCTATGCCGATCATTTCATCCGTGAATTACCGGAGGGCTACAACACCTTGGTAGGAGAATGGGGTAATCGTCTGTCGGGTGGCCAGCGCCAACGAATAGCACTCGCCCGCGCTTTTGTTCGCAAGGCTCCCATTCTGGTTCTGGATGAGGCAACCGCCGCTTTGGATTCGGATTCGGAAAAAGAAATCCAGATGGCCATTGATGGCCTGAGTCGGGACCAGACAGTCATTACGGTGGCCCATCGCCTGGCCAGCCTCCGGTTCATGGATTTTATTGTTGTCTTGGAGCAGGGGCGCCTGGTCGAGAAAGGGAGCTTCCGCGAACTTCTGGATCAGGACGGGATTTTCCGCCGCTTGGCTGCCCATCAGGGTATTACCTGATCAATAGGAACTGAATCCGTTCAGGCTTTCCGGGCCAACACTACGACGGTTCTGCCGAGCAATAGGTCGATGGAGTTGAGGCGATCCACAATGGGAATATTTTCTGCCGTCAAGGTGTGATACCGATTGGCTTCCCTGCGCCAGCTCCAGGCTGCCCCCAGGAAGAGAGGCAACCCCAGAAGAACTAGTTTCCAGATGCCGGATTTCTGTTTTTTGTCGACACTGGCCTCAACGCTTTCAAAACCGGCGTCACAGAGGGAATGGGCGATGTAAAAATAACCGACGGGAGTGATGTGCCCGCCAGTTGAATACAAGGCGCTGTTTTTAATGGGGAGAGGGCCGAACAGGTTGGCGAAACCGGTGAAAAAGTAACGAATCCGCGAATTAATGTTGAGGACATTTGGAGTGCTCAGGATGCAATAGCCTCCGGGTTTTAATACACGGTGAATTTCGCGAAGTGTCCGGCGATAATGTTCAGATGTTCAATGACCTCCGTTGCAGTGACAAGATCGAAGGATGCATCGGGGTAGGGCAGGTTTTCCACGTTGAGATTGGCTACTTCTACTTTTTGGCCGGGCAGCTTCATCAGGCTTTCCGTGTAGTCACAGGCCTTCGATTCCAGACTGAAAGCGGAGTGGAGGGCTTTAATCAGCTCTCCGGAGCCTGCTCCGATATCCAAGTGCTTCCGGAAGGGTTGTTTCTTATTAAGCGGGGTGGCCAGACGGAGAATACTTGTATAAATGGGTGTCGTACTCATTGATAAAAACAAACCTTGCTAAAAAAGCTCTGTCCTGTGGATGGAGATTCTCCAGGCCTGCCAATTTGATTGAATTCCTAAGTCAGACGGTTAGCTTGAAGTGCGATGATTTTCGGAAAAGAGCGCGACGGCGGGATAAAACACGAATTCTTTTGGCGGAAGCAAGGATGGGGTTCCTTCCCAAGGCTATGCTCGGGCGCGGAATACTGAATATGTCCCTAAAAAGACTTTATATTGCCGGCCATCAAGGATTGGTAGGGCGCGCCTTGATGCGTTACTACGCGCAGCTGCCGGAATGGGAACTGGTCACGCGGACCCGGATGGAACTGGATCTTGAGGATGCCGCGAAAGTCCATGAATTCTTTGAAAAGGAAAAACCGGACTACGTGATCCTGGCCGCTGCCAAAGTAGGGGGGATCAAGGCGGCCTACACGCAGCCTGTGGAATTTCTTCTGCAGAATATAAAGATTCAGAACAGTGTTTTGCAGGCGGCCCACCAGATCGGCGTGAAGAAACTGCTCTTCCTCGGAAGCACCTGCATCTATCCCAAGCAGGCGGAGATCCCGATCAAGGAATCCTCCCTTTTGTCAGGGGCCATGGAGATGACGAACGAAGCATTTTCGGTCGGCAAAATTTCAGGTATCCGGCTGTGTCAAGCCTATCGGCAGCAATATGGCCGTGACTTCATTGTGGTCATGCCTGCCAATTTGTACGGTCCTTTCGACAATTTTGATCCTGAATATTCCCACGTTCTGCCCTCTATCCTTCGAAAGTTTCATGAGGCAAAAAAGAAGGATCTTCCGACAGTGACTCTATGGGGAAGTGGAACTCCCAGGAGGGAATTTCTTTTTGTTGATGACCTCGCCTCTGCCTGCGCTTTTCTTCTCGATCATTACAGTGCACCCGAAATCATCAATGTGGGGGTCGGTGAAAGCATCAGCATACGGGAAGCGGCCGGCCTGATACAACAGGTCACCGGATACCAGGGCGCAATCGTCTGGGATACGACACAGCCTGACGGAAATCCGGGCCGGATTCTCGACCTGAGCCGCATCCATGCCCTGGGCTGGAAAGCCGGGAGGCCCTTCATTGAGGGGCTTGAACAAACCTACCGTTGGTTTCTGGAAAACCGTGCCTGACCGGGAGTTGGCCTGCCCTGCGGAAGATTCGGGACAACCTTTGAAATCGGGATCTTATTTGTTCCTTGATTCTTCCTGTACCTCCTCCCTATCTTCAACCCTTTATGGCTGCACAAGCTTTCAAACCGATCCTAGTCACGCGTTCGACCTGTCGTATCTGCGGTTCCAGCGCTCTTACTCCTGTTGTAAGCCTGGGTGATCAATTTATCGGGGGCGTGCTGGCCAGCGAAGACGGCAGCGCCTTCATTAAACGCAAGGTCCCTCTGGATATGGTGAGATGTGATCCGGATAAGGACGAAAATGCCTGCGGTCTGGTTCAAATGCGCCATACGGTCCCACCCAAGGTTCTATATCACAAATACTATTATCAATCGGGCATCAACCAGTCGATGCGTGATAATTTGGCCGGGATTTCGTCTTTGGCCGAAGCCTCCATTGCCCTACATCCAGGGGATATTGTCCTGGACATCGGCTGCAATGATGGAACTCTGCTTTCCTCCTACAAAACACATGGTTTGAGAATGCTGGGAATTGATCCATCGGATGTGGCTTTGATGGCACGCGAAAAGGGTTTTCAGGTCGTCAATGACTTCTTCTCTGCCCGCGCCTTCAAGACGGCCTACCCGGAAGACAAGGCCCGTGTCATTACAAGTATTTCCATGTTCTATGATCTGGAAGATCCCCACGCCTTCGTGGCGGATATTGCCGCCTCACTGCGCGAAGACGGCATCTGGATCCTGGAACAGAGTTACCTGCCGACCATGCTTAAAATGAACAGCTTTGATACCATCTGCCACGAGCACCTGGAGTATTATTCGCTGGCAGCGCTGGAACGGCTTTTCAACGATCATCACCTGGAAGTTCTGGACGTTCACCTGAATGACGTGAACGGAGGCAGTTTCCGTCTCGTGGTTGGACATGCCGGCCGCCATCAGATCAAGCCGGAGTGGAATGAGCGCGTGCAGGAATTACGCATCAACGAATTTGAGCTGGCTTTGGACACCGACGCCCCATACGCCACGTTCCGCACCAATCTGGAGGCCATCCGCAAAGATCTCCGCGCTTTTCTACAAAAAGCCAAAGACGAAGGCAAAGTAGTGCATGGTTACGGCGCCTCCACCAAAGGCAGCACCACTCTGCAGTTCTGTGGTGTCACACCCGACCTGGTACAGGTCATTGCCGACCGCAATCCCCGTAAATGGGGGCAGTATACCATCGGGACCAACATCAAGATTATTTCCGAGGATGAATCCCGTGCCGCGAGGCCGGACTACTATCTTGTCCTGCCCTGGCACTTTCTGCCCGAGTTCAAGACCCGTGAATTGGAATTCCTCAAGCGTGGCGGTCGTTTCCTTGTTCCCATGCCCACCGTTCACCTTGTTGGCTAAAAAGGCTTTGTAAACAGCTCCGCTTCTCCGCCTTCGTCCAGGATCAGCTGGCGGATCATTTCCTCAAAACTGTGGCGGGGTTTCCAGCCGGTTGCTTTTTGCAGCTTGCTGAAGTCTCCGATGAGAGGAGTGCGGATTTCACGCAGGATCTGGCGGTTTTCTTCCACATGCTCCCTCCAATCCAGCCCCAAGAGCCGGAAGGCAGTTTCGGCAAAACCCTGCACAGTGTTTTTTTCCCCGGTGGCAATGATAAAATCATCCCCTTGGGGAAGTTGCAGGATGGCATGAATAGCCTCCATAGTATCCGGAGCATAACCCCAGTCGGCACCTGACTGCAGATTGCCAAGGATCAATTTTTCAGTTCGTCCCCGTTTGATGGCCAGCGCTGTACTGATTATCTTTTTGGAGAGGTAGAAAGGGGCACGCAAAACCGATTCATGGTTGAAAAGGATACCCACCGAAGCATATGTGGCATGTTTATCCCTGAAATACCTGCAGGCGTGCAGGCCGCCCACTTTTGTGATCCCATAGGCGCAAAACGGCTGGACCGGGCTGGTTTCTGTCTGAATTTCGGTTTGGGACGCCCCAAAAATACGTGAAGAAGCCGCATAGAAAACCCGGCAGGAAGGCAGGCTGTTATGAACAGCCTGCAGGACGTTTAGGAGCGACATCAGATTGATATCAACGCTTTTTTGGAAGAGGGGCACGTTGTCCGTGAAAAGCTGCTCGGAGGAATGGTGATAGGCCGCCAGATGATAAATTTCGTCCGGACCGAAAAGATCTACCGCGCGGCTGACCTCTTCTGAGGAGGAGATGTTGACGGGGGCCAAGTTAAAAGATAGGTTGCTCCGTATGGCCTCCCGCCCCCAGCCCATGAGGTCGTAGCCTTTTTTTGACAGGCATTGCCAAAGAAGCTGCCCGTCTTGGCCCTGGTGCCCTATGATTAGTGCTTTGCGCATGATGTCATGCGCCTATTGGAGCAATAGGCCCAACGGCGCAGGCTGTCAAACATGCTGGGGCGACCCCTATGGATCAAGGAAAATGCATCCGTTCCGGCTCAGGGACTAGTCCAGACTTCCGGTCTAAGCGAAAGCGTTTTGCTGTTCAGGGGTAGAACCGAGCATTTCCATCCCGCATAAAGTTTTTTATATTCTTTGCGGGTATGGCGGCTCATCAGCCGCTTTCGAATGCTCCTGACAAAACGGCCCAGAAAGTTCCGGCTTTGGATGGGACAAGGCCTGCGTTTGAAATCAGCTTGGATTTTCATTCTTTCCAAAAAATCCACCGCATGCGGTTTCCAGAACCTGCCGCGCACGCACTCCTCAAAATCAACGAGTGATTTTTCGTTCTCGTCAAAATAATAAAGGCCCTCTCCGCCTTTGCGGTTTATGTTGCCCAGCCGCGTATTGCTCTGCCAAAGATTGAGGCCGGGTTCGGCGATGGTGCGGAGAAATTCCTTCGTGTAGGCAGCGGAATTGATGCCCGCCTTGGCATACTCTGAAGTGAGGGCGCGGAGGGGGGTTCCATCCAGTCTTGGGCCTATACTGCCTTTACGGCGGGTTTCAAGATACCTGCCCCCTGCTTTGTGCCAATGGTTCAGCACAGTCTCCACATATGTTCCGTCCACGGGTTCCCTCAAAAAAAAATCCTCTAAAAGAGAGAAAACGACATGATGTGGAAAAAGGTCTAAGGATTTTTGTATACTGTCTCCCCATGAGGAATCACGGCCTATCTGAAGGGAACGGACCCGCTCGTCTTCATAGGTTTTAAAGTTGGTTATCAAATAGACTGGTTTCGGAATATCGGGCCACTGCTTAAACAGAAAGTGAAAAAACAGCGGCCATAGGTCCGAGTTCCCGTCATAGGAAAAAACGAGCACGCCCCACGACACTTTTGAATCAAAGGATTCGGAGGACATAAATAGTCTGGTCTTTCTCATTTAATTGCCTTTTCATTACATGGGAGTAAGCGCACTTGGTTTGATACTAGGAGTGAATTGTAGCAAGCTGGGCTGGAAAAGATAGGTCACCAGCTTGCATAAGTCATCTAAGAAATAGGGGCTTGATACCCGGCTTGTTCAAATTAATGCCATGAAGCCGACAGAAATAATACACGACAGCTTGAGGCTTATTAAAAAAGTGACGGGCTCCCGTCTCAAAAGGACTAAATGCTATCCCAACGGACGGAGAATAGAAGGCCTTAAGCTCAGTGAATCCGGCCAAGAGGATCTACCTGTGGGGTTGACTGGAGGGGATCAGGATATCTGGCGTCATACTTGGCCGGCCGTTTCACTTTATAATCTTGAAAATGTTTATTGCACGGGCGACCAAGGTTTGATTTTCCTTGATCAAGAGCACCTTTTTGCAGTTTGTTCTTCCCTCAACCGCCTGCCGGACAGAAAGGTGAGACTTCCAGTGACTTCAAGGGCCGTTCTGATCGAAGATCCAGTTTTTCATTTGTCTGGGTTTAGCCCAGAAAACCACGGTCATTATTTTTTTCACCATCTACCAAGGGTTCTGGCCGCCAGGAAACTTTTACAGGACAGACCCAGCATCAAAATCTTATGTGCCCGTGGACACATGCGCTGGCAATCAAGATATCTTGCAAAATTTGGAATCTCCCCGGATCGGTTGATTGAAACGTCGATAAGAACCCTAAAATTCAAGGAACTCTATTATGTGCCTATCACCTCGGGGACCTTTAAGCTGGGGGTGCCCGCCCATTATCGTGCTATGCAGAGGGCTTTCACAGGGGAAGCGGTTCTGGAAAAAAAGGGTTATCCGCTATGGATCAGCCGGATGGATGCACCGGATAAAAAGCTGCGTAATGAAAAAGACCTGATTGGATGTGTGGCTGATTTGTTTGGCGGGGTCAGAGTGATTGAGCTCAGTAAGTATAGTATGGAGCAACAGACCCGGCTTTTCGCTGAAGCCAGGTTTATTTTCGGTCCATTGGGGCAAGGGGTGGCAAATATTCTTTACAGCCGGGAAAGTGTTTTAATCATATTGGCCGCAGGGAGTGAAGGTAAGCCTGTTGGGGCCTCCCTCATGACCGGTGCAGCCGGTGCCATAGTAGGCAACCGTGCCTTGTGCCTGAATTCGGGAACAACATATCAGGGCAAACGGAGAGAGTGGATTTACCCTATAGAAAAGTTTCAATCCGAATTGAGGACACTGGTGGAGCAGGTTAAAAAAATCAGCGGTGGCATCGAGAGTTTTTAGGAAGAAGACTTAATTGGGGAAAGGTGGACTGGCCAAGCACATTGGTGGGCCTTTATTATGCGGATACTATTGATAAAATTAAAGCATATCGGGGACGTGCTCATCACAACCCCCACGCTCAGGGCGATCCGTGATAAATACCCGCATTGCCGAATAGTAATGCTTGTCCGCAAGGGAACGGAGGGCATCCTGGCCGGTTCTCCATTCGTGGATGAAGTTTTCTGCACCTGCCCTCCGGAGAAACACTATCGCAGCGGCCTGTTGGGGTGGTGGGAAGACCTGAAAATTCTCAGGCGTTTAAGATCGGAGAAATTTGATTATGTTTTCGAATTAAGCGATTCCGACCGTGGTGTAGTATTTGCAGTGTTGTCAGGAGCCGCACAAAAAATTACAGGCGGAAACGGCAGAAACAGGCCCAAACTTTTTACCGGATCGCTCTTCGACAGGATAGTTGTTTCCGACTGGAAAAATTTGCATCGGGTAGAAAAAGACCATGCCACCGTGGCGCCAATCCTTGATCTCCCAGCAGAGATCCCCCCCCTCACTTTTGAGAATTACGATGCTGCCATAACTCCGCTTCCATTTCCGGCTGGAAAGTACATATTCCTGCATCCTGCCACACGCTGGCAGAGAAAAAAATGGCCAATGGACAAATGGAAAACGCTTCTGAAGACATTGGCCACGAATACAGACTATGGGTTTATTATTAGCTCGGGTCCCGATTATGAAGAAAGAAAAATGGCAGGGGAGTTGGCCGAGATGCTAGGTAGTCGGGCTTTCTTTACAGGAGGAGGCCTGTCCTGGGCCAGGGTTGCTTTATTGATGCGCGGAGCCGTTCTTTTCGTCGGCGTGGATACAGCCGCCATGCATCTCGCCGCTGCCTGTGGGGTACCGATAGCCGCACTTTTCGGCCCATCCAAGGTTTCGGCCTGGCGTCCTTGGCAAGTGAGGCATGTTGTAGTACGGCCTCCGGGACTGGAGGACTGCCATCTGGGCAAGGCTGACGTGATGCGTCTGATGGAGCAGATAGAGGTGGAAGACGTTTATCAATCTATTATGCTCCTAACTAGATCTCCCTGAGTATCTGGAGGCTCGCTGGAATTCAGAAAATACCGGCTTTAAAGGGTAAAACCTAATTTTAAGAGACGCTCTCTGTAGGGAGCGGCCAGGTTTACCCAAACAGATTTGTCCAGAAGTTCAGTTACAACAGAGGATTCACTCTTCCGGATAAAATTCCCATTGAACTTTGTCTTGTAGATCGGGTTGTTCTCCCTGAACTGTGATTCCAATTCCCTCATTTTCTGGAGGTCATGGGAGAAGACGCTGGCCGCCCCCACTTCAGGATCCAGGGTCAATCCAAACAGGGAATAAATCCTGCTTATTTCCTTTAGCGCGTCTTTTTGAAGATCGTCGTAGCGTACAACCATGATACGCTGGGAGGGTGAGCTTTGCAACAACCAGCCTTCTACGTGGTTGATCCATGCTTTCAATCCGTAGCGTTTATTGTTGATGAAATCTTCAAGACTGCCTTCAAAATGGTTCAAGGACCCGAGATAATTGTGGTAGGAGCCTAACGATTCCAGAGGATCTCTCAACAGATAAATGATGTTTCTGTAGGTACGATCAAATCCAGAGTGGCTTTTGATGATGCGGAAACCCGGAAACTGCAAAGGCTCCGGACGGATATTGGGAGAATCCATGACATCAGGGATAAGCCGTGTGAGATTATAAAAAGTGACCGGTATGTTAAGACCGCTTTGGTAGGAATGACAGTGGGCCAGCATGAAGCTTAACCAAGTAACTCCCGACCTCGGGAAACTAACCAAAAAACAGTCGTCCTGAAAACAAGGCTGTGGAATGAAAACTTTCACCTTTTTCTTTGTGAAGCAATTTAGCATATGGATATCTGGCTTAATAAATGGGGCAAAGTTTAGCACGCACATAAAAATAGATATACTTTTTCTTTTACTCCTCCAATTCCTGTTAATAAGGTTGTTCAATGAGTTCCGCTCCCGTACCCATACTCGTTCTTGCGGATTCCCTCGTAGGTGGAGCGGGTGTTGCGGTCTGTAATTTGCTTGTTGCGATGCGGAAAACCGGGTGGCAGGGACATTGCCGTACTTTTTTCCCGCCCCAGGATATAAACCTGGATGTCCAATGTGCAACGTTGTCGAAAAAAAAGCCTGTTCTGGAACGGCTTATGAAAAATGTCTCAAAAAAAAGTGCCGCAACCCTTATGCGAAAAAGGCACATGCGTCAGCTACAAAAATGGATACAAGAAACAGCCCCTGCCGGAGTCAATCTGCACAATATACATGACTCTGGCCTGCAATTGGAGGATGTGATGGTGATTTCTTCCCATTTACCCGTAATCTGGACTTTACATGACTGCTGGCCTTTCGCCTCTTCAGCCTTCAGTTGGCTCAAAAACGGATTAAAACAATCGACTTGTAGCCATGCCTTATCAACCCAGGAATTTGAAAAGATACGGGATCGTATTTGGAGGGAGTCTAGGCATATGGAAGTCGTAGCTCCGTCTCGGTGGATGGCCTCGCAGGCGTCATCGGTATTGCCAGATACCGTCAACATATCCGTGATTCCATATGGTATTGATACAAACCTTTTTGCACCCCAGGAAAAAAAGAAAGCCAGATTAGAACTTGGATTAAGCGCAGAAAAGGTTTGGTTGGGAATGGCGGCAACCTGGTTTAATGATCGGAAAGGGGCTGATCTTCTTTTTTCTGCATTGCATCGGCTGGACTCTGATACGGAGGCCGAAGCCATGCCAGCGCTTCTGACATGGGGTGAAAAACCGGAGCTGCAACCGCCTTGCTCAGTTGTCTGGAAACATCTGGATTATCTGTCTGGTTCTCAGGCGATCAATACGGCGTTGGCAGCTTTGGACTTTCTGGTATGCCCTTCGCGAGCCGACAATCTTCCGAATGTGGTTCTGGAAACCCTGGCCTGTGGCCGCCCGATATTGGGCAGCGACGCTGGTGGAATTCCCGACATGGTGAGGCCTGGTGTATCTGGGTGGCTTTTTGCGACCGATGATGCGGAAGCCTGTGGTGTAGCTTTGCGTGAAATCCTCAAGGCCAAAAGCTACAAGCCCCTGATGGAATCTTCCCGCCGCCTGGCAGAGGATGAGTATCGCCTAATGCATCAGGCCCGGGCTTACAATGAAATCTTTTCCCGAGTTGGACAGCTTTCCCTATGAGAATCCTGGCCATTACTTTTGGCGGTGAGCGCGCCCCCAGCACCCATTACCGGCTGCTGCAGTATCAGGAATTATTTCGGCGGGCGGGAGATCAATTTGAATGGATCAATTGGAAAGAGTGGGCCCCGGATCATCCTTTAGAAGAGTATGATGTGATTATTCTGCAGAAGAAGATTTTGAATGGATCTGCCTGGCGGGTGTTGCGAAAAAAAGCGAAACGAGTGGTTTACGATCTAGACGACGCCATCTGGATGAGACCAAAAAAAGCCTACGGTTTATGGAGTTCTTTTAAAATCGAGCTCAGATTGAAAAGAATCCTGGCCGAGTCGGATGCAGTCTGTGTTGCCAATAAGGAAATAGGCTGGGGTGTTGAACAGCGCGGTGCCCACGCCGAGGTTGTCCCCATGGCCCTTGATCAGGCAAGATGGCAGCCTTTAAGCCGGGTGAAGCAGGAAAAATCCGTTACCCTTGGCTGGGCCGGAGGTCCAGGGAATCTTCATTACGTCGAATCGATTTTTCCGCAATTGTCAGCGGCTTACGAGAAGAACACCAACCTTAGCCTGGCCGTTTTTTGCGGAGCTGTTCCCAAGAACTCTGGCATGCCCATGAAGTATCATGCCTACGATCCAGATTTGGAAGCAACCGTCATTCAAAATTTTGATCTTGGATTGTTGCCTTTACCCGACGGAAAATTTGAAAGAGCCAAGTCGCCTATCAAGGCCCTCCAATATGCTGCTTGTGGAATAGCCACCCTGTCTTCACCTGTGGGTGCTGTGAAGGAACTGATCGTGGAAGGAGAGACGGGATTTTTTGTGGAGGATGGAAATTGGGAAAGGGCCGTCCTCACTGTTGCTGCTGATCGGGTTGAATGGCAACGCAGGGGAGTGAAGGCCAGGAAACACTTTGAATCTTTTCACTCAACTGATGTGGTCTTTCCTAGGATTAGGCAATTGCTGCTTCCTTGACTCTTTTCAGTTGTTAAACTTCTGGTTCCAAATAATCAATCAATTGCGAATTGCCTGCCCAATGTGCCCACCGGTCCAGGTCCTGAAATGAACTGCTTGGCACAGGATGGATGTTTTGACCCAGCGTTTTCCTGCCTTTGCTTTCATCGACGTGGCGGGTCTGGAAAGATTCCATCACCCAGGGACGCCGCACAAAAATGGCATGTGCATGTTTTTTGGCAAGTGTTACCGTTTCTTCTGATAAAAGATTCATAGTCTGGATTGTGGCCAAGCGCTGGAGATATTCTTCCTTCGTGGAAGAATCGATGGTGAATCCATGCCCGTGGCAACGTCCCGTTCCGGCTGTCAGGACAGGCTTTCCCCAACATGGAAGCTCAGCACTGATCGTCCCTCTTACTGTTATTCCCACATCCAGCAAGCGGAAAAGTGAAGGGGTACTGATATTTGTTTCCGGAAGAAGAAAATGAACGTGTTTTGGAAACATTTCGGGTTCTCCCAAGGAGCGCCGAAGCAGGGAAAATTCGCTGTATTCACCTTCCACGCGTTGTTGTTGCCTTTTCCACAAGTTGGCGGGGTGCAGCTTTATGATCCAGTTGACCTCCGGATTTTTGACAGCGGCGTCCACTGTCTTAACAAACCAATCCCCATAGTCTTCAAAAAGATCCTCACCATAAAACAGATTGGCATCCCACAGGACATGGCTAAAAACAACGGCGGTCTTCTTGTATGGATCCAAACCTAGCTTCTGTATGGTTTCGTTGCTAGTGAAATCCCTGGTGTTTATCTGATTCCTAGACTGCAGAAACCAAGTGCCATCGTATCGTTTTGTGAAAATACTGGAGAGTTCCTTCTCTTTCCGTTCGGTCCACCTTTCCTTGGAAACCCCGATCATGGTGTCGGGCATGAGTGAGTTCGGATGTTCACGCCGTGTAGCGGGATTCAACCTTTTGAAAATCAGGGCATCGTCACGGGGTGTCCCTGCTACCTGGATGATATTGATGCCCATTTTGACCGCGGTGTCTGTAAGTGCCCCGCGAACGGCGTAGTTGGGTTCATGAATGAACGAAAGATCGGGTTTGAATTCTGCCAGGAGCTTTTCGGCAAGCAAAACCGTGCTTAACGTCTTGGGCAACAGTTTCAGGATTTTCTTTTGAACCTCGGGATTGGAGGGGTCGGGTGAGCCTTCCATAATGCCCCGTGAAACTGAGGCCAGCAGCTGGGGGCCAATCCAGCAGTTCCGATAAGTCCAGCGTTTTACTTCGCGGAATCCGGTACAGGTCGACTGGAACTGGGCCAGGCTCCTTTCGACTTCAGTTTCTTCCTCAGAGGCCAAGTGATATTGATTCCAGAATAGAAAACGATAGAAACCACAGGAGGTCAGGTAACGCAGGGCCCAGCGGTCACCCGGTTCGCGGAGCAAAAAAGTAATCTCCCAGCCATCCCGTAGAAGTCCCAAACCCAGAATGGCTTCCATTTTTAATTGGTAGGGCCAGTTCGAAAGGGAGAATATCAGGGCTTTCTTTGAGGGTGCTGTCGGCTGGATTCCGCGGGCCATTTCCCTGATGTCGCTCCAGCTTTCCCACGAGGCTTTAATGTCATTCCAGTAATCTCTTTGTTCAGCTGGGTTCCGCATGAACTTGACAAGATCAGAAGCCAGGCTGAGCGGAGAAAGCCCAGGTATGGATTTCCCCATTACTAGGTCAAAAAAGGTCGAGGGTTGAGGCATGGCGCTGAATTTTTGTTCCGATATCATCAAGAAGAACTGCAAGGAAGCAATTTTTATTCAAGGTCATTAAGATAAATGATTTCGTCGGCCTTTACATTTCTTTTCAACCGTTTTCCAAGAATTTCCGTAAGTCTGGTGGGTGGCAGTCCATTGCCCGGTCTCTTGTAGGCAATCATGATTTCCGAAAGTACTTCCCCTTTTTTTAGTAAACCCGCCGCTACCATGCTCTTCGTCGCCCAAATTACACTTTGTAATTCCCTTTCTGTTGGCCTTTTGTTCTTCGACCCAAGCATTTTTTCTATTCTTCGTATTCCTTCTGTAAAATGCAGGAGCGTCTGGGGTGTGCAGGAGACAATCGGATCCCAAGTGTTTGGGAAGTGGGCTTCCAAAGCTATATGCTTTTCAATGACGTTGGCTCCCCGGGCAACAGCCGCCCAGCACGCTTCTTCCCCGATTGTGTGATCGGAATAGCCTGTAGGAACCTTAAAGGAATCGCGTATGGAATCCATGGCTAAGAGATTGACTTCGGCGGGCTCAGTAGGATATAGGGTAACACAATGCAGGATGGCCAAGGCTTTGCAACCTCCGTCGGCCAAGGCTTGGCTGGCATGGGTTACTTCTTCCAAGGTTGACATTCCTGTGGAAAGGAAAACTGGAAGGCCGTAGGAGCCCGCCTTTTTGAAGTAGGGAAAATTCTGCTTTTCACCGGATCCGATTTTGATGGCAGGAGCTCCCAATTTCACTAGAAAGTCCAGAGACTCTGCGTCGTGCGCCGAAGCGATGAACATCATGCCTTTGCTTTCGGCGTATTCTTTGATGACGGATACTTGATCATAGGGCAATTCTTTGGCTTGCATGCGTTCCACCCAGTCGGCAGACCTGCTGGAGATGAAATTTTCTGTCTTGTAAACCTGAATTTTGAAAACATCGGCCTTACCTTCGGCCGCCAGGTCAACAAGTCTCCTGGCGCGTTCCATGTCTCCGAAGTGATTGACGCCAGCCTCGGCGATGATGAGACACGGATGCCCCGGACCTATCAGCCAATCCTTTAAGCGAAATTCTTCTGGGAAAACAGTTTTCACACTACATTTTTATACGACCACTATCAATTAGCCAGTTCGCGTAGTCCACATCGTTGGGTCCATCGATATCAACCGATTCATACATCCCCACCGGCATACCTTTGGATGGATTGGCGAAGATTCCCTTTCCCGAAATCAGGGAAGCCGTGCGAGTCATTACCAGATTACCGAATTTGTAGAACTTAGGCTTTAGTTGCTTGTTATAAGCCAGTTTTCTTTGTCGGGCAAACTTGAAGGAGACTTTTTCATTTTCAAAAATTCTCTGGTTATAGGCATGGTCATTGTGCGCTACCAGGGTAATGGTCTGAAGAGATTGAAATTTTTTCGATTCAACGAAGGTTTTCACTGCCCGTGCCAAGGTTTCCGATGTCAAGAAAGGAGAGGTGACTTGGAGGAGGACGAGAACCTCAGGAAGAATCTTCTCGTTCTTTAAAAAATGCAAAATAACATCCAAAATAGGAGCTTCGTCACCGCTTAGACTGAGGGGCCTTTTATGCCACTCGGCACCTGCTCTCTGTGAGGCTAAGCCTATTTTTTGATCATCGGTTGAACAGATAATGCGCTGGAATACGCCGGACTCCCGCGCTTTAGTACAGGCCAGCTCAAGCAGAGTTTTCCCACATATTTTCACCAGGTTTTTATAGGGGATAGATTTGGATCCCCCCCGCGCAGGTACAAGAGCCCAGGCCGTATCAGGTATAATGCGTTTCATGGAGTGGCCGAGGAAAGATGCTCCAGTATTCTCTTTATAGTACGGCGTTCGGTCAACGTCCAAGCGTCCCTGGTAGAACCTCCAATGTGAGGTGTCAACAGAAGGCTTGAATGTGTTTGGGCGTACTCAAGAACTGCATGTTTGGGCCAGATGGAGGAAAAATTGGGCGAAAATTCATCAGGGACAACATCGAGCGCCACTCCGGCGAGACGACCGCTCTCCAAGGCGACTAGAAGGGCGCTGTGGTCGACCAACTCACCACGTGATGTGTTGACAAAAAAGGAGCCTGGTCGAAAATGGTTAATGACTTCTGCGCTGACCAGATTTTCTGTGTCCGGCTCATGTGGAACATGGAGTGTCACGATATCGGAGCAGGTTACAAGTTCGGCAATGGAGTCCACCTGTAGAATATTTTTTGGGCATATTTTATGAGGGTCATGTGCATATACGGTCATTCCGAAGGCTTGTCCAAAAGCAGCTACTTTGGAACCAAGGCGGCCATATCCCAAGACGCCGAGCGACATGCGCGAAAGCATGCGTTCACCTCCAAAAGGACGGCGATTCCAATGCCCAGTCAAAACATGGTCCATGGCCGGCCTTATGTTCCGCGTTATCATTTGCACAAGAGCCCAAGTCAATTCTGCCGTTGGCGTAATGGTGTCCAAAAATGCATTGTCGCCTTTAAGGGTAACAACATGAATCCCTAATTTATCGGCCTCAACGAGATCGATGTGAGGATGGCCGGTTGTATTGGAGCCTATGACCTTAAGAAGGGGGGCCTGCAACATTTTTTCTTTCCCCAGATAATATCCAAGTGGGGCCAGAATGATCTCAGCCGTTGCTAGAAGCGCCGGACTGTCTTCGGCCGGTGTTGAGAGCGGTATGACCTCAAAATGATCTTCCATAAGCTGTAAATTCTCATTTTGATAGTTCAGAATGTTATAATAAATCAGCCGCTTTTTGCTCATAACTTGCCTAATAGGTAATTTTTTTCTGAAGGCGTATGTCGTGAGTAGCCAGGATATGTGCAATGATGTCGCCCGAGCGACCGTCTCCATAAAGGTAGTCGGGTTCGTAGGGACCGTGCTCAATCTGTAAGCGGATGGTTTTCAGTATGAGCTCCTTGTCGAAAACAACATCCTGCACATTCCGCCCCCTGTCCCTCCCGGTTTGGCGGGAACCAATATTGACGGTGGGCGTTCCCAGAAAGGAAGCTTCCCTCAGACCGCTGCTCGAGTTGCCAGCGATACAGGCGGCATTTTTTAGCAGGGGAGCGTAAAGCTCTATGGGGAGGCTGGTAAAAAAGTGAACATATTCCGGCTGTTCTTGCTCGCGGAAAAGCCGGATGGCCTTGGAAATGCCATCCGAGCCAGCATCCATATTGGGCCAGATCCAGATGGTGTTCATCTGAAGTTCTTTGATGGCCTCAATAGTCGCGGACACATGACTAAAGTTCTCGTTATACTCTGTAGTGACCGGATGTTGGATGACAATTAGATACGGTTTGCCCAGATCAAGGACGGGACCAACTCCGGAAACCTTTTGGTGGGTTTTGATGTTTTCAAGATTGGAAAGATCCAGCTCCCGGATTGCGTCGAAACTTGTACATCCTACGACATGAACAGTGGAAGGTTCCTCGCCCAGCTTAATGATACGTTCTGCCGCCTCATTCGTGGCGGGAAAATGCAAATGGGAAAGTTTGGTAATGGAGTGACGGATACTTTCGTCAATTGATCCGGATATTTCTCCGCCCTCCATGTGGGCCAGGGGGATATTCATGTAGGAGGCTGCCATGGATATGGCCAACATCTCAAAACGGTCTGCAATGACAAAAACCAAATCCGGTTTCAGGTGTTCGAAAATATTCGTGAACTCCACAACAGCCAAGCCTGCTGACTTTGCCATTGTAACCGGAGTTTCTCCTTCGATCAGAAAATGTACATGGTGATCTATCTCAAAACCACTGGTTTCGACGGAATGGGCGATATTTCCGTATTTGTGCAGCACGGCACCTCCCCCCACGATTAATTGGACCTGGAGCTGGTCATTTAGCTTGGCTGCCTTTAGAACAGTCTTAAGTTTGGCATAGTTACCGCGTGTGGTGATGACGAAACAGATTTTTCTCATTAGGCAGCCAAACCCGAAGGCTTACTTTTTCAGATAAATGGATTTACGGTGGGTTCCATCCCAGCGGATGTCGGGAATCAGGACTTTTTTATAATCCTCAATTCTGGTCTTGTACTTGGAAATGTCCTTCAGCATCACGGATAGTTCTGCTTCCATGTCGCTGGTGGGTTTATATCCAAGGTTGAGAAGATTCTGGTGATCAGGATTATAGTAGTGCTCTTCGAGCTCGATGCGGGGATTTTCAACATTGATGATATCCACGGGTAAACCGAGGCTGCTGGCAACTTTTTGAACCTTTAAAGCCAGTTCGGTGATGTCGTAACATTCTTCAAACTGGTTGAAAACGCGGTACTCTCCTTTAGTTGGAGGATTTTCCAAGGCTAATGTTAGGCATTGCATGGAGTCCCGAAGTGGAAGGAAGCCCCGCTTTTGATGTCCTTTTCCAAAAGGAGTCAAGGGTTCCTTGATAACCGCCTGACAACAAAAACGATTGATGGCAGTGCCAAAACATTCATCGAAATCCAAACGGGTCAATAAACGGTTATCACCTTCCATCTCATCGATCCGAGTCCCGTATACGACACCCTGCATAATGTCGGTGCTGCGCAATCCCCAGATGCGACAGGCAAACATGATGTCATTGCTTCCGCTCACTTTGCTTTGATGATACCAGGAATTGGCCTGGCGGGGGAAAGGAAGCTTTGCTTTCCTGCCCCGATATTCGATCTCGAAGAAGCCTTCAGGTATGTCGAGGTCCGGAGTGCCATATTCGCCCATCGTTCCCAATTTAAGCAGGTGGCAGTCTGGCTGGTATTGCTTAATAGCGTACAAAAGGTTCATCGTGCTGGTCACGTTGTTGTTTTGCACCCAGACCGCGTGATGGACGTCGATCATGGAATAGGGAGCCGAAGGATTTTCGCCCAGATGAACGATGGCTTCAGGTTTGAAATCCTCGAATATGGAGCAAATAAAGTCCCAGTTAGTCAGATCGCCCTCGCGGAAATAGAGAGCTTTACCCCATTTTGACGTGTAAGCTGCCAGGCGTTCATGCATCGAAACAATCGGGGTGGCGCTCTGGCTTCCCCGTTCCGCAACCCATTTTCTTCTTAAAAATAGGTCGGCTCCTCCCACTTCATGCCCACGGGCAGTCAAATATTGAGCTAAAGACCAACCTAAGTAACCATCAACACCCGTAATGAATATTCTCATAATCAACCAATCTCTGTTCAAGAGGCCGTTCAGTTTTTGGCCCCTTAGTATTAAAAAAATAGTAAAAAACAATGAATCAAAGTCAATTGCTAAGTCAGACCATATTTTGCGTGGCAATGCGTTTAATCGCATCCATCTCACAGGGATTTCCCATCAGATGAACCAGAAATAGTGCTTTAGTTTGCGGAGTAATGCTCTTCTCTAAATCGTCGATGTCGATATTCAGGGTAGCAGGGTTAACATCCACTAATTTAACTTTTAGGCCTGCCATCATGGGTGACCATATATGGGTAGGCCAAATTACGATGGGGACTAAAATTTCATCACCAGACTTAAGCAGAGGATTAACAGGGTTGGTAAGAAGATGACTGGCTAAGAGATCGGCTGAGGATCCGCTATTAACCATAACCGCAGGGCTAGAATTTTGATACGCCGCAAATCTTTTTTCAAATTCTGCGGTCTTTTCCTACATTGTTGTGCGAAAGCTGCAGAGAGAATCAAGGGCCTGTAAAATTTCAGCTACTCCGTAGGTGGCCATGCTCAGGGGATACCAGTATTTAGTGCTCTTAGCCCCGTTGATACGGCTGCTGTGTTCTAGGAAAGGCTCAATTACTCCAGAAAGCTTTTGGATGGATGGTATGTTGTACAGGGCAGCTGATTCTTGATTAAAGCAGGGCTGATTTTTTGAGCTGGCGATATTCCTCAATGGTGCGACGCACACCTTCTCTCAGGCTTATCTTGGGAGTGAAGCCTAGAGCCCTAAGCTTGCTAAGTTCCAGACATTTTCTCGGCATCCCGTCTGGCTTCGTGGTGTCCCAAATGAGGTTCCCACGAAAATTCACAGTCTCTGCCACAAGTTCTGCTAGATTGGGGACACTGGTTTCTTCGTCTGTGCCTTTGTTAATTAATTCGGGCGTTGTGACCTTGGTCATAAGGAGAAGCATGGCTCTGGCTAAATTCTCTACGTGCATGAATTCGCGGTAGGCAGATCCACTGCCCCACAAGGTAACGTCCTGAGATTCTCCGTCCACAGCGTCAACAAAGCGTTTTACCAAGGCAGAAAGGACATGGGACTTTTTGAGGTCGAAGCAGTCACCGCTCCCATAGATATTGCAGGGCATTGCGCAAATGCCCCCATCCCGTATTGTTGGTGGTAAGTCTGAACCATGCGCAGGCTGGCTATTTTTGCAAGGGCATAGCCTTCATTTGTCGGCTCAAGCGGACCAGAAAGCAGGTAGCTTTCTTTCATGGGTTGTGGACAATCCCTCGGGTAGATGCAGGAACTGCCTAAAAATACCAACTGC
>Ga0209591_10001923_pt1 | contig 25271 bp, 23 predicted proteins | sample MAT01_FD_187207 | JGI IMG/M metagenome (GOLD analysis project Ga0209591, IMG submission 187207) | Freshwater microbial communities from Lake Fryxell liftoff mats and glacier meltwater in Antarctica - MAT-01 (SPAdes) (version 2) | ecosystem: Environmental > Aquatic > Freshwater > Ice > Liftoff... | reverse complement strand
CATGGTGCCGACCGCGCTCGCGGCACGCAAGTTTCAGGGGCAGAAGTTTTTGCGCAGGGCGGCACTGGGGCGGTGCGGGGGGCGAGACGGGGGGCGAGACGGGGGGCGAGACGGGGGGCGAGACGGATGCAGCGCCGCTGGATCTTCGCGGCTGGGGGCGGTTTTCGGCCTTAGGAATTCAGGGCTTCTGAGCCGCCGATGATTTCCATGAGCTCGGTCGTGATGGCTGCTTGGCGGGCTCGATTGTACTTCAGCGTGAGGCGCGCGATCATGTCTGAAGCGTTCTTGGTGGCTGAATCCATCGCCGTCATGCGAGCGCCGAGCTCCGAGGCCATGGACTCGAGAAGAGACCGATAGAGGGTAACCTCCACGTACATGGGGACCAGCCGCTCCAAGAGGGCGTTCTGATTGGGCTCGAACATAAAATTGAGTGCCGGGCCTTCCGACGGCTCGCTCACGCTTTGGGCGGCTTCCGGGCGTGGCAGCGGGAACAAGGCCTCCGTCGATACGCGTTGGGTCATCGCGCTCTTGAATTCGTTGTACACCAAGTACACCGCATCGACGTCGCCGGTCACGAAGGGGCGAAGCACCGTGGGAGCAATCCGCCGCGTTTGCTCAAGGCTCAGATTGTCCCAAATCTCTTCAAAAGCGTGCAAAATGGGCGCACCACGGCGTGTGAGGTACTCTCGGCCTTTGCGCCCGACCACAGCGAACTGCACCCGGGTGCCCTTGGCCTCGTGCTCGCGCCACAGGCGTTCAGCGTGGCGCAAGATGCTTGAGTTGAACGCGCCACATAAGCCGCGGTCGCTCGTGATGACGACGAACAGCAAGCTCTTCTCCGCGCGGCGTGCCAGAAGTGGATGAGCCACTTCTGTGTCTTCGGAAGCGCCGCCGTCCTGATTGGCCGTCACCTCAGCCAAGACGTTACCTGTGGCGACGGCGTACGGTCGCAGCGCTGAAATGCGGAGCTGGGCTCGATTCAAACGGGCACCCGCGACCATTTTCATGGCACGCGTGATTTTCTGCGTCGATTTGACGCTGGCGATGCGCCGGCGGATGTCCTTGAGATTTGCCACGCTTACTTGTTCCGGCTTGCGACGAAGTTTTCGGTGAACGTCTTCAAGGCTGCGTCGAGCTCTTTCTTGATGGACTCCGTGATCTCGCGCTTCTCCGCGATTCCGGGGAGCACGCTCGGGTGCTTCTCCTGAAGATACAGATACAGCTCTTCTTCGAAAGATTTCAGCGAATCAATCGGCAGCTTGTCCGTGAAGCCTTGGGTGCCTGCGTAGACCAGCACCACCTGCTTTTCGATGGCAAGCGGCTGATATTGACCTTGCTTGAGCAATTCGGTGAGGCGTTGGCCACGCTCCAGCTGCGCGCGGGTGGCTGCGTCGAGGTCACTCGCGAACTGCGCAAACGCGGCCTTCTCACGATACTGCGCCAGATCCAAACGCAGCGTCCCCGAGATCTTCTTCATGGCTTTGATCTGTGCATTGCCGCCCACGCGACTCACCGAAATGCCCACGTTGATGGCGGGCCGGACACCTGAGTAGAAGAGGTCGCTCTCCAAGAAGATCTGACCATCCGTGATCGAGATCACGTTGGTGGGAATATAGGCCGAGACGTCCCCAGCCTGTGTTTCAACGATCGGCAGCGCTGTGAGTGAACCGCCCGAATGGGGATCCATCGCCACTTCGAATTTCTCGGCGTCGGGCCGGGCTTTGAGGGCCTTTTCGGCAGCTTCTTTGCCTTCGCCGCCCACGTGAGCTTGCCCATCGGCGCCGAGGAAATCTGGATCGCCAGCTCTGACGCTGGTGCCCTTTGGAATCACAAACCAACGCTCCGCCATCTTGGCGGCGCGCTCGAGCAGGCGCGAGTGGATGTAAAACACGTCACCAGGATAGGCTTCACGACCCGGTGGGCGACGCAGAAGCAACGACAATTGGCGGTACGCCACGGCTTGCTTTGAGAGGTCGTCGTAGATGCACAACGCGTGGCGGCCACTGTCTCGGAAGTGCTCGCCGATGGTGACGCCGGTGTACGGCGCCAAGAACTGTAAAGGTGCCGTTTCCGTGGCCGTTGCCACAACGATGGTGGTGTACTCCATGGCACCTGCAGCACGCAGCTTGTCAACCAGCTGCGCTATCGTGGAAGCTTTCTGTCCGATGGCTACGTAGACGCAATAAACACCCTTACCTTTTTGATTGAGGATGGTGTCAATCGCGATGGCCGTTTTGCCCGTCTGACGGTCACCAATGATGAGCTCGCGTTGCCCACGCCCAATCGGGATCATGGCGTCGATAGCTTTGATGCCTGTCTGCATTGGCTCTTTGACGGATTGACGCGCAATAATGCCAGGCGCTTTCACTTCGATGCGGCGGCGTTCTTTGGTCTCAATCGGCCCCTTGCCGTCGATCGGCTGCCCCAGTGCGTTGACCACGCGGCCCAGAATGGCATCCCCGATCGGGATGTCAGCAATGCGCCCAGTGCGCTTCACCGAATCGCCTTCGCGGATTTCGCGCGACTCGCCGAGCACGGCAACACCGACGTTGTCTTGCTCGAGATTCAGCACCAGGCCGTAGAGCCCACCGGCAAACTCGACCAACTCTCCGGCCATGGCTGCGCTGAGGCCGTGCACGCGGGCGATACCGTCGCCACTCGTGAGAACGGTGCCCGTCTCCGTGACCAGCGAGGCTTGGTCGAAGTTCTGGATTTGTTTCTTGATGATCGATGAGATTTCGTCGGCGCTGAGCTGCATGATGAGTATTCCAGTAGGTTAGAGGCGTGACTTTAGGACGCCTGAAGTAGTTTTTGCTGAAGAGCAGCGAGGCGGCCTTTCAGGCTGCCATCTAGGGTGTTGTCGCCGATGCGTGTGACGAGCCCGGCGAGCAGGCTCGGATCAACTTCTTGTTTGACAATGACTTTCTTGCCGGTAGCTGTTTCAAGACTCCGCGTAAGTTGAGCAAGAAAATCTGGGGTGAGGGCCGCGGCACTGGTGACAGAAGCGCGCACGACTCCAGCCTGGCTGTCGACAAGCTCTTCCAGTCTCGCGGCGATGTCGCTCAACGCATCCAGGCGGTGGCGGGCCGCTAAGACGCGAACTGAGTTGAGTGCGAGGTCGGTGAGGCCAAGTCGGCTTGATAGATCGCGGAGCACCGCCTCGCGCTGCTCCACTGAAATGAGTGGATTTTTGAAGGCCGCGCGCAGGCTTTCGCTCGCCAGATAAGTGTCGGAGAAACTACGAAAATCGCGACTCATTCTGGGCAAATCGCCGCTTTCGTTGCCTAACTCGAAAATGGCCTGTGCGTAACGTTCGGCAATGGCAGAACGACTCATGCGTCGCCTCCTTTCGAGAAGACACGGGGTCCGGTGGTGAGAAGGCTCAAGTAAGCTTGGCCCAGGCGTTGGTGGTCAGCAGGCGTGACTTGCGCTTCCAAGGTTGCGAGCGCCGACTTGAACGCCGCACTCACCACTTCGTTGTGCAAACGCTCCCGAGCTGCCTTGATCTCCTGATCAATGAGCAGCCGAGCTTCGCGCTCCATCCGCCCCTGGCGTTCACGGGCTTCTGCGAGGATGCGTTCGCGCTCGGCTTCGCCCATTTCGCGCATTTCGTGGCGTACGCGTTCGATCTGTTCCTCAATCTTTTGGAGCTTGCTTTCGTAGCCTTCAAGCGCAGCCTGGGCCTCGGCTTTCATCTTGCTCGCATCTTCGATGCCTTTGACGATGCGTGCCCGCCGCTCTTTCAGGCCGCTCTGAACCGCCCCCTTACCGAAGCGGTACATCAAAAAGAACACCACTGCCGTATTGAAGAGGTGGGCACAGAAGGGAACCGGCATGCCGGGCGTGCGCCACAGCAGGTCGGGCTCGACATCCGCCTTCTCTCCCAGGAAGCCATAGAACCAGTTCACGTCTTCGAAAGATGGGTCGTGATCCTCGCCTGAACCGTGCTCAGCATGCTCCGTATGCTCAGCCGAAGCCTGTTCGCCGGAAGGCGCTCCCTCTGCGGCATGCGCTGGAACGATTTCGAATAGGCAGAGCCCGCAGACGATACTGGCGAGTAGCAGGAAGCGTTGGTGCCGCATCAGCCGATCTCCCGCCCGAGAACTTGAGTCGCAGCTTGCCGACTGATCTGCTCCGTTTGCCGTCCGAGATCGAACTTTATCCGTTCCACTTCTTTTCGCACCTGCGCGCGGCCCTCCTCGACGAGCTTGGCGGTGCTCGCGCGGGCCTCTTCTAGGATCTGTGCCTCAAGCTTGCCGGTCTCGGAGCGAAGCCGTCCTCGTTCTTCAGCGGCCACCTGATTCACACGTACGAGCTCCGACTCGTAGCGGCGCAACAGCTCGCCCGCCCGCTCCTGCAGGTCTCGGGCCTCAGCGCGTGCTCCCTCAGTCTTTTCTTCGCGAAGGGCAAAGACCTTGAGCACTGGCCGAAGGAGCAGTGGCTCCAACACCAGAAGCAGAAAGGTGAACATCACCATGAAGAAGATGACCGACCGGTCAAAATCTATAGTGACCCCGCCGGCCCCGATCACGTGCCCCACGAAGCTAACTCCCAAGCTGCTTAGATCAACGCTCATCAGGCTCATTTCCGTGATTCTTCTTTTGCTGTCTCGTTCGCCGTCAGGGAAGGCAAGACGCAGCGGAGCGCCTCCTACCACCCTGGCTTTTGCTGGTCTAGCGGATCCACGCCCCGAACTCCGTTCCAGCCAAGGGGGAAAGAGGTTCCGCGGCCAGGTCAGCCAGAATATCCCAATACGCTCGCCCGTTGACCGGGTCGGTCGCTTCAGGCGCGACCTCCAACAGGGGCTGAAGTGCAAAGGTACGCTCAGCCAGAGCAGGGTGAGGTAGCGTCAATGCTGGTTCTGACACCACGAGGCTAGTCGACCAGAGCAAATCCAGGTCGATAAGACGGGGGCCCCAACGCTCGTTCCGGATGCGCCCGAGTGCCCGCTCGACGTTCAACAGGGCGTGAAGGAGCTGAACGGGTGGCAGCTCGGACCTCAACTTGAGTGCCGCGTTCAGGAAATCAGGCTGGGGTGGGCCCACAGCTGCCGTCTCGAATAAGCTCGACAGTCGAAGCACCTCACCGAAGGGCGCTAAGTGGGCGACAGCTAGCTTTAGATTTTCCTGCCGGTTCCCCAGGTTGGCGCCGAGTCCGACTACGAAATCACGGGAGAGCATAGGGTAAGGCCGGAGCTTAGGCTAAGCTCCGGTTGAGAGAGCATGCTGCACTTTACCGCGGGAGAGCTAGTGGTGACTGGCTGTTTGCTGTCTGCTGTTTTTTCCGTGCCGCTTTGGCTGCGTGCGGGAGCGGCCTTCGGACGCTACTTTGGCCGGAAATGAGATGTCCGAAGCCTCCGCATCAGACTTGACCGGCAGGATCGGCGGTGACGCGCCTATCTTCGTCAGCGATGCATCGGCTGAGGCGGAGCGTTTGACCGAGGCGTTGAGGCAGCGGGGTTATTTGGTCGTAGACGTGCCGCTGGGCCTTTTGTTGGGGCGGCTGGCTGCGCAACGGCCGGCTCTCATCCTTTGCGACGCGGATGCTGCGGGTGCGCTCGACACCATCGCTCGGCTCCGGGAAGTGCGGGGTGGTGAGAGTGTCGAAGTGATCTTCTTCGGTGAATCAGGGCGTGCGCTGAGCGATCAGGCGGATGCTTTATTTCATGAAGCCAGCGGAGCCTTTATTCGCCCCGTTGATGTCCTTTCGCTGTTGCGTAAGGTTGAGGCGCTCGTTGGGCCGCCCGCGGCGCGCGCCGCAACTTCATCGAATCCATCCCAATCACGTTCACCGGTTCTGCTGGCATCGACTCGAAAGCCCTATCGCTTCGAAGGAGGCGCCGAGCCGGTTGCCCCGAACGCAGCCCCGATTTCCACGGCACCGAAGCTCACTCCGGAGGAAGCCCTGCCGCCCGCCGGCGTCGGGCGAGATCCTGAAGATCCGCGCTCCTTCATTCCAGAGTCCGAGATGAGCACGCAGCTGGTTGAGCTGCTCTCCGAGGCCGAGGCTCGGCTGGGGGGTTTACCTCCAGCGGTAGTGACGCGAACGCGTCGCTTGCAGCCAGAAGCAGAGGTTGAAGCCGTCTTGCCGATGGAAATCCTGTCTGGTCTTGATGAGGGCTTAGATTTTGAAGACGACACCGGATTTCCTAATCCGATCACGGCGGGTCCTCCCCACAAATCGCTCGAAGCCAGAAGTGAAATGCCCTCTGACGCCGGCTCGCACGGGTCCGCGCCTGATGCTGAAGGGTCGAATGCGAGTCCGTTGGAGAGTCCGATTCCGTCCGAAGCTGCCGGTCTTGGAGATCCGCGACCCGATCCTCGCCGTGCCGTAACAACGCCTCCCCCCCAGCGCCCCTCGGATCTCTTTTCGCATGAAAATCTGAAGTCTGCGTCAGAGATCCCACGGAGTGAGGGACGCACCGCGATTGAACACGCTGGCAGCCCGCAAAGCTCCACGGGCGGCTGGGAAAGCATTAACCTAAAAACTGGTACGCACGCTGATTCGGTTCCAGAGGCTCAAGCTCCCGCGGGAAATTCCGAGAAGCCGCACGAGCCCAGCTCCACCACTCCTCCCCGCCGGCAGAGCGTCACGGCTGCAGGCATGCCGTCCAAATGGCCAGTGGACTCCGTGCCGTCCCGATTAACTGACATTCCGGATACGCCCAGGCAGGTCGCTCGCACGAGCGATAGTCGTTTGCTCCAGGGCCGTGCTCTTCCAGAAGTTCCGGATTCTGAGCTCATTCAGGGCGATCTCATTGGCACGTTAGGTAGGCTGATCAGGACGCGTTATACGGGTGCTTTGGCGCTCGATCCAGGCTCGGGCCTGCGTCGAATCGTGCTTCGCGAAGGGGATTTCGTGATGGTGTCGTCATCGGCGCCATCGGAATCGTTGGTCGCTTTTCTTGTTCAGCGCGGTTCGCTTTCGGCAGAGGCAGCACTCCAGATCGGTCACCGTCTTCCGCACTTTGGGCGGCACGCTGGAGCGGCGTTGATCGCGCATGGCCACCTGCGGCAGGATGAACTTTGGAGCGTGCTTCGTTCCCATGCAGAGTGGCTCTTGATTGAGCTGATCGGCACGGATCGGGGCGCGATGACACTCGAAGCGACCGTTGCAGAAAGGTTGCGCGAGGAGCCGGCGGTGTTTGGCGGAGCCACCGGCGCCGAGGTGCTCGTGGAGTTAGTGCGTCGTTCGGTTGATCCGAAGCTTGCCGTGTCCAGGCTGGGTGGGCCGAACGCGTTGCTCGCACAGGGCCCAGCGTGGCATTTGCTGAGCGAGTGCGCCCTGGATGAGCCCTTGCTTCGGGACGTTCGCCTGGTCGCTGGAGAGCGCCTGGGGGAGCTCATAGCGCGCGTCGGGGTCGATCTTGCTTCAACGCTCTATGCACTCTCGGCGCTTGGTATCGTGTCATCGGGTGACGCGCGTAGTTCATTCAAGGCTGAGCGAGCGTTCAAGAAGGCTCCGAGTGTTAGCCCCGGCGCCGAAGACAGCTTGGATGCTGAAGTGCTACGCGGCCGAATTCTCTCGCGCCTGGCGCTCGTGGAACAGGGGGATTACTTCTCCGTACTCGGTGTGAGTCGCAATGCGACCACGTACGATATTCAGAAAGCATACCTGGAGTTGCGGAAACAATTTGAGCCAGCGCTAGTGCTCACGCCGAAGACGTTGGATCTCCGACATCAGGTGGACACCATCCTTGAAGTTCTAGAAGAAGCGCATGAGATTCTGAGTGATACCGTTCGCCGCGAGCGGTATCGACGCGCTTTGGATGCTTCACCGAGATAGTGATTGGAGCTGCTAGAGGCAGGGATTGCAGAGAACCCCTGCTAGGTAACGCTGGCTCGTGGGAGCGCGCTACCTAGCTTCCATTGGGAACTACCGGGGGTTCAGAGAGTGATGTTCTCTTTGCCTGAGAAAAGCTCCTTCACCTGGGCCTCCGTCAGTGCATTGCCATAGATGCGAACGTCGTCGACCATACCGATGAATTTGTCACCATCTTTGAAGCCGATCGAGAATCCTGCAGAGCTGTTGCAGGGTGTTGAACCGCGCGTTTGGGGGGGGCCTGCCACGCCGTCCACGTAGATCGTGTTGGTGCTCGCCATACCATTTTGCACAATCGTGATGTGCTGCCAGGTGCCCACCTTGGGAGCGGAACCGCGCACAGAAATACTCATGGATTGAACGTCCTGGCCGTTAGATTCGAATGACCAATTCCCATCCGGAGCGCCGATCGCAATGCCACAGTAGCCGTCCTGACCTCCTGCATTGTTTGAGATAACGGAACCCCACTCCCCGGCGGGGGGCAGCGTCATCACGTTGGCCCAAAGGCTAATCGTGTAATTGCTTTCATTGGCCCCCCAATTCAACGCTTCAGTTTTTGGGATCTCAACCGTGGCGGTTCCGTCAAACTTCAGCGCTGCATTGGAGAAGGCTTTGATTGCCGGGGGCACAGTGCTGACTACCACAGGCTTTACGGCCCCGTACTTTGCCATGTTCATGTTTGCGGAAGAATCTGCAATCGCCCCATTGGTGCTCGCTTCGTCCAGCTTGAGCCAGAGCAGGAGGCCTGTCGTACTGCCAGGCAGCATGCCGTTATTACCGCCAGCGCCGTCAACGGGGGGCTCCGCTTTGGTAGATGAGCAGCCCACGGACGCGAGGGCGATCAGGCCGAGGACAACTTTGGGCAGGGACGTACGGAAAGATCGTGCTGAGGATATCATTTTTGCTCCTTAAAAATTCAAAGCTTATGGAAAATCACCGACCACTTCGGCAAACGGTGACCAGAAAGTGCCTCCTATAGCCACAAAGTCAATCCCAAGATATCCCGTTCGGGCGCGCACCCGCTCGAGTCCGCTCCAATCCGTGAAACTTGGTTAGTGCTGTGGGTGTTTTTTGGTGAAAACTCCAGGAAGGGGCGCATTCAGGTGCACGGCGGGAGAGCCCCGCCGGCGCGGGCCTGACGCGGGAGGCGCGCCGGGCGGTTCAGCGGGCTCAGGTTCCGTATGCTCGCGGCGCTGAGGGTGCGGGTGAATCAAGTTAGGAGAAACTTGGCGCAGACTGAAGCAGATGTCGCAGTGCCTTCTCCGTTTTTCGGGCCGTTGTTACAGTGCAGGTTCAGATTAACTATATCCGCAGGATTTTTGTCATCAGGAGGCGCAGTGCAACGGCGAGACCGCACTTAATGTCCAGTCGCAACAGCTTTCGTTCTCGGAGAAATCGCGGTATCAATCCCGTCATGCGCTACGGAACACTTGTTTGTGTGTTTGCGATTCTGGCAGCGACCACCAACGCTGCTGCTCACATCCAGCTCGTCACTCCCACGCCACGTGTCCCGGATGATGCTGGGCTCAAGATGGCGCCCTGTGGCGGCAGTGCTGTCTGGGGAGCCAATGGTTCAACAACCGTGGCGCCAGGGCAGACGATCACCCTGAAGTTTTACGAAACCATATCGCATCCAGGTGTTTTTCGAGTTGCCTTGGATATGGATGGCGATAACGACTTCACGCCCATCGTCTCAGCTCAAGTGTTCAACGATTACAAGAAGTACTTCCAGAATCAGCTCCCGGCCAACCAGTTGCCAGCAGAGGTCGTTGCACCTTTCACAGAGGGGAACATGCTCGTGCTGCGCAACTATTACGGTCTGCACGACTCAAACGAGTGCCCGAGTAACATGACGGAGCAGGTCAATGGTTCTCCAGCGTGCGTCTGGAACATCGACGTCACGGTTCCCAACCAAACTTGCGACCGCTGCACTCTTCAATTAATTCAATTGATGGCCGAGAACAGTCGCACTCTCGACAACGGTTTCTACTACCATTGCGCCGACATTCAGATCAGTGGTCAGCCGGCTAGCAACACTGGCGGATCGGGAGCAGGTGGCGGAGCCAGCGCGGGCGGTTCAACCGGAAGCGGTGGAGCTTCGGCGAATTCTGGCGGAGTGCCTGCTGCGGTTGGGTCTGGTGGCGTGTTGAATGGAACGGGGGGTGCGAAGGGCGCCGGGGGAAGTTCTGCGACGCAGGGAGTTGGTGGGAGCGTTATGGGTGCCGGTGGAGGTGCCGCCACAGTCACGGGAACGCCCAAACCAGGCACATCCAGTGAATCTTCGGGCTGCACTATCCAGCCGACATCGGGGATGTCTTGGCTGTCCATCTTGGCTGCATTCGGCATGTTTGGCTTGCTGCGTCGGCGGAGTAGCCGCGTTTAGATGCCTCGCCCTTGCCGCACCGTGGCCCCGGCCCTACCTTTCCGCTCCAACTATAAGGAGCGATCATCATGGGTCTTCATATTGGCAGCATTGCACCGGACTTTGAGCAGGATTCGAGCACGGGCCGGATCGCATTTCACGAATGGCTGGGCAGCAGCTGGGGCATTCTCTTTTCGCATCCTAAGGATTTTACGCCGGTCTGCACCACGGAGCTCGGCCGTGCCGCTAACCTGAAGCCGGAGTTCGACAAGCGGAATATCAAGATGATCGCGGTCAGCGTGGATGACGCGGCGTCCCATCAGCGTTGGATTCCGGATATCGAGGAAACGCAGAACGCGCACATGAATTTCCCGATCCTCGCCGACGCGGATCGCAAGGTCGCGACGCTCTACGACATGATTCACCCCGAGGCGAGCGATACCTTGACGGTGCGCTCCGTGTTCATCATCGATGCGAGTAAGAAGATCCGTGCGATCATCACCTATCCCGCTAGCACGGGCCGTAATTTTACTGAGATCTTGCGCGTGATCGACTCCCTCCAGCTCACCGACAGCCACAAGGTAGCGACGCCCGTGGATTGGAAAGATGGAGATGATGTGGTGATTGTGCCGGCGCTCCAGGATGCGGCGGAAATTGCGCAGCGCTTCCCCAAGGGCCACAAGGTCCTTCGCCCGTATCTCAGGATGACGCCCCAGCCCAACAAGTAAGGCTGAAGCCGCCCGTTATTCGGCGGCAGAGGCGGCGACGGTGTCGAAGCCAATGCCGCTCTCTTCTGCCTGAAGCAGGATCGCATCGCCGGGCGCCAACGCTTGCTTGAGGAGTTCTTCGGCAAGCGGTGCCTCAATGTGACGCGCAATCGCGCGCTTGAGCGGGCGTGCTCCCAAAAGCGGATCATATCCGCCCAAATCGAGCAGTTTTCGAATCACGTCGGGGCCAAATTCGAGCGTGATTTGGTGGCGCATTCGAAGATCGAGCGCGAGCTTGTTGAGCAAGCGGGTCGCGATTTCGCTCACTCGTTCGCGGCTCAACGGGCGGAAGGCTAACACTTCGTCGATACGGTTGTAGAGTTCGGGGAGCAGCACATCACGGGCTGCTTGAAGCATGCGCGCCTCGTAGCCGTCGCTCTGATCGGCTTCGTGCGTGCCGAATCCAACACGGCGTGGGCCTTGAGCCGTTTCACGGGAACCAATATTGCTCGTGAGCATTAGCACGACGTTGGTGAAATCAACCGTGCGACCGCGGCCATCGGTGAGCCGACCTTCATCGAAGACAGCCAAGAAAGTCGTGAGCACATCGGGGTGTGCTTTCTCGATTTCGTCCAGCAGGACGACTTGGTACGGGCGTTTGCGCACGGCTTCTGTCAGTTGACCGCCGGCATCGTGGCCGATGTAGCCGGGAGGCGAGCCGATCAATCGAGCCACACTGTGTGCTTCTCCATACTCGGACAGATCGATGCGAGTCATCGCACCCTCCGACTGAAACAGCACCTCAGCGACGGCCTTGGCTGTTTCCGTCTTGCCGACGCCAGTGGGGCCTAAGAGCAGGAAGGTTCCGATCGGGCGGCGTGAACTCAAACCTGCAGCGTTGCGGCGCAAAATACGGGAAATGCGGTTGAGCTCGTGGGTGTGCCCGACGACGCGCTCGGCGAGCAATTGCTCCAGATTCAACATTCTTTCGTGGTCGCTCTGCAGCAAGCGTTCGATCGGAACCTCACTCTGTTCGGAGACGACTTCGGCAACTTGCTCGGGCAGCACTTCGCTGAGCGAACGGCGCTTGGTGCGAGCCCCAGCAAGATCCAGGATCGCAATCGCTTTTTCTGGTAAGGCGCGCCCTGGCAGGTAACGCACCGACCACGCAACGCTCAACGCTAACGCTTCGTCCGAATAGCTCACGTGGTGATGTTCGGCGAGGCTTGAAGCCACTGAACGCAAGATCAAAAAGGCATCTTCTCGACAGGGTTCTTCAACCTCCACCAACGAGAAATGGCGGCTCAGCGCGCGATCCGTTTCAACGAAGCGACGAAAATCTTCGAGCGTGGAAGTCCCGATGCAGGGCATTCCTTGAGCCAGAAGCAGCTTCAGCTCCGCGTAGGCTTCTTCTGCCGTGTCGCCAGAAAAAAGCCGCGGGAGTTCGTCGAAGAAGAGCACGACGCGCCGCCCAGATTTTTCGACTTCTTGGCGGAGGGCAACCAAGCGCGCAGCTAGCATTCCGCGTTGTTGGCAGCCTTGGAGCAGCTCTGCGAGTGACACCTCCACAATCAGCCGTGCATCGTGGGGATGGGAAGCGGAACTCTGCGCGGTTCTATGGGCCAAGCCGCGGACCAGAGCAGACTTTCCGATACCTGCGCTGCCGACCAAGCACGGGCTACAAACATTGCGTTTCGCCAGAATATCGAGCAGCTGGTCGATCTCTGCCTCGCGGCCCACGAATTCTTCAAGCTGGCCTTGCGCTGCCAGCAGGGTGAGATTCTTCCCGTAGTTATTGAGGGCGGGGAATTCTGATTTCTTGAGGGTGAATCGTTCAAGATCGAGCGGAACGACGGCGGAAAGCAATTCGGCGCGTTGGTGGTCTATGGCGCCTACCTGAGACGCTTGTGTTTTCGCTGAGATCAGCGACTTCTGGCCCTTCGCTAGCTTGCTGCGGGTGGGCACCATGGATACAAGCTCCGCGGGAGCTTTTGAATTTTGGCGCGAGGCAAGTGGCTTCGGCAGGATGGGCACGGCGATGGCTGTTGATCTGGAACTTGCCGGTCTCGCGGAGTGCGTTCGCGCCGAGGGCTCAGCTGCGCGCGCCGAGGGCTCAGCGCTGCGCGACGCGGGGCGCTGGCGTAAGCCCATGCCTAGTTGTAGGGCGCTGGTGCGCAGCTTGAGGGGATCGACTTTTAGGGCGGTGAGTGTCCGGCGCGCGCAGGAACTCGTTTCACCCAAGAAACTGATCAGGAGATGAAGCCCGCCGGTGTGGGGTGCGTCCATGCTGATGGCCGTGTGCCTGGCATTCTCGGTGGCGCTGCGGATGAGCTGGGCGTCTTCATCACGACCCGAAATTGCGGCAAATATTCGGGCTGAGTCAATTCGACGCTCAGCGAGTAGGTCGCGGCCCGCTCCAGGGTGCAGGCTGATGGCGGCGAGCCAATGCACGCTCGTCACCGGCTCAACCCGTTGCTTCGCCAATTGCTGAGCCAGCCTACGCAGGGTGGCAAGTTCGGGTTCGATACGCCCCAGCGACATGGACGTCGATCTGCCCTGAGTGAGCGAATACGGCCAACTTCTTGGGGTTGAACGAAGATGTGGGGGAAAGCTGCGCGGAGCCGCGCTTCTGCTTTCTTAGGGACTTAACGATGTTGCATCAAAGACGAGCGCGCCCGTCTTGGTGGAAAACACTCGAAGCGCGTTTTCTCCACCTAAGGCAAAGAGCGGTTCGAAACGTGAGAGCGCCAGCTGCTTATCGCGGAGCGCCCGACCTACCCAATCCGCACCCGCGCCGTCGACCAAAAGCCCCGCGTTGACACGGAAGCGAACTTTTCCAGAAAGCTCCCGGCCCACCACGTCGAAGCGTCGCGGTGAAGTTCCGGGGGATGTGAGTTCGAGCGTGAGAAGCTGTTTTTTGTCGGCTTCGAGATCAAGCGGAGCGCCCTCGCTGTGGACGGCTTCAAGCACGGTCGCGCGCGTTTGGCCAAACTGCACCAGCTGAAGCTCCGCATCGTCCCAAAGCACCCAAGCTTGGCGAATCGCAGTGCCCGCCACCAGGCGCAGGATTCGACGCTCGCGGCTTCGGAGGGAATAGGCACGCGAGCTGCCGCCCGCCGTACTCAGCACGATGCGATTCTCAGTGCCGACAACGAAAGCCCCATCCCTGAGAGTTGAGAATGCCGAGCTGTGGGTCGAGGCAGTACTCGGATCGGTGCTGGGGTTGCCGTTGGAGCTGCCGAGCGGGATCGTCTGCAGGATGGGCAGGTGGAGCGGATCGGCATTTTCCAGGGTGTATTTGTAGAGGGTGGGGGAGGAGCGGTGGAACACGTACAACGCCTCGTAATCCAACGGATCCGGTATTAGTTGAGAATCAGGGAAGAATGTCGGGCGAGCGTAGCGCTGGAAGCTGACAGCGCGCGGTTCGAGTCTGATGAGATGCTTGCCATCCATGGCAAGCAGTCCACCATCGGCGGCAGAGATAACCTGTGAGTAACCAGAGGCCGGTGTGCGCAGTTGCAAGTGGAAAGTCTTCGTGTCGAAAACCTGAAGCTCTGTCGCCGTTAAGCGGGCAACCCAATTTCTCCCAAATGCCAGCTTTCCGCCCGGAGCCGCGCGCGCTGCAAGCTCCAGATGAGCCACCCTCCAAGCGGACAGGAGAGCCTCCCCCTCCTCCAGCTTGGAGGGCGCACCGCCTGCATTCTCTTGCACCAACTGCGATCTGGGCGGCGGACGCGCGGGTGGTGGGGCTACAGCGCCCGGGGGGTCCGGAAGCTCCGGAGCAGATTCATCGCAGGCACTGGCCGCTATCCCAGCAAGGCCTAGCAAAAGCGCAGCCAGCGGGCTCTGAAGGTTCCTCACGGTTGGGGATGATGGAGTGCTTGGAGGTACGCTTCAAGCTTTTCAGTTGGAGCGGCGAGCCGGGCGAGCTACGAACCTTGCATGTGGACCAGGCTTGGGTGCGGCGTATTTCTTGGCTTGAGCGCGCTGCTACTCGGCTGCGAGCGTTTTCAGCTGGTGAGTGACTGCAATCGCTTAGCTCAAGTTGTCAACCCAGCGGTTGCCGAAATCGCCGGCGTGCGAAAAGAGCAGCCGAAGAGCACGGACCCGGCAGTCTACGACAAGCTCTCAGCTCGCTACGAATCCTTGGCAAAGGTCCTCATGGCTACTTCCTTTGCGGACAAGCGCACCGCGGACGATGCCAAGGTTTATGCGCAAAGTTTTTCTCAGGCCGCTTCATTGAGCAAGGAGTTCGCGCGTGCGCTGCCGCGCGGGGACAGCGCCGCCCTTGAGCGATTGAGCGGGGCTCTCAAGCTGACGACCGCCATGGAAGGTCGTCAGGTTGCTAAGTTGAAAGCCCGTTGCGTCGCGCATTGACCTTAGCGTTGCTGCTTCGTGGCGCGCCCGGGCAGCTCTCGGTCAAAGATGGAAACTGCCCCCGCATGGTACGAAATACGGCGGCTGAGCGGGCCTTTTTCGTCGCCCCCGAGCAACCAGATATCCGTGGCACTCTTGGCGGTGTGTAGCGTGGCAAGACGATACCCCGAACCCGCCCAGCCTAAGAATTCTGAGCGCGCCTCGCGCCCGATCAATATCCCGCATTTCGGCTGCTTGCTGGTCGTGCAGCCACCAAATAACGTCAATTCATCGTTTCCCGCCGGATGCCAGCGCCACAGGTTAATAGGCTCGAATTGTGCGATTTCTTGGAAGGCAGAACGCTCCTTTTCGGACACCGCTTTGAGAAAACGCCGAAGGAGCTCGCGGTCGAGCTTGCGTTCCGCAGACAGGCGTGGCGCCCGTTTCACTTCGAGCGAAACCTCGATCGCATTTTTGTCGCCGGCACAGCAGCGAAAGCCCACGTTGCCAGCGACCGTTTCGGGGGAGCGGGCCGTTGAATTGGCGCAGCGCCCCACTAGCTCGCCATCGACGGCATTGCCGCCCCGCGTGGTGATGAGCGCGGTTCGATCACCCCGATTCCAGAGACTGGAAGTCCATTCCCAGGCGCCCCCGTGAAGATCTCTCACCCCGAAATCACTCTTGCAGCCTACAAGTAATCCGCTCGGGCGCATCCCAGGCACGAGGCCAGTGCCACATCGATCAGCGCGATACTGGTCGCCGTATTCATACACATAGTTATTCGGGCCCTTACAGGCTCGCTCCCATTCGAGCTCCGTGCAGAGACGTTTGCCTTCCGCTGCGCACAGGCCGCCGGCTTGGCTGAAGCTCACATTAGTGAGCGGGATGGCGCCGTCTTCGTTGGGGTAGGGCAGGACGTCGATGTAAAAGGCCTTGAGAATCAATTGCTCCCCCGGCAGCTCTTCATCCACGAGCCTGGGCAGGCGTTCGGGCGGGGTCCCCGCGACGAGTGCTCCCGGTTCGATCCAAATCATGCCTTTCCGCGGTACGGGAGCCGCCTTCGGCGGCGCGATGGCTAGGCCGAGGGTGCTAACGCCGCCTTCCGGGCTTTCCTTGGCGGGTGAGCGTCGTGCTTCTCCACAGCCCACATGCGACACCACCGCGACCACCGCGCCAAGCGCAAATGCCCGCGCTGATTTCACGTTTCAACCCGTTCCTCGCGTTCGCGAAGCCCAAGCTCTTTCATTTTGAGTTGCAGGCCCTTGCGCGAAATCTTGAGCAGCCGCGCGGCATGTGTGACGTTAGCATGGGTTTGTTTCAGGGCTTGCAAGATGAGCTCACGTTCAAGGCGAGCCGTGGCTGCTTTGACTTGCTCCTTTAAACCGTCGCCGGAGACTGCGGGGTCGGGAGCTGGTTCGTGCTCAATAGGGGTGACGCTGGCGCGCACCTCGCTCGGTAAGTCAGAGACTTCAAGCCGGTCCCCATCGCAAAACAACACCGCGCGTTCGACAATATTCTCAAGCTCGCGAATATTACCCGGCCAATGATAGCCTTTGAGCAAGGTCTCGACCTCAGCTGAAGCGGAATGAATCTGCTTGTTGAGGCGCGTGTTGAATTTCAGAAGGAAGTGTTGAATCAGAAGTGGGATGTCTTCTATGCGTTCACGCAGCGGTGGTAAGCGAATCGGAACCACATTCAATCGATAGAAAAGATCTTCACGGAACGCGCCGTTGGCGATCTCCTTTTTGAGATCGCTCTTGGTGGCAGCAACCACCCGCACATCCGCCCGAATCGTCTTGATGCCGCCCACTCTTTCAAACTCGCTTTCTTGCAGCGCGCGTAGCAGCTTCACCTGCAGATCCACCGGTATCGCTCCGATTTCGTCCAGAAATAGCGTCCCTTTGTCCGCGAGTTCGAAGCGCCCCGGCTTCGACGCCACGGCACCCGTGAAGGCGCCACGCTCATGGCCAAAGAACTCACTTTCCATCAAGTCTTTCGGGATGGCCGCGCAATTGACTTTAATAAAAGGTTGCGCGGCGCGCGACGAGTGCTCATGCAGGGCACGCGCCACTAACTCCTTTCCTGTCCCGCTTTCACCCGTGACCAAGACGGTGCTAGGGGAGTCCGCTGCTCGGCGTAGGATGGCATAGAGTTCCGATATAGCTTCGCTCTTGCCGATGATACCGTACGGCGCGTCCGAGGGTGCGGAAGGCAGACTGACAGAGGCCTCCTGTGCCGAGAGGTCCCGCGTGCGCAGTGCCTTGCGCACGATGCTGCGAACTTCCTCCTGATCGAAGGGCTTCGTGAGATAATCGAAAGCTCCCGTTTTGAGGGCTTCGACGGCGTTGTCGACGGTGCCGTGTGCGGTGAGCAGAATGACCGGCAGATTGTTATCGATCTCGAGCGCACGCCGAAGCAGCTGCATTCCGTCCATCTTGGGCATCCGCAGATCGGTGATCACCAGGTCGATGTGGTGCTCAAGCAGCATCTCCTCGGCTTGCTCTCCGTCGTCAGCGGTGTGGACCTCGTAACCGTCGCGGCTCAGCTGGGCGCTCAAAACCCGGCGCAGGTTGGGCTCGTCGTCGACTACCAGGATCTGCTTCGGTTCACTCAACATGGCTCAGGTTTCTGCGGCAGTTCAGAGCGGAAAGCCAGCAATCCTCTGCGCGGCTTTCGATCAGCCGTTTTTGCTCCGAACCGGTGGCCGAATCTGCTGATAGGCCCGGCTCCCCCTTATGCTGAGGCCGCCTCTTGGATACGCTGAAACTTCAAATGGTCGGATTCAATCGTGCGCTGTTGCTTGTTTTGTCCTGCCTGAGTCTCGCGCTCGTTGCGGGCCCAGCCTCTGCCCAGCAGGCGGATATGAAGCCGTATCCCGAGTGCACGCGCGCGCCAACGGATGGGGATGTGCAAGCTGCTAAGGGGGCGTTTCAGGCCGGGCAGGCCGCATTCAAAGAAGCCGATTACTCACGCTCGATCTTGTACTGGGAGGACGCCTATCGGCGCGACTGCACGGCGCATCCTCTGCTGCTGAACCTTGCAACTGCTTACGAATTGAGCGGCAACAAGGCGCAGGCTATCGCTGCGTTGCAAACCTATCTGGTGCGACGTTCCGACGCCGCGGATGCCGATCAGATCACGCGCCGCATTGAAGTGCTCAAGCGTCAGCTAGAAGAGAGCCAGCGTGCAGCACAACCGCAGCCGCAAGCGCCGCCAACGCCTGCACCCGCGCCGTCCCAGGCCTCCAGCACGACGTCAGCTGTGCCCGTTGCAGATACAGGCCCGAAACGCCCAATCTGGCCCTTGATCGTTGCCGGCGCAGGTGGCGCTGTTGCGTTGGTGGGCGTCGCTGTTTGGGGTCGTGCGGGGGCCGACGTCAAAGCTGTTGAAAAGAAGTGTCCCGGTCGAATTTGCGCCTCGCAGATTGCCTCGGAGGGAAATGCAGCGCGCAGCCGCCAGAGCGTGGGTGGAGTCACCGCGGTAGCTGGCCTCGCTGTCGCGGCCGGTGGCACCGCTTGGTATTTTCTTGCTCCGCCGCCCGACGCGAACGTTGCCGGAACTTCCTTCGTTCCGGTCGTGTTGCCTGGGTTTGCTGGAGCTACTCTTTCAGCTCGATTTTGACATCATCCGGCTCGGCGGGCTCCGTGCCCCAGGTGCCTGAGCTGTTCTCGTCGGGTTTCTCCGGGTAGTCTCGGGTCAGCGCTGAGCTGGTAGGTTTGGCGTCGGCTGCAGCCGGAGAAGGCTTGTCCTCGGGCCGGGCCTTAAGCGCCGTGAAATCTGGTCGGCGTGGCGGGGGTGTCTCGCTTGATGACCCACCACAGGCAGGAAGTAATGAGCTAAATAGGCTGGTGACTCCGAGAAGGCACAGGACACGGCTGGACGCGTGGGGGCGCATGCGCGATTAGCTAGCACGGTGTGCCCCGCCGTTGAAACGCAAAGCTCCGGGGCAGATTCTGGGTAACGAAGCATGATCGGACTTCTTAGCGGCAAGCTGGTGGCAGATGAACCCTCCGGGCCCCTCCTGATTGATGTTGGGGGGGTCGGGTACGAAGTGCACGCGCCGGTGGGTACGGTCGGGAAGGCTGAGCACGTAGCTGCGGGGATTCGGCTCTATATCCACACCCACGTGCGTGAAGACACGTTGCAGTTATTTGGGTTTGCTTCTCCACTCGAACGCGTGGTGTTTAGAATGCTGCTCGGCGTGCCGAACGTCGGCCCGAAGACTGCGCTCGGGGTGCTCAGCGCGCTTCCACCGCCCGAGCTGGCTCGGGCAGTGCAGGCCTCCGATGTTTCGGGCCTGTCGAAAGTTCCAGGGATCGGCAAGAAGACGGCCGAGCGCTTAGTACTCGAGCTCCAGGAAAAGCTGATCGGAATCGGCCAGGAGGTCGCCCGGCCCGCAGGATCGGCAGCTAGCCCGTCCGCTGAGGCCCATTTGTTGCTGAAGGCGTTGGTTAATATGGGTTATCGGCCTGCAGAGGCTGAACGGGCGGTCAAGGCGCTCGGGGATCGCGTGGGCAAAGTTGAGATTGCCGAGTTACTTCGCGAAGCGCTCCAAGGCTTGTCTGGGTAGAACTGCCCACTACCTGTTCGCCGGCGAGCCCTGTAGGATGCCGCTCCGTGCGTCGCGACCAAGCCAGCAGGGATTGTCAGCGGCCGCAGCCCCGTTTACGTTCATGATTCCAGTTGATTTGTGCGCTCCGTTGAGAGCGCGTCGAGGAGGTCTCAAGTGATCACGTGTCCCAAGTGCGGCAAGGAGAACCAGGATCACTACAAGTTTTGCCTGGGGTGTGGAGCTGAGCTCCCACGCGATAATGCGCCCAAGCCATTTGTAGCTAACACGCCTGCACACGGGCAAGCACAAGTCGAAGCCCGGCCTCCGGTGGCTCAAGCGCCTGTTGCTGCGCCTGTTGCTGCGCCTGTTGCTGCGCCTGTTGCTGCGCCTGTTGCTGCCCCCGTCGCGGCAGCGCTCGTTGCTCAGCCGCCTAGGCCAACCTCTGCCGCCGCTGCAGTTCCACGCCCGGGCAGCTATGCGTCGTCCCCACCCGCTGGCGCCGGGACCATCGATTGTCCTCAGTGCGGTCACACCAACCCGACGGGAAATCGTTTCTGTGCTTCCTGCGGCTATAATTTAGCGGCACTCGCGGCGGCGCAATCGATACCCGCGGCAGCCCCCGTTGCCTCAGCCGTTCCGCACACCGGGCTCACACTCGTCGCTCTGCGCGCCGATGGGAGTGAGGCAGGTCGTTATGCCTTGCCAGATGCACCTTCGGTGACCTTAGGCCGCGACACGGGCAGCATTTTCGCGGGCGATAGCTATCTTTCGCCGCGGCACTCGACCCTTTCGCAGCGCGCCGGTCAGCTGTTCATCAAGGACGAAGGTTCGCTCAATGGCGTGTATCTGAAGTTGCGTCCAAACGAGCCTTGGCCGCTTGATTTCAACGACGTCTTTCGCATCGGTCAAGAAATTGTGCGGTATGAGCCGCTCCAGGCACAGGCGCCCACGCCCGATAATGTCACGCGCTTCGGGAGCCCTTCAGTCGGTTATATTGGGCGTCTGGCGCTGGTCATCGGCCGCGACACGACGGGCAATGCTTTCCCCATCCCCGAACGCGGTGTGCACTGCGGGCGTGAGCGTGGCGATATTCTTTTCTCGGAGGATGGCTACGTTTCAGGCCTCCACTGTCGCGTCGGGCCTGCCGAAGATGGGCGCGTGTATCTCACGGACGTGGGCAGCTCTAACGGCACGTTTGTGCGCTTGCAGCGTGAGCAGCAAGTGAGCGTGGGCGATGTGCTCCTCATGGGGCAACAGCTATTTCGGATTGACGCCTGAAGATTTGGAGACGGGTCCTCCGATGAGCGTCCCGGTTAGCCAACCCACCATTCGAGTCGCGGCTGCGGTAGTGGAGCGTGAGCTTTGCTACCTCATCACACAACGTCGGCCGTCTGCTGTGCTGCCGTTGCTTTGGGAGTTTCCAGGAGGGCGGGTGGAGCCCGGCGAAAGTGATCAAGATGCGCTCAAGCGGGAGCTCCGCTTTCGCCTGGGTATCGGGGTCGAGCCTGGGCGGCTCATGAGCTTTGTGACCCACGCCTACGACCGTTACACGGTGGAGCTGTACCTCTACGAATGCGAGCTTGGCGAAGGCACCCCCCAAGAACTCAACGTGAACGCCTACCGCTGGGTCAAGAGTACTGATTTTGAAAAGTACCCGTTCACGCCGGCCGATGAAGCGTCGATGAGCCAACTTTTGGGGCTCTAGCCTGTCCCTCTGCAAGATGCCCCACACAAACCGCACAACCGTCCGAGAGAGCGTGCCGAGCGTGCGCTATGTCCCGCGGCGCTCGTTCTCTTCTGCTCGGCGTAGGCCGCGCGCTACTTCACCTCGTTGCGCCGTCTGAGTGTGTGGGATGTGGAAAAACGCTCAACGGAGCGCTGTGCTCGGAGTGCGCTCTCAACTCGCTGTCTGTTAGCGAACGTCGGGTCGGCGGCGTTCGCGTGTTGTCCGCGGGGGTGTACGGTGGGGCTCTGGCGCGGTCGATCCAGGCATTCAAGTATCATGAGCGCACTGAGCTCGTAAAACCGCTCGCGAGCCTACTCGGGCCCTTGGCTGATGAGCTTGGCAGAGGAGCGGTACTGGTTCCGGTGCCGATGCATCCCGAGCGGTTAGCTGAGAGAGGCTACAATCAGGCGGCGCTGTTGGCGGGTGCACTCGGGCGAGCCAACTCAATCCCGGTCGAGTATCGACTGCTTCAACGTGTCCGTCAGACTGGACAACAAGCGGGGCTCGGTGCGGTCGAACGCCGCACCAATATTGAAGGGAGTTTTTCGGTTCGTCAGCGGCGCCAACTGCGACGAGATCCCGTCATTCTTGTGGATGACGTGGTCACGACGGGAGCGACGCTGCTCGGTTGCGTCGAGGTGCTCAACCAGGCTGGCTATCCTGTTAAGGGTTGCATCGCGCTGGCGCGCCCGCAGGATTAGCGCACGCGGATGAGGGCCGCTAAGAATTCTTCGGCTGCCACGAAGTCGCGGTAGCGGAGCGCTTCGTGGCCCTTCGAATCGAAAAGAATGACTGTGGGAAGGCCGACAACCTGCAGTGAGCTGAGTGTTTGCTCCACTTTCGGATCGTCATCGTGGGTTGCGTCCACGCGCACTGCCAAGAAGCGTGCGGCTTCTTGGGCGACTTGGGGGTTGGAAAAAGTGTGCTTTTCCAGCTCTTTGCAGGCGCCGCACCAGGCCGCGGTGAAATCGACAAGCAGCGGACGGTGCTCGGCGAGTGCGCGCGCGCGCGTCGCTTCGAGCGTGGTGGTTTCCCAGGCGAGCGTCGCGCTGGTCGTGGTAGCGCCCACGATCGCGAAGAAGAGGCCGAGGCTGGCGAGAGCCACACCGCTGCCCTTCAGCAGCTTCGACGCCCAATCTGGGTCGGCGAAATCGCGGTGGATCGCACCGAGCGCGATTCCGACCCCCGTCGCGGCCAGTGCTCCCAGCAAGAACGTCCGCGAAGGCTGGGCCAGCGAGCTCAACACCGGGAAGGCGGTGCTCAAGAAATACAAAGCCACCACGATCAGTACGATGCCCAGTACTGACTTCACGTACACCATCCACGGCCCACTCTTAGGCAGCTGAACAGCGAAGGTCCCCACCACAAAGAAAGGCGCTCCCAGCCCCAAAGAAAAAGCCGTCATCGCAGCTGCACCGAGCGTTGCGCTCTTGGTTTGCGCGATCCACGTCAAAATCCCAGTTAACACCGGTCCCGTGCAAGGCGCAGCGATGAGCCCACAAACCAGCCCGAGCGTGAACGCGCCGCGATAACCCATGCCGCCCATTTGCGCCAGCCGGTTCGTCAACGCGGAGGGCAGCCCGAATTCAAAAAGGCCAAACATTGCCGCAGCCATGATGAGGAAGAGCGTCGCGATCCCAGCTACCACCCACTGGTTCTGCAACACCGAGCCAAACATCGTTCCCGAAAGGCCGGCCACGACACCGAGCGGCACGAACATCGCCGTTATCCCCAGCACGAACATCAAAGAGAGCAGCGCTCCCTCACTGCGGCTTTTGGTCTGCCTTGCACCAAAGACACTCACCGTGACCGCGATCATCGGATACACACAGGGCGTCAGGCTAACCAGAAACCCACCGGCGAGCGCGGCGAGTGCTGCGTAAACCGGACCTCTCGCGAGGGCAGAGGTAAAGGCGTCCGGCGCGTTCGACTGGCAGTAAGCGCTGCTTGGGAAAAGCAGCCAGCCAAGCGCCAAGCAAAACGAAGCTATACTGGACCGCGACACCGTTCTCTTCTTTAGCTAATCGTCTCGCTCGGGTCGAAGAAATTCTCCCTAAGCGAGGCGGCGTTTTTCTGCCATCCTGCCGAGTAAGTCGCGCGCGCGGCGCAATTCCCCTTCTAAAGCCACCTGTTGCGCAATCCGCCCGCGCCCGGTGCGCTCCACGAAAGCGCTCAGGTAAGCCTCGCTGGCCGCGAAATCGCCCTCGCAGAACGCCAATTCTCCCAGGACAAATTGCCCGTAGCCTCTGCCGCACGCCGAGTCCGCCAGGCGCTCACGCACCTCGGAAACGTTGGTGACTGTCTCGCCGCACGCCAGCTGGGCGAGCACCACCTGGGCCTGATAGAGGGGCTTGTCGTTGGTGCCCCAGCGAACAGCACGACTGAGCGGACCGAGCGAATGACGCTCTTGGCCAGCCAGGTAGAGCACGCTGCCTAGCGTCCACAGGTGAAACGCACGCCGGGATGGCGGACTCACGCGACTTGCAATCCGCAGGTGCTCAATCGCTTCTTGTCGCCTCTCCAGCCCGAGGCAAGCGCGGGCGGCATCTTGGTGAGCCACATCGGGCATGACTCCGGTGTCGACCATCTCTAACGCGATACTGAGAGCAACCTCGAAGCGCCTGCTTTCGATGTGCGACAGATACAGTTGACGAAGCAGCATGGCGCGCGTCGTTGGGTCGAGCCCCCCCGTGAGGCCCAGTCCCCGTCGGGCATACTTGGCTCGCCCCTCCGAATCCCGTGCCAACGTAGCCTTCTCAAGCATCAGCTCGGGAGTGCCATCAGCTTCGGATCGGATTCTGGTCATGGGTGCTTCAGTGAGTACTGCCCTTTGCATATTGCCCCAAAACTCCGTGGGTCCCGCTCTTGCACCTGCTCAATCTAGCAGCACCTGCACAAGCGTCCAGTTTTCGGCTAGTTTCCCCGACTCTTTCATAAGCTTGGCAGTGGTAAGGGAAAAGTCATGTTTCGAAGGTGGCAGTACTTAGGGTTGGTGTTGTGGGCGATCGGTTGCGGGAGACCTGCAACGGTGGAGGACTGTGAAGTGATCGTGGAGCGCGTAGCCCGGCTCCAGATACTGGAGTCACGCCCGATGAGCAGCAAGGAGACGCTCGAGCGCGAGGTTCAAACCGAGAAGACGCTCTTGAAGCAGCGCATGCAGGAGCGGTGCGTGGGGAAGCGCATCAATGAGAGCACGCTCAAGTGTGTACAAGCTGCCAAAACATCGAGCGATGCGGTTGGGAAGTGCTTTGACTAGCGCGAAGAGAGCCGTGTGTTGGGGCTTGGTTTTGGTGGCTGGCGCGACCGAGGCCGGATGCCAAAAGAAGTTGACCCAAGGGGAATGCGAGCTGCTGTTGGATCGCTATGTTGAGTTTTTGGTCCGCGCTGAAGTGCCAAAGATGTCAGCCAGCAAGTTGCTCGAACGCAAGCGCGAAGCGCGCGAATTAGCCAAGGAATCCGCTGCTTTTGGCGAGTGCTCGAGTGCCGTCTCGGCGCGCGCGTTCGAGTGTGCCATGAGCGCGCCCGGCACGGACGAGCTGGAGAAATGTTTGCTTTAGACGCCGCGTAGCTTCTGTTCCATTCGACTGAGCGCGGCGGTTAAGTGGACTTCATCCCAATTGGGAGGCGTCGAGACAGTGGCGCCCGGATAGGCTCTCACCGAATAGGGGGCCACGATGGCGCGCGAGCGACCCGTCTGTCCCACGTCGAGCAAGACTTTTGCACCGCGTTTTGAAATCCGCCGCTTGA
>Ga0209591_10001918_pt1 | contig 25290 bp, 23 predicted proteins | sample MAT01_FD_187207 | JGI IMG/M metagenome (GOLD analysis project Ga0209591, IMG submission 187207) | Freshwater microbial communities from Lake Fryxell liftoff mats and glacier meltwater in Antarctica - MAT-01 (SPAdes) (version 2) | ecosystem: Environmental > Aquatic > Freshwater > Ice > Liftoff... | reverse complement strand
GTCGACCCGCTGCGTCGTCGACCCGCTGCGTCGTCGACCCGCTGCGTCGTCGACCCGCTGCGTCGTCGACCCGCGCAGTCAGCCGGTGGGGTAGGCATGGTAGTCCGCCGAGCGGAGGTGGGTGCCGTTGAAGCCGAGGACCCAGGTGCTGGCCTTGCGCGCGGCGACGTCGTCGGGGTCGAAGCCGGGCAGGGTCGAGACCAGCTCCCCGACCACGTCGGGAATCACCCCGCCCTGGCTGCTGATCACCGTGACGCCGGGTTCGACGGCCAGTTCGAGGAGACGGGCGAGACCGGCGGCGGGGTCCTTCCAGTAGCCCTCCTCGCCGAGCTGGACCTCTTCGATCACGGGTAGGCCCAGCGCGGCGGCGAGCGGCGCGACCGTGTCGCGGCAACGGGTCGGCGGTGCGCTGATGATCCGGTCTGGCCCGAAGAGGGCGAGAAACTCCGTCACGTGACTGGCCTGTTCGTGGCCGGTGCCCGACAGCGGGCGCAGGTCGTCGTCGCCGTCCCACTGCTGGTGGTTGCCGGCCTTGGCGTGCCGGACCAGCAGGATCGTCGAGGTCAGCGGCCCGAGGGAGGTGAAGCGCGCCAGCACGTCCACGTCGTGCCGGTAGGACAGCAGCGAGGCGGCCACCGGCGGGGCGACCCAGCGCAGCCCGTCGGTCTCGTCGTTCGCGACGAACGCGCCGCCGAGGGACCGCGCGGCCCAGTACCGCACGACCTTGACACCCTCGGCGACGTCGTAGCGCACCTCGCCGAGCTCCGGACCGAGACGCGCGACGTGCCCGGTTTCCTCCGCCACCTCACGGACCGCCGCGAACGGCGTCGACTCGCCGGACTCGAGCTTGCCCTTCGGGAACGACCAGTCGTCGTAGCGCGGCCGGTGCACGAGCGCGATCTCGACCTCGGCCGTTTCCGTACGGCCCGCCGCCGGGCGCCACAGGACCGCACCTGCGGCGCGGACCTCGGCCGGGGTCATTCGGGTTCGGCGGCCGACACGGCGTGGCGCAGCATCATCTCCGCCTGGTGGTCGCGCACCGACGGCACGCCCGAGCCGACCGCGGGGGAGGGCTCCCAGGAGCCGTCCGTGTGCAGCGTCCAGCAGCGCGTGGCGGGGTCCAGGCAGGAGTCGAACATCGCGCCGAGCTTGCCGGCCAGGCCCGTGTCGGCCACGCGCAGCAGTACCTCGACGCGCCGGTCGAGGTTGCGGTGCATCATGTCCGCGCTGCCGATCCAGTACTCGTCGGCCGAGCCGAAGTGGAAGACCCGGGAGTGCTCCAGGAACCGGCCGAGGATCGACCGGACGTGGATGTTCTCACTGAGCCCCGCGCGGCCCGGGCGGATCGCGCAGATCCCGCGCACCACCGCCTCCACCGGCACCCCGGCCTGCGACGCGCGGTAGAGGGCGTCGATGACCTGCTCGTCGACGATGGAGTTGACCTTGATGCGGATCCGGGCCGGACCGTCACCCCCGCGGTGGGCGTCGATCTCGTCGTCGATGCGCCGGACGATGCCGCGCCGCACCCCGTACGGGGCCACGAGCAGGCTGCGGTAGGAGGTCTGGCGGGAGTAGCCGGTGAGGGAGTTGAACAGGTCGGCCAGGTCGGCGCCGATCGTCGGGTCGGCGGTCAGGACGCCCAGGTCCTCGTAGAGCCGCGCGGTCTTGGGGTTGTAGTTGCCGGTGCCGACGTGGCAGTAGCGCCGGATCGTCGAGCCCTCCTGGCGCACCACCAGCGAGGTCTTGCAGTGCGTCTTGAGCCCCACCAACCCGTAGACGACGTGCACGCCCGCCTTCTCCAGCTCGCGCGCCCAGCGGATGTTGGCCTGCTCGTCGAAACGCGCCTTGATCTCCACCAGTGCGACGACCTGCTTGCCGGCCGCCGCCGCGTCGATCAGGGCGTCGACGATCGGGGAGTCGCCCGACGTGCGGTAGAGCGTCTGCTTGATCGCCAGGACGTGCGGGTCGGACGCGGCCTGCTCGATGAACCGCTGCACGCTCGTGGAGAACGAGTCGTACGGGTGGTGGACGAGCACGTCGCCCTCGCGGAGGGTGGCGAAGATGCTGCGGGGGCTCTCGCGGTCGGCGAACGCGGGGTGCGTGGCGGGGACGAACGGGTCGTCCTTGAGGTCCGGGCGGTCGACGCCGTGCAGCCCCCACAACGCCGTCAGGTCCAGCAGCCCCGGGACGGTGACGACGTCGCCGGGATCGACGTCGAGCTCGCGCAGCAGCAGCTCCAGGACGTGCTCGCTCATCGTGTCGGTGACCTCGAGCCGCACCGGCGGCCCGAACCGGCGCCGCGCCAGCTCCCGCTCGAGGGACTGCAGGAGGTCCTCGTCGCGGTCCTCCTCCATCTCCAGGTCGGCGTTGCGGGTGACGCGGAAGGCGTGCACCTCGGCCACGTCCATGCCGGTGAACAGGTCTCCCAGATGGGCGGCGATCAGGTCCTCGACGGGGAGGAACGTGATGCCGTCCGAGCCGTCCACGTGCACGAGGCGCGGCACGTTGCTGGGCACCTTGACCCGGGCGAAGCGTTCGGTGCGGCCCTCGGGATCGCGGACGGTGACGGCCAGGTTCAGCGACAGCCCGGAGATGTAGGGGAACGGGTGCGCGGGGTCGACGGCGAGCGGTGTCAGCACCGGGAACACCTGGGCGGAGAAGTAGTCCGACAGCCGCAGGCGCTGGTCCTCGCCGAGGTCGTCCCAGCGCAGGATGCGGATGCCCTCGGCCTCCAGCTCGGGGCGGACCTGGTCGAGGAACACGCGTGCGTGGGCGTCGGCGATGGCCTGGCTGCGGGCCGCGATCCGCACCAGCTGCTCGCGCGGCGACATGCCGTCGGCGCTGCGGACGGCCAGGCCGGTGTCGTCGCGGCGCTTCAGCCCGGCGACGCGGACCATGTAGAACTCGTCGAGGTTGGACGCGAAGATCGCCAGGAACTTGGCGCGCTCCAGCAGCGGCTGGCTGTGGTCCTCGGCGAGCGCGAGCACGCGAGCGTTGAAGTCCAGCCACGACAGCTCCCGGTTGAGGTAGCGGTCGTCGGGCAGCTCCGAGATCGGTGCGGGGGTGCGGGCGGGCGGGCTCACGGGCACGGCCGCGGTGGCCGCGGTGGCGGTGCGGGCGCCGTCGGACGCGGGGGCCGGGCGGGGCTGGTCGGCGGACCGGGCGCCGTTGGGAGCGCGGGTCGCGCTGGTACTCGTCGCGCTGGTACTCGTCGCGCTGGTACTCGTCGCCGTGGCCGGCCGCGCGGCGGCGTGTACCCGTCGCGTCGGTGGCCGGGGCGTGCGACGCCGGGAGGTCTGCGTCTGTGCCGTCCGGGCGGTCGGCTCGGACTCCACACCCGGCGGCCTGCTCACGTCATCACCCACGGTGGCGATTGTTCCCCACCGGCCGCCCCGGATGCCCCAGGTGGCCCCATGACATCCGGGTGAACTACGACGCAGTGGACGCCACCGGAGACGTGCCCGGGGTCGACGTCCGGCGCGGTTCAGCGCCCGGTCGCGGGGGCCAGGACGGCGCTCGTGTGCGTGCCGAGGCCGAGTGCCGCGGCGTCGCGCAGGTCCGTCGAGGTGTCCACGTCCCGGCGCAGGCCGGGCCACCCGCCGTCCAGGGGACGGGCGCCGGACTCCTCGTGGCGCCGCGCCGATCCGACACCGAAGCGGGGATCCAGTGCCGCGGGTGGGGCGGCGAGCAGGAGCGTCGTACCCGTGCCGTCGGCGTCGGCGCAGAAGGCGCGGGCGGCTCCGCCTGCCAGGAACTCGGTGATGGCGCCGTCCAGCTCGGCGGGAAGCAGGGCGGGGAGGTCGGCCTGCAGGGCGCCGATCACGGCCGTGCGGTCACGGGCGGCCAGGAGGGCCGCGCCGCGCTCGTAGGCCGGGTTGAGGCCCGGGACCGGGCCCTCCGCCGCCACCTCGACGCCCACCGCGGCGAGCTCGGCGGCCACCACCGGATCGGAGCTGACGACGATCAGCGCCCGCACCCGGGCGGACGCGCGGACCGCGGCGATCGTGTCGTGCGCCAGCGCCAGCGCCAGCGCCGCGTGTGCCTCCTGCTCGCCGACACCGCGGTCGGCCGCCCCGCGCAGGCGCGACTTGGCCACCCCCAACATCTTGACCGGGACGACCAGGTCCACGGTCCGCTCACTCGACCCCACGCCACCCATGCTGCCACCGCGCAGGGAGTCGGCGGAGCGCGCGTCGGGACCGTGGGACGCGGGCGCGGCGCGTCGAGACCGCCCCGGCGGTGGACCAGTGGCGCCCGGGGGGCGAGACTCACGCTGTGAACGGACGGATCGCGGGACCCCGGGCGCGGCGTGAGCCGCGCGGTTTCTGGATCACCTTCTGCGCGGGCTTCTTCTACCCGATCGCGTGGCTGGCGGGCCGCAGCCGTTTCGAGGGCCGCCGGCACATCCCCGCGGAGGGTGGCGCGCTGATCGTCGCCAACCACATCTCGCACCTGGACCCGATCTTCACGGGGCTCCAGGTGGAGCGCTCGCGGCGGGTGCCGCGCTTCATGGCCAAGCACAGCCTGTGGAGCACCCCGGTGCTCGGGCAGGCACTGGCCGGCAGCGGCCAGATCCCGGTCTACCGCGAGTCGGCCGATGCCCAGCAGAGCCTGCGCGACGCGACTGTCGCGCTGAACGACGGCAAGGTCGTGATCATCTATCCCGAGGGGACGATCACGCGTGACCCGCACGGCTGGCCCATGCGGTCCCGCACCGGCGTGGCGCGGCTCGCGCTGTCGGCCGACGTGCCCGTGATCCCGACCGTGCACTGGGGCACCCGGGCCGTCCTCGACGCCTACGGCAAGAAGTTCCGGCCGCTGCCCCGCAAACCGATCACGGTGCGCTGCGGCGAGCCCGTCGATCTCTCGGGTTACCGCGACCGGCCGGTGGACGCCGCGCTGCTGCGCGAGGTGACCGACCTGCTGATGGGGCGGGTGCGGGCGCTCCTGGCCGAGGTCCGCGGCGAGCCCGCACCGGCGGAGTTCTTCCGTCGGGGTGCGGCGTGATCTCCCGCGGAGGGGGCGTCGTGACGACCGAGGTCCGTCGCGTCGCGGTGCTCGGGGCCGGCTCGTGGGGCACGACGTTCGCGAAGGTGATGGCCGACGCCGGACGTGAGGTGGTGCTGTGGGCGCGGCGCCCCGACGTGGCCGCCGCGGTCAACGACCGGCACGCCAACCCCGACTACCTGCCCGGCGTCACGCTGCCGGGCCTGGTGTCGGCCACCGTCGACGCCGCCGCCGCCCTGTCCGGCGCCGACGCTGTGGTGTTGGCCGTGCCGTCACAGACGTTGCGGGCCAACCTCGGCGCGTGGCGCGAGTTCCTGCCCCCCGGCCGGACGCTGGTGAGCCTGGCCAAGGGCGTCGAGCTGGGCACGCTCAAGCGGATGAGCGAGGTGATCGCCGACGTCGCGGGCGTCGCGCCCGACCAGGTCGCGGTGGTGTCCGGACCCAACCTGGCGCGCGAGATCGCGGCCGAGGAACCGACGGCCACCGTGATCGCGTGCGCCGACCACGACCGGGCCGTCGCGCTCCAGAACGCCTGCACCACGGGCTACTTCCGCTCCTACACCAACACCGATGTCGTCGGCTGCGAGCTCGGCGGGGCCGGCAAGAACGTCATCGCGCTGGCCTGCGGGATCGCCGCCGGGATGGGGTTCGGCGACAACACCCGCGCGTCGCTGATCACCCGCGGGCTCGCCGAGACCGCGCGGCTGGGCCGGGCACTGGGTGCCGACCCCATGACGTTCGCCGGGCTCGCCGGGCTCGGTGACCTCGTCGCCACCTGCTCGTCGCCGCTGTCGCGCAACCGGACGTTCGGAGAACGCCTCGGCCGGGGCGAGTCCCTCGCGCAGGCCGAGGCGGCAGGACACGGCCAGGTCGCCGAAGGCGTCAAGTCGTCGGTGTCGATCTGTGAGCTGGGCGCCCGGAACGGGGTGGAGCTCCCCATCGCCGACGCCGTTCGCCGTGTCTGCCACGACGGCCTGTCCGCCGCGGAGATGGGCAAGGAGCTGATCAGCCGCACCCCGCGCCCCGAGTAGGGGCGCCGTAAGGTCCTCCCGGTGACGGGGGACGGGACGCGGTGCGTGCACGGGGGGCACCCCGAGGCGACGCTCGGGGCGCCGCTGCATCCGGGGCCGGTGCTGTCCTCGGCGTTCCACCTGGGGGCACCGGAGGACCCCACACCGCCCGACTTCTACGGCCGCGCCGGCAACCCCACCTGGCGGGCCCTGGAAGCCGCGCTCGGCGAGCTGGACGGCGGCGAGTGCGTGGTGTTCGCCTCGGGCATGGCCGCGATCGCGGCCGTGCTCAGGCTGGCCGCCCCGCGCGGGGCGATCGTGCTGCCGTCGGACGGCTACTACCTGGCCCGCTCACTGGCCCGAGGGGAGCTCGTCGCGCTCGGGGTCCAGGTGCGGGAGGTCCCGACCGCCGGACCGTGGCCGCCCGGGGTGTTGGACGGGGCCGGGCTCGTTCTGGTGGAGTCGCCGTCCAACCCCGGGTTGGACGTCGCCGACATCGCGGCCGCCGCGGTCGCCGCCCATGCCGCCGGGGCGCTGCTGGCCGTCGACAACACCACGGCGACGCCGCTGGGCCAGGTACCTCTCGCGCTCGGTGCCGACCTGACGATCGCGAGCGACACGAAGGCGCCGGCCGGGCACGGTGACGTGGTCCTCGGTCACGTCACTGTCCGTGACTCCGACCTGCTCACCCGGCTGCGGGAGGCCCGGTCCCTCAGCGGCGCCGTGCCCGGCCCGATGGAGGCCTGGCTCGCCCACCGGGGGCTGGGCACGCTCGACCTGCGGCTCGCACGGCAGACCGCCAACGCGGCGGCGCTGGTCGGGCTGCTGGTGACGAACGCCGCGGTGACCGACGTCCGGTGGCCCGGACATCCGGGCGACCCGGCGTACGCGGTGGCGTCGCGGCAGATGCGGCGGTGGAACGGGGTCCTGCGGTTCACCCTGCCGTCGGTGGCCGCCGTGGGGCGGTTCCTCGCGACGTCGACGCTGGTCGGGTCGGCCACGAGCTTCGGCGGGCTGCGCTCCACCGCCGACCGCAGGCAGCGTTGGGGCGACGACGTGGATCCGGGGCTGATCCGGCTCTCGGCGGGTTGCGAGGACACCGACGACCTGGTCGCCGACGTGCGGGCCGCACTCGATGCCGCAGTGGCCGGCTGACCGGTGCGCGTCCGGCCCGCGCCGGCCATGCGGACATCACGCGTGCGTCACCTGGCCCCGCTATGGTTTTCTGTGCAGGGAGGTGGTCGCGTGAAGCATCGACAACCCGACCCCGGCGCCTCCGAGCCACGGGCGGCGCCTGGGGTCACGCCGCACCCGAGCGTGTTCCCGACGGGGTCCCGGGTCCTGCTGCTCAACGCGACCTTCGAGCCGCTCGCCGTCGTCACGGCCAAGCGCGCCGTGGTTCTGATGCTCACCGGCAAGGCCGAGTGCGTGGAAATCAACATCGACGGCGCCTTCCACTCCGAGAACCTCACCATCCCCGCGCCGTCGGTCATGCGCCTGTCGCGCTACGTCCGCGTGCCGTACCGCCGCGCGGTGCCGATGACCCGCGCCGGCGTCCTGCGCCGTGACGGGCGCCGCTGCGCCTACTGCAGCAGGCGCGCCGACACCATCGACCACGTCGTTCCGCGCAGCCGCGGTGGGCCTCACACCTGGGAGAACTGCGTCGCGGCGTGCCGCACGTGCAACTCCCGCAAGGCCGACAAGCTCCTCGAGGAGCTCGGCTGGTGCCTCGCCACACCACCGCGTGCCCCGAACCGGGCCGCCGGCGGCGTGCTCGTGCTGGCCGTCGAGCCGCTGCCGTCGTGGGAGCCCTGGCTCGGCGCCGTCGCCTGACCACCCGATCGAGGTCGACGTCACGACGGGTGAGATCATCTGCTCCGAGCGCGCCCGATCGGGTCGCTGCGCGTGCTCGGATGTCAGCAGGATGAACAATTGTGCGAACAGCGCGTGATGTTCCGATCGGGCAGCGGCGCCCGTTGGACGGTGGGGCCAGATCCGCCCGCAACACCCGCAACGGGATCTCCATGTCGGGCCTGCCGCTGGCGAACGGCCCGAACGCCACCGGCACGTCGAGCGGCGACTACGGCAACAACTCCGTGTCCGACAGCCGGGCCGAGGGCAACGGCCGCTACGGCATCGAGGTCGTCCGCAACACCCTCGCCGACGCCTCCGTGCACGGCATCGCCCTGGTCGGTGACGTCGAGGGCTCCACACTGCAGCAGAACACCGTCAGCGGTCGGGGCCCGAGCGCGCTGGACGTCCAGCGCGCGGACGGCGTGGACCGGCGCGAGTTCGACAACGACCTGGGCGGGTGGTCGGACACCACCCCGTGGCTCGTCACCCTCAAGCGGGTGCTGCAGCCTCTCAACCTGCTGTGGGCGACGATCGCCGTCATCGTGATCGTCACCGCGTTGCGCGGCGCGCGCAGGCGCACCGGCGTCGTTCATCCCCACGCGGACAGCCGGTCGCTGACCACCGCCGCCGATGTCGTCGTGCCGGCGCCCGCCGGGTCCCGATGAGCCCGGCGGGGATGCGGGCCACCCGGCGGCGGGTCGTGAGGACGACACTGCTCGGTGTGGTGATGGTGTTCGGTGCGGTGGCGTGCGGCACGAGCGGTGACGCCCCGGAGCCCACCGGGGCACCGGAGGTCCCCGCGGCTCGGGACCTGCCCCCGGCCTCCGCCGGTTCACCGCAGGACGGCTCCGGGCCCGACGGCGCCGAGGACGCCGACGAGAAGAAGGGCAAGGACGAGGCGGACGTGGACGGGGAGCCGCGCAACGAGCCGGGCATCGAGGTGGACGCCCGCGCCGGGCAGCTGCCCCTGCCGGCGGTCGAGGAGGTGCGGTGCCCGGCCGCCACCGTCACCGTGTCCTCGGCCGACGAGCTGACGGCGGCTCTCGCGGGCGCACGCCCCGGCCAGGTGATCGCGCTGGCCGACGGCGTCTACGTGGGGAACTTCGTGGCCACCACCGCCGCCTCGCCGGAGGAGCCGATCTTCCTGTGCGGCGGACGGGGCGCGGTACTGGACGGGGGCGACGTCGAGTCGGGCTACGTCCTGCATCTGGACGGGGCGACGCACTGGCGCCTGGTCGGGTTCTCGATCCGCAACGGTCAGAAGGGGCTCATGGCCGAAGGGACCGTGTGGTCCGTCGTGCAGGGCCTGTCGGTCACCGGGATCGGGGACGAGGCGGTCCACCTGCGCCGGGCCAGCACCGACAACCTGGTCATCGGCAACGAGATCAGCGGCACCGGCCTGCGCAAGGAGAAGTTCGGTGAAGGCGTCTACATCGGTACGGCCGTGAGCAACTGGTGCACGGTCTCCGGCTGTCTCCCCGACCGGAGCGACCGCAACGTCGTCGCCCGGAACGCGATCCGGGACACCACCTCGGAGGGCGTCGACATCAAGGAGGGCACGACCGGGGGGCTGCTGGTCGACAACACCTTCGACGGCTCGGCCACCGCGGCGGCCGACTCCTGAGTGGACGTCAAGGGCACGGCGTGGACGATCCGGGGCAACCGAGGGACGAACGCCCCGGTCGACGGCTTCCAGACCCACCAGATCGAGGACCGCTGGGGCGAACGGAACGTGTTCGAGGGCAACACGATCACTGGCGCCGCCACGACCACCGAGAAGGGCAAGCCCGGGTACGGCATCGCCCTGCGCCCCGAGGGCGGAAACGTGGTGCGCTGCGACAACACCGCCGACGGCGGGATCGAGCTGACCAACATCGGCTGTGACTGATACGCGGCTGTGGACGAGGGCCGCTCGACACTGCCGTCAGTGGTTACACGCGTTCGGACACCGTCCCCGGGCAGGTCCGCACCGGGGGTGGGGAGCACTGATGATCGACAGCAGGATCCGGCCGGTACCGGTGATCGTCGTAGGACCGCATGATTTGGCCACGACGTCGATGGTGAGTGCACTGCGGACGGCCGGGTTCGCGGCCGAGGGTGCCGACCTCCTCGTGCCCCGACCGACCGGTGCGATGCCGCGGAAGGCATCGGGTTGCGGTCCCGACGACCGCGCCGGTGCAGGTGCTGGTCGGCGCCGTGCATGAAGTCCTGGCCGGGCGTTCCGCGATGCACGTCGAGGAGCAGGCGGTGTGGCTCGACATCGATCGCACCCGGCGTGCCGAGCACGCCGACCGGCGTCGCCGGCTCGACACCCTGACCGACCGCGAGTTCACGATCCTGCAGCTGCTGGAACGCGGCAAGAGGGCCGCCGACATCACCAAGGATGCCGTAGTCGCCATGAGCACCGTGCGCACCCAGATCCATGCGATTCTCGGCAAGCTCGACGTCAACTCCCAGGAGGAGGCGACCGCGCTCTACCGCGAGGCGCGGCGGCGCGGCGAGTAGGGAGCACCAAGCGCATACACGCCGCGGCCGTCGACCGCGGCGTGGCGGTAGGTGTTCGTGGTCGCATTCTTGCGGGACACTGTTCAACGTGGGCCAGCACAGGCAGGGTAGCAGCGGGTTCCGCCTGTTGTTCGTCTGTACCGGCAACGTCTGCCGCTCACCGTTCGCGGAGATCCTGACCAGGCACCTGCTGATCGGCCGCCTCGGGGGCACTGCGGCGGCGGCGTTCGACGTGTCGAGCGCGGGGGTGCACGCCGTCGTCGGGTCGCCGATGAACGCCCGCGCGCGTCTGGAGCTGGCGCCGTGGGGGCTGGACGGTGCCTCGTCGGACCGGTTCGTGGCGCGTCAGCTGCGGTCCGTCCTCATCACGCCCGCCGACCTCGTGTTGGGCGCGAACGTGCGCCACCGGTCGGCCGTCGTGGAGCGCGAGCCCGCGGCACTGGCCACGAGCTTCGGCCTGCGCGAGTTCGCCCGGCTGGCAGACGAGGTCGACCGGACGGCGCTGCCCGCCGAGCCGGTGCTGCGTGCACACGCACTCGTGGAGGAGGCGCGGCGACGTCGCGGGTTCTCCCCGCCCACCCGGCCCGACGCGGACCGCATCCCGGACCCGATGGGTCTCGACCAGGCGGCTCATCGGGAGGCGGCCGGGCTGATCCACGAGGCCGTCGCCACGATCGTCGATGTGATCGCGCCGCGGCTGCGCGCCACCTGATCGGCGCCACCTGATCGGCGCCACCTGATCGGCGCCACCTGATCGGCGCCACCCGAAGGCGCCGCTCAGTAGGCGCCGCGGCCGTGGACGACGGCGCCGACGGTCTTCCACAGGATCGTCGCGTCGAGCATCACCGACCAGTTCTCGACGTAGCGCAGATCGAGCCGCACCGACTCCTCCCAGGAGAGGTCACTACGCCCGCTGACCTGCCACAGCCCGGTCATTCCCGGGCGGACGAGCAGCCTCCTGCGGGCGTCGGCGCCGTAGGTCTCGACCTCGGTCGGGAGCGGCGGGCGCGGCCCGACCAGTGACATCGATCCGCCGAGGACGTTGAGGAGCTGAGGTAGCTCGTCGAGCGAGTGGCGCCGCAGCATGGCCCCGATGCGGGTGATGCGGGGGTCGGCACGCATCTTGAACAGCGGTCCCGCCCCGCAGTCGGAGGCCGTGAGCGCGTCCGTCTCGGCGTCGGCGCCGACCCGCATGGACCGGAACTTGACCATGTCGAACTTCCGGCCTCGGGCGCCCACCCGCTGTTGCCGGTAGAGCACGGGCCCGCCGTCGGCCCGCACGGCAACGGCGAGGGCGAGCGCGAGGGGGAGTACCAGCAGCAGGAGGACTGCGGCCCCCACGCGGTCGACGACGTTCTTGATCAGCCGCCGACCGCCGGTGAAGCTGGGCTGGCTGAGCCGCACGAGGGGCAGGCCGTCCACCGGTGTGATGTGCAGGCGCGGGCCGGCGATCTCCATCAAGCCGGGGTCGACGGCGAGTTCGGTGTCGGTGCCCTCGAGTTGCCACGCCAGCTCGTGCAGCCGGCGTGGGCCCCAGCCCGGGCCGGGTGCGACAGCGACGACGCGGTAGCCGGTGCCGCGGACAGCGCCACTGACCGACTCGAGATCGCCGATGACGGGCACGCCGTCGATGTGCGAGGTCCCGTCGGGCCCGGTGCCGGTGGAGGTGCACGCCCCGGTGACGGTCCAGCCGAAGTGCCGGTCGCGGCGGGTGCGGCGGATCATGTCGGCGACGGCGTCGTTGCTTCCTACGACGAGCACCGGCAGCATGCAGCGTTCCCCGCGCCGTTCGTGGTGGAGTCGGCGCCGCAAGGCGTACCTGCACGCCAGGCTCACCACCCCGTACACGGGCAGCACCAGGAACACCCACAGGCGCACGGACTCCGCGGCCTGCAGTGCGAGCCCGGTCAGCGCCAGCACGACAGCGCTACCGCCGACCGCGCGGGCGAGCCGCCGGAACTCCTCGGGGCCGTTGCCCAGGACGCGCGCCTCCCATGCGCGGACCACCGGGAACGCGCCGAGCACGAGGAGGCCCGCTGCGAGCCCGACGAGCGGTTGCGGGCTGCCGACGAGTGCGAGTACCGACCCGGCCGGCAGCAGCATGCCGGCGATCACGCAGAGGACGAGCAGTCCGACGTCGACGGTCGCGGTGACGGCTGCGTAGCGCTCCTGCCAGCGCGCGTGCGGCGACCTCGGTCGGGTCGGGGTGGGCGGGCCGTCGACCTGCCCGTCGAAATCGGTCGGCCGGGGCAGCGGGATCGGCTGGAGAGGGCGACACCGCGGCGGAGGCAGGGTGGGGCGGGGTGCGTCGGGGTAGGTCGTCACGAAGCCGAACTCCTAGAACGATGGACGTGGATCCGGCACGCGTGCGACGTCGGGAGCGGCGCGCCGGAGTACTCGAACGAATGACGGTGTGCCCCGCTCCTCGGGACGCCCGCCATCGTCATTACCGAACGTGGTGGGTCTGGCCTCAGTTTCATCAGATGTGGTGACGTCCGGCCGGTCCCGGTAACGCTGAGCAGTCGCCGTCGGAGACACGGGGGACTGCGGAAGGGCTGCCCGCGCAGGAAGCGGAAGGACGTCATGGCTGATCAGACGCGTGGACGGCGCGCGGCGACTCAGGTCGTCGACGACGATCCGAGCCTGGACGATCCGAGCCTGATCGTTCCCGAACCCGGATGTACCGAACCGCCACGGCAACGGCGGAGAGTGCGGCGTGTCCTCGGCGTGTTGCTGCTGATGATCCTGTTGCTCGGCGGCCTGACGGCCGCCGCCGTGTACCTCCTCGCGGAGACACTGGACAACAACGTCGATCGAGTGCCGAACGTGTTCGGCATCCTCGACGCCGGCACCCGGCCCCCGGTCAACGACGCGGTGACGTTCCTGCTCGTCGGCACCGACTCCCGCTCGGACACCCCCACCACGGGCACCGACGCCGGACCCGGTGTCGACCCGGGTTCGGAGCGCAGCGACGTGCTGATGCTCGCCCGCGTCGACCCCGCCCGGACGGGCGCGTCCGTGGTGTCCATCCCCCGTGACAGCTGGGTGGACATTCCCGGCCGCGGCCCGGGCAAGATCAACGCGGCCTACGCCTTCGGCGGTCCCCCCTTGCTCGTGCAGACCGTCGAGCAGCTGACCGGAGTCCGGATCGACCGCTTCGCAGTGATCGACTTTGCCGGCTTCCGGGGCATGGTGGATGCCGTGGGCGGCATCGAGGTGCAGGTCGCAGAGGCCACCGGCAACGAGGGGGTGGCATTCACGCAGGGTCTGAACCAGCTCGACGGCGCTCGGGCGCTCGCCTACGTCCGGCAGCGTTACGACCTGCCGCGCGGTGACATCGACCGGGCCCAGCGCCAGCAGAACGCCCTGCGCGCCCTGCTCGACAAGGCGGTGTCGAGTGGCCTGCTGGCCGACCCGGTGCAGCTCTACCGCCTGCTCGACGCGGTCAGCCGCTCGGTGAGCATCGACGACACGTTGAGCAACGACGGGATACGGCAGCTCGGGATCGACATGCGGAGCCTGCGGCCGTCGGGGGTGAGGTTCCTCGGCGCGCCGGTCGGTGGTCAGGGCCGGGAGGGCGAGCAGTCGGTGGTGTACCTCGACGAGGAGCGCGCGGCCGCGCTGTGGCAGGCCATTCGGACCGGTTCCGTGGACGACTACGCGACGCTGAATCCCGCGGACTCGTTGGGCGACGCCCCTCCGTGACAGGTGACACGCCGACCCACGGTTCACGACGGCGCGTGGCTCGTTGTCGCGGTCGCCGCTGCTCCTCGCCGTCCGGGCGACGCTCCACGTCTACGAACGGAGTCACAGCATGACGATCCAGACCTACGTGCGAGTACTTCGCGAGCAGTGGCTCGTCGTGGTGATAGCTCTCGTGCTCGGTGCGACCGGGGCCGTCGTCGCGTTCTTCGTCCGCCCCGCGGAGTACACCGCCACGCTCACGATGTACGTGTCGTCGCAGGGTGGCGACACCACGAGCGCCGCCTACCACGGGGCACAACTGTCACAGCAGCGCGTGACGTCCTACGTCGAGCTGGTGGGCGGGCAGCGCGTCAGCGGAGACGTCATCCGACGACTACGGCTTTCCGAGACGCCCGAGGCCCTGGCGAAGAAGATCGCCGCGACGAGCGCGTTGGACTCGGTGCTCATCGACGTCGCAGTGGTCGACGAGTCCGCGGAGCGGGCCGCCGAGCTCGCCAACTCGGTGGGTGAGGTGTTCACCCGCCTCGTCGACGAGCTGGAGCGACCGGTCGAGCCGGGCGCGCCCCAAGCCGTCGCGGTGCGGGTGGTCCAGCCCGCGACCGTGCCGATCCTCCCGTCGTCCACCGGCTTGCCGATCACACTCCCGCTCGGCCTGCTCGCCGGTCTCGCGGTCGGCGTCGGCGTCGCGCTGGCGCGCAACGCCCTCGATGTGTCCGTGAAGTCGCCGGACCAGCTGCGGGATGCGTCGGGCGCCCCGATTCTGGGCACCATCGCGCACGACTCCGACGTGCCGAAGCGCCCACTGACCGTGCACGAGGATCCCCAGTCGCCGCGGTCGGAGGCGTTCCGGCAGCTGCGCACCAACCTGCAGTTCATCGACGTCGACAACCCATGCAAGGTTCTGCTCGTCACCAGTTCGATGCCGGGTGAGGGCAAGACGACCACCGTCGTGAACCTCGCGATCGCGATGGCATCGGCCGGCAGCCGCGTGCTGGTCATCGAGGCAGACCTTCGTCGCCCGAAAGCGAGCGCCCTGCTCGGCCTCGAGCGCACCGTCGGGCTGACCAGCGTGCTGACCGGTCGGGTGAGCGCAGAGCAGGTGATACAACCCTGGGGCGGTGGAGTGTTCGACATGCTCGCCAGCGGCCCCCTCCCTCCCAACCCGAGCGAGCTCCTCGCGTCCAGGCACATGGAGGTGATGCTCCGGGAGCTGCGCGAGCAGTACGACGTGGTGCTGGTAGACACACCGCCGCTGCTCCCGGTGACCGACGCTGCCGCCGTCGTCCAGGCGACCGACGGCGCGATACTGGTCTGTCGTTTCAAGCAGACCAGCCGCGCCCACGTGGAGTCGGCGGTTCAGGCCCTGGCCGCCGTCTCCGCGCCCCTGCTCGGGACCGTGTTCACGATGGTGCCCAGCTCCGGTCCACGCGCGTATGCGCAGTACAACGCCTACTACCGAACGGATTCGCCCGTTCCACCCGCCGCACCACCCGTCGCGGGCAAGGGGCGTCGGCCGACTCCTGCCCCTCCGGTGGGTGCGGCCCCGGCGCCGAGGCCCAGCCCGACCGTTCGCAGCCGGCACTAGCTGTGTTCGACGGTGCTGCAGACCTCGAAGCGGTCCGCCGAGGGGCTCGGGGCTCGACGGGCTGCCGAGTGACGGGCGACTCCGGCATCAGGGTCCGGGTCACGAGACGGAGAGGCATGCGGTCGTCGTGAACGGTATGAAGAGTACTCACCGACCGCAGATGAGGCTCCGGGGACGAGCGGTGCTCAGTGTGGCCGACGCGGGTCTTTCCAGCCTCGGCAATCTGGTCATCTCGATCGCCGGGGCACGGTCACTGGATCTCGACGATTTCGGTGTCCTGGCCTCACTACTGGTGATCGCCATCCTGGCGGTAGGTGTCAGCAAGGTCGGGTTGGTCGATGCGTTCACGTTGCGCTACAGCGCTGCCGAGCACGCGACCCGCCGGGAGACCGGCCGCAGAGTGCTCGGATCCGCGGTCCTTGTCGGATCTGCGGCGGCGGTGGTTGTCGTCGGTGTCGGTGTCGTCGTCGGTCCACAGCTGCTGATCGGCTACCCGATCGCGGTACTGGGCCTGACGTTCCCGCTGCTGATCGCGCAGGATTCACTCCGCTGGATCGCTTACGTCGAGAACGACCTCGGCAGCGCGCTGCTGAACACCGGGACATGGACCGCGGGGACGGTCGTCGGGGCAGGGCTCCTCCTCGTCCATGACGCGTCGTCCACGACTGCGCTGCTGGCGGTCTGGGGTGGATCGGCCGGTGTCGCCGTGTTGGTCACCGTCGTGCGGACACGGCTGGTGCCGTGCTTCCACGGCGTGACGAAATGGCTCCGTGAGGCTCGGTACTCGGGGACGCGCATCGCGCTGGACTACGTTCTCACCCAGGCCATCGGCGCCGGTGGCGGGCTGCTCATCGCCATGGTGGCCGGAGCCGCGGCGTACGGCACCCTGCGGGTCGCGCAGCTGCCGCTCGCGTTCGTCCAGGTCGCGATCACAGGAACGGTCGCGCTGCTCCAGCCGACGATGGTCGTCGAGGTGGCCTGCCGGCGTCACAAGAGGGCCCGGCGCCTGAGCGCGCTCGCCGCGAGCGGCATGATCGGCGTGCTCGTCGTCGTCACCGGTGTGGCGTATCTGGCGCCCGCCGACGTGATGACCACGGTATTCGGGTTCAACTGGCCGGCGGCCCGGGAGCTGGTTCCCCTCGTCTCGCTCGGTCTCGTGGGGGCGGCACTCTCGGCATCGTACGGCCCGTTCCTCCGTGCCGTCGGAGGTCTGAACTACGAGGTGCTGGTGAAGACTCTCACCGCTCCGGGAATCCTGGTCGTCATCGTTCTCGCCTCCGCTTGGTCCGCGGCTGCGGGCGGCGCGGTCGCCCAAGCCGCCGGAGCGCTCATTCTGGCCGCTTTCACGATCGCCAGGGCATTCCGGTCGGACAGCGTCATCGAGTTCGCGCCTGCCGGGCAACGATGAACGCAATGACCCTGCACCCGGAGTCCGGTGTCCGAGCCAGACGCGCCTCTCTCGTCGTGCTCGTCTGCGCTGTCGCGCCCGTGCCGTATCCCGGTGCGGACGTCGTCGTCCCGCTCGCGGTCGGCCTGGTGATCCTGGCGGCCCTTGCGGTCGACCCCGCCCGCCGGGCATCCGTGCAGTGCGCGCTGCCGATCGTGCTCGCGGTGCTGGCGACATCCAGCGCCGTGTGGTCGCTACTCCCGCTGAACACCCTCCGCGGCGGTGGCCAGCTGCTGCTACTGGCCGCCGCCGCGTGGAACGTCGCCCGCACGCACACCCTCGACGAGATCGTCCTGGCCGCGGCCGTGGCGTTCCGGATGCTGCTGGTCGTGTCGCTGATGCTGGCGCTCATCCGCCCCGACCTCGGGCTCGTCACGGAGTCCTACGAGGCGGGTGCGGTCAAGGGAATCTTCAACCACAGGAACCTCTTCGCGTTCGTCTCCACCCTCGCGCTCGTCACCGCATGGGCGACGCGTGGACTGCAGTCCCGACATGCCGTGAACGGAGATCTCGGCCTGGCCCTGTTCTGCCTCGCCGCGGGACAGTCGCAATCCTCCTTCGTCGTGGTGGGCGCAGTAGTGGCTGCGTGGGCGGTGGTGCGGGTGGTCCGCGCCTTCGGCGGCGCGATGCGGGGCGTACTCCTGATGATCACTCTCGGCGGCGCGACCGGCGGCATCCTGTGGGCCGTCAGCTCACTTCCGCTTCTGGTCGAAGGCCTTGGCCGCGATGTGACCCTCACCGGCCGGACGGTGATCTGGCAGGCCGTGATCGAGGCGGCCGATGAGCGCCCACTTCTCGGCGCGGGCTGGAACGCGGTCTGGCACGATGGGTTCGCCCTCACCAATCGCATCTGGTCGAGCACCGGGTTTGCCATATATCAGGCTCACAACGGCTACCTCGACGTCTACTTCCAGCTCGGCGCGGTCGGCCTGGCGATTCTCGTCGCGATCGTCGTGACAGCGATTGTCAGGTCTGTTCGGCTGGCAACGGCAGATTCGGTCCCGTCCGCCTGCTGGCCACTCCTCGTCACTGTCGGAATGACCGTCGCGAACCTGACCGAATCGCGTTTCCCCACGTCGATAGGCTGGCTGTTCATGTGTCTGGCGTACGTCTACGCACTCTCGGCAGGGCGTGACCGCACAGGTCTCGACGATCGACTCGAGCCGCCCCGCGATCCACGGCCGGCGGAGCGGGGACGCCGGTGAGCCGGTCAGGATTCTGCCGCCGGACGGGGAAGGATCTCCTGAGGCTCGGGCAGGCAGCGGCGCAGATCTTCCGAGCACGGGTACGCAGGCCCCCGGACCCGGCGCCGGGGACCTTCGTGCAGTTGGTGGACCCCGAACCCGACCCGACACGTCCGCCGCTGTGGACGGTGGCGACCCCCCGCACGTCGCGCGTGCTGTTCGTCGCTTCCACCGGTGGGCACCTCGCCGAGCTCGTGCAGTTCGCGAAGACGTTGGACCTGCACCCGGACTCCCTGTGGGTGACCTTCGACAGCGAGCAGAGCCGCTCGCTGCTCCTCGGATGCCGCTCGCTCTTCGTTCCCTACGTCAGTCCCCGCGGCTACACGGCAGTGCTCCGCACGTTGTTGATCGTCACCGGCCGGCTCCGCGCCCAGAAGTTCGACCTGTGCATCTCGACCGGAGCCGCGGTCGCGCTGGGCGTCCTCCCGTGGGCCCGGCTGCGCGGCATTCCCAGGGTCTACATCGAAAGCGTGGCCAGGACCGACGGGCCCTCGGTGACCGGAAGGGTCGTCCGCAGCCTCGGACTCGCGACGACGTTCACGCAGCACGCAGCGTGGGCCGACGCGCGGTGGCGCCGGCATCGCAGCGTGCTCTCCGGACACGCCTCCGTACCACGCGCGAGGCCGAGCGGGCGCCTGAAGATCTTCGTGTCCCTGGGCACGATCCGCCCGTACCGCTTCGACAGCGTGGTCGATGCACTTCTCGGTCTGGGGGTGGTGGACGACGACACCGTGTGGCAGCTGGGTGCCACGATGGGGAGGGCTCTTCCTGGTCACGTTCACGAGGTCGTCGCGGCGACACAGTTCGCCGAGTTCTGCAGGTCGGCTGATGTCGTCGTGACACACGCCGGTGTAGGCAACATCATGACGATGCTCGACATGGGTCTGCACCCCGTCGTCGTGCCCCGCCGCCAGCATCGAGGTGAACATGTGGACGACCATCAGATGCAGATCTGCCGGCTCCTTCGAGAGGTGGGGATCGGAAGGGTCTGCGACGCGGGCATGCTGACCGAGGAGGACCTGTGGGCCGCATCGGAACGCAGGACGGTCACACCGTGACGGGGCGCGCGACCGCGTCCGGGCGGATCGACAGCCTGGAGGGCCTTCGTGTCCTCCACGTCACGGACAGTCTGAACACCGGCGGCCTCGAACGGGTCGTCGTCGACCTCGTCGCGATGCTCGTCCAGCGCGGCGCCCGGGTCGGGATGGCCGCGGCGCCCGGTGGGGACATGTGGGCGGAGTTGCCGGCCGGGGTCGAGAGGTGCCCGGCCGTGCCCGAGCACGGTGCCGGCGCCACCATCGCCTTCGTGCTGTCGCTGCGGCGCGCGCTGCGGGCGGGCGGCTGGCAGGTACTGCACGCCCACCAGCGGCGGGTGGCACTCCTGTGTCGTGTCGCGGCCCTGGGCACCGGCACTCGCGTCGTCGAGCACGTGCACAACGTCTTCGAGGAGCCCGCCGGTCTGCGACGGGCACTGTCCTTTCGAGGGCACCACCTCATCGCCTGCGGTTCGGCGGTTCGCGACATGCTCGTGCGCGACTTCGGACGGCCACGGCATCGCGTGACGGTGGTGAAGAACGCCGTGGCAGACCTCGGCGCCGGTACCGACCTCACGATCCCGTTCTCCGCCGGCGGCCTCCCCAAGATCGTCGGGATCGGGCGACTCGTGCCGCAGAAGGATCCGGTCCGGTTCGTCGAGGCGATCCGGGCCCTGAACCGCCACGAGCAGCGCGTCTCGGCAGAATGGGTGGGCGGCGGCGAGATGTTCGACGAGCTCACGGAGGATCTCGCGCGGGATCCGGTACCGGGACTCCGGATGTCCGGGCCGTCGCGCGACGTAGCCGCGAAGATCCGCGGCGCGGACCTTCTCCTCATCTCCTCGCGGTGGGAGGGACTCCCTTTGGTGGCGCTGGAATCGTTGGCACTCGGGCGCGGAGTCGTCTCGTCGGACGTCGGTAGTTGTCGTGACGTCGTGCACCACGGGCTCAATGGTGCACTGTTCCCCGTCGACTCGTCCGCAGAGCAGGTCGCCGCGGTCCTGAAGAGTTGCCTCGATCGCGAGAACCTCGAGCGGTGGGGCGCGCAGAGCCGAGCGATCTACGTTGCCGGGAACCGGCTCGAAGACATGGTTGTCGAGGTCGGTGACGTCTATCGGCGAGCACTCTTGTCGAAGCGCGTTGTGCACCGGGGCAGCGAGAACTCACCCGGGAACGGATGACGTGATGCGTCTTGCGATCGTTGCGCCGCACTACCCGGAATACTCCATACGGTATGCGGCGGCGATGTCTCGCCACTGTGAGGTGCTGGCGTGTGTCGACGAGAAGCAGTTGTCGGACGAGTACGAGGGCCGCAGCGGTGCCGACCCGGCAGCCGCGTTCGTCAAGCCCGTTCGGTTCAGGACACCACTCGACCTGGTGAAGCTCATCGTCACGATCATCCGGCACCGACCGTCTCTCGTGCACCTGCAGGAGGCGGCCGGCGTGCGGCGCGGCCTCTTCACAGCGTGTGTGGCGACGTTGCTCAAGCCGTTCGCAGTGATCGTGCTCACAGTGCACGATCCCGTGGCGCACGAGGGCCGCGACTCCGCTGTCGGTCGTCGTGCCGCGGGAGTCCAGAAATACCTCAGGTGGTTGGCGGACGTCGTCGTACTGCACGGCGCATACTGCGCCGCGCAGTACCGGCGGCACCGGTGGGCCACCCGACAGCACATCGTGGTGAGCCGACACGGGGTCGTCCTGGAGCCGGCGGAGATCTCACCCGTTCCTGCCGGCCCGTTGAGAATCTACACTTTCGGCCGGATGGAGACGTACAAGGGGCTTGCGGTCCTCGTCGATGCAGCGGAGAGGATGCACCACGACGGCCTGCGGTTCGAACTCTCGGTCGCGGGGAGAGGCCCCGAGATGGATCGGTTGGAGAGTCGACTGCGCCGGTTGCCGGAGGTGACGGTCTTCAACGGATATGTCCCGCCGATGGCGGTGATCAACTCTATTCAGGCGTCCGACTGTGTGGTTCTGCCGTACCTGGAGGCGACCCAGAGCGGGGTTCTGGCCGCGGGCTTCGGTGGAGGGCGCTGTGTCGTGGCGAGCGATACCGGCGGTATCCCGGACGTCGTGGAACACATGCGCAACGGTCTGCTCGTCCGGCCCGGTGATCCCGATGCGCTGGTCAGCGCCGTACGAGGACTTGTCGCGGACCACGACCTCCGGCTCACCCTCCAGCGGGGCGCCGCCGAAAGCGCACGTGGCGCCCTGAACTGGAACAACATCACCGACGTCGTGTTCGAGGAGTTCGCCCTGCACCGCCGGTCCGGGCACGGGTGGTGGAGGGTACGGCCGGGCGCCGGCACAGGTGACGCGATGCGCGCCGGACGGGCCCCGGGGTCGGTCGGCCGGAGTTCCCCCCGAGCCACCAGTGGGGATGGGTAACGTCCGACCGGCCGACGCCGAATGCACGAGGAGTTCGGGTACCCCCGGGTCGAGGAGAACCATGTCCAGTGTCGCGGTGCAGGTGGTTGTCTGCGCGTATCCGGGCTGGACCCGGTGCGCATGACGAACGACTACGGGGTCGTGGACCTCGCGCTGCACCTGGCCCGGCAACCCGCGGCGGGTCTCGACGTGCCAGCCGTGCTTCGCGGCGCGTGCATCGCCCTTCCGAACATCCTCGGCGTCGCCGGTGCCGTGATCATGCTGGCCGAGCCCCCCGACGCCACGCCCACCGTCGTGTCCGCCTCCGACGTGCGGGCCCAGTGGATCGGCGACGTGCAGCGGCGTGCCGGGAGCGGGCCCCTTCCGAACGCGATCCGATCCGGCCGGTCGATGCTCACGCCGGACATGACACGGCTGGGTCCCCCCGAGGTGGCCGCGGCTGCGGCGGAGTCCGGGCTCACCGGCTCGATGGTCGTGCTGCTGGCGCTCGGGACAGAGCGGTTCGGCGCCTTGCAACTGCTCGGCATCCCATCACGTCCGGTCGACGCCACGCTCGCCGATGTCGTGCGCCCGCTCGTCGAGGTCCTGGTGGCCCGGCTGGCGGACGTCCGTGCGTTGCGGCTGCTCGCCGCGGCCGCGGCCACGCACCGTACGGGCGGACCGCCACGCGTCGACCCGGCGGACATCGCGACCGCTGTCCTCACCGCTGTCGGACCGGTGGTGGCGGTCCCGTCGCCGCGTCGACCGGAGTCGGCGGCTCGGCACGCCGTCGTCGAGTTCGAGGTCGCCGGCGGGGCCGATGACACGGGCGGCCCCCGGTCGGTGAACAGCAGCCGGCCACGGCCCCAGGGCCTCGGCACAGGTCGTCCGTGATCGCGTAGGCGCTGAGGAGGCGGCGGCGGCGGCGATCTGGGTCCCCTCACCCGCGGGCCCGCTTCCGCTGTCACGAACCGGCGGCCTCGAGCGAGTCAGTGTCTACCGACCGACGGCTGCCGTCGTCGATCCGACCGCGCTCGGACGCCTGCCACCACGAGGAGCCGGATGACCACCCTGGCCAGCCACCCCGCGTCGATCGCCACGTCCGACGAGCTGCGCGATCCGCGCGACCCGATCGTGCGCCTCACCGCCCTGTTCGACGGCGGGACGGTCGACGTGCTCCACGAACCGGGCTCCTCGGGTGTGGTCACCGCACGCGGACGTATCGACGGAGCCAAGGCCGTCGCGTACTGCACCGACGCGACCCGCTCCGGCGGTGCGCTCGGTCGCGAGGGCTGCGCGCGCCTGGTCGAGGCGATCGACACGGGAGTCCGCCTGCGGCTCCCGGTGATCGGGATCTGGCACTCGGGCGGCGCGCGCCTCGCCGAGGGGGTGGCCTCGCTCGACGGCGTCGGGCAGATGTTCGCCGCGATGGTGCGCGCCTCCGGCCGGGTACCGCAGGTGTCGGTGGTGCTGGGCGCGGCGGCGGGCGGTGCGGCCTACGGCTCCGCGCTCACCGATCTCGTCGTCATGGCCCCCGAGGGGCGCGTGTTCGTCACCGGACCCGACGTGGTGCGCCGGGTGACCGGAGAACACGTCGATCAGGAGTCCCTGGGCGGTCCCGCGGTGCACAGCACCCGGTCCGGGGTGGCCCACGTCGTCGCCGACTCCGAGGCCGACGCGCTGCGCCGCGTCCGGACGCTGACCGGGTTCTTCACCCGTCCCGGCGGGTTCGACGCCCGGGAGACCCCGCGTGAGGTGGACCTGCGCGGGCTGCTGCCCGAGCAGAGGCAGCGCGCCTACGACGTGAGACCGCTGGTGAGCGGGCTCCTCGACGACGACCACGAGGGCTGCTCCTCGTTCGTCGAGCTGCAGGCCAGGTGGGCCCCGAACATGGTGATCGGCTTCGGGCGTCTCGGTGGCAGGTCCGTGGGGGTCGTCGCCAACAACCCGCTGCGGCTCGGCGGCTGCCTCGACTCGACCTCGGCCGAGAAGTCCGCCCGCTTCGTCCGGCTCTGCGATGCGTTCGGCGTCCCGCTGGTCGTGCTCGTCGACGTGCCGGGGTACCTGCCCGGCGTCGACGAGGAATGGGGAGGCGTGGTGCGGCGGGGCGCGAAGCTCCTGCACGCGTTCGCCGAGGCGAGCGTGCCGCGGGTCACGCTGGTCACCCGCAAGGCGTTCGGCGGGGCGTACGTCGCGATGAACTCCCGCTCGCTCGGTGCGTCGGCGGTGTTCGCGTGGCCCGACGCCGAGGTGGCGGTCATGGGCGCCAAGGCAGCGGTGGGCGTTCTGCACCGCCGCGCTCTCGCCGCGGCGGGCGACGACGAGCGAGAGGCCCTGCACGACCGGTTGGCCGAGGAGCACGAGCAGGCCTCGGGCGGGCTGGGCCGGGCCGTCGACATCGGCGTGGTCGACGCCGTCATCGAACCCTCGGAGACGCGCAAGCACCTGATCGCGGCGCTCGCCGGTTCGCCCGCGGGGCGCGGATCCCACGGCAACATCCCGCTGTAGGGGCGAGGTCGGAGATCGTGGTGGCGCCGTCGTCGGCGACCACGGTGCAGGCGATGAGGGTGCCCGAAGTTCCCGATGCTGCCGGACGGGTCGGGCAGGAGGGCGACACGACAGGATTCAGGTATGGGTTTCCTCGATCGGACTCGCACCCTCCGTTCACACCGGGCAGCACGCCCCTCCGCCGCGCCGTTCTCCGGCCTGACCGGCACGCAACTACTGGAGTCCGCCGGCACCGCCTATGCGCTCGCCGAGCTGGAGTTCGACCGGAGCCCCGAGACCCGTGAGGAACTCGAAGCCGCCGGGGTCCGTCGTTGAGTCGGGTGCATGAACTGGACCGCCCGCACTTGTTCCTCCACACCCCGCAGCGGCACCCCGGCGTCCAAGGCGCCCAACGGGCGGACCCGGCGTGATCAACCCGGTGACGTGATGCAGCGGGTTATCACGTACCCGGGTCTGACGACCCCCGGTGTTGCTGGGGACGGCCGCCGGCGGCGTCGCCGACGGGTGGCCGTCACGGTCGGCGTCGCAGCGGCGCCGGCTGGAACAGGACGAGCCCCGGGATCGCAGCGAGCAGCCGATCCAGCACCGCTGTCGCCCGCGCACATCGAGCTGGATCCGAGCTCAGCGCGCTGGTCGCCCTCGACGAGGCGGTAGCCCCCGAGTCCTCGCGTGCGGTTCGGGTCTCGCGGCCGGCTGCGCGTCCGCAGTGCGTCGACGATGAGCTGCTCGGCGTCGCCGCGGGCTCGGGTACAGCCTGTCTCCCGGATCGCCCCGGACTCGTGGTGGTCGTCGGCGGGCTCGGTGCGCCCCCCGGCTACCGGAGCCCCGCCGCGCCCCCGGCGAGCGCCGATCATCGTGCCGGCCTGCGCTGAGTTCGCGACGGCTGCAGAAAGACACACGCGCCGGGGCTGGACGGGATCCCCTATCCTGACCGGCATGAGCGTGCACGTGGACCTCGTCCTGGACGACGACACCGCTGCCGTGTTGCGCCGCGACGCCGACGAGCGCGGGATCGACTTCGGCC
>Ga0209591_10001913_pt1 | contig 25330 bp, 36 predicted proteins | sample MAT01_FD_187207 | JGI IMG/M metagenome (GOLD analysis project Ga0209591, IMG submission 187207) | Freshwater microbial communities from Lake Fryxell liftoff mats and glacier meltwater in Antarctica - MAT-01 (SPAdes) (version 2) | ecosystem: Environmental > Aquatic > Freshwater > Ice > Liftoff... | reverse complement strand
CGACGTGTTCCTAGGCCATTGGCTGGCGGAAGGGTGACCCTTCATTGACGCCTCTGCCGCCTTTCGAGCTCTTTCCCCATCTTCGTGATCGATCGTCCGCTCCATGTTCGGCTCCCATTTCTCAACGGAACATCAAACCGTGTTCGCAATGGCTGCGGTGCTGGTGGTGGGGTCCGTGTGGGCAGAATGGAGGAACCGCACACGCCTAGCGTTGATCTTACTCACCGGCGGGGCCTTCCTGCTGCAGGTGTTCGCGGCGACACTGGATCCCTTCCTGAACCAATGGGACGAGTGCTTCCATGCGTTGGTGGCAAAGCGCATGCTGGCGGATCCGTTCACGCCGAGGTTGTTCGCAGGAGCTGTGCTACCCACCTCGGCGAACTGGACCCAGGCGGGTCTCTGGCTGCACAAACCGCCGTTCTTCCTCTGGCAGATCTCTGCATCGCTAGCGGTGTTCGGGGTGGAGCCGTGGGCGGTTCGGATACCGAGCGCGTTGTGGCTTAGCGCATTGGTGCCGATCAGCTACCGCATGGGCAGCCTACTGGCCGGTCATCGCGCGGGTTGGATCGCGTCGCTGTTCACCGCATGCTCGTATTACCTGCTGGAGTTGACGGCAGGCGCTGTCACTACCGATCACAACGATGCCATATTCATTGCCACGGTGGCCTGCAGTTGGTGGGCTTTGCTGGAGCTATGGAACGATGGGCATCCGCGCTGGGCGGCTCTGGCTGGTATGTTCTCCGCGTGCGCCATCCTCACCAAAGTGTTCGTTGGCGCGGTGGTCTTCCTGCCTTGGTTCGCGGTGGTGGTGAAGAGCCATGACCGAGATGCGTGGATGCGGCTCCTCCTTGGGGTCGGGATCGCTATCACGATGAGTATGTTGTGGTTCGGAACCCTGGCTATTCGCTTTCCGCAAGAGCTGTACACTCAATGGTCCTTTGATACTGGCCATTTGGGCAATGTGGTAGAGGGGCATGGCGGAGATGCTCTTTCCCACTTCGAGGTGATCGATCGGTTGATACCCCCCTTCACGTGGTGGCTGGTGGTTCCGGCATACGCACTGTTGGTATGGCGCGCCAGTGGTAGTGAGCACCGCACGTTCCTGATCGTCCTGTTCGTCGCGATCCATGCCGTTTTCGCTTGGGCGGATACCAAGATGCCGAGTTTCACCATGGTACTTTTCCCGTTGTATATGATGGCGCTCGGCGCCGCTTTGGTGACCTTGATCGACACGATCATCGTGGAACGATACCGCAGTTGGTTGTTGTTGCTGGTACCCCTCGCACTTGCTGGATACTTCTTGAACATCGAGGTACTTCAGCACCGTCATACGCTGGCACCATTACCGAAAGAGCACCAGCACTGGCGGCAACAACAGATGGAGGCCATACCCGTACTTGCCTTGCTACGAACCATGATACCAGACCCTGCGCACAGCGTGGTCTACCACCTGCCGGCCCTTCACCACATCCAATTCATGTTCGCCACGGGCGTGGAAGCCACCGATCAAATGCCCATGGCCAAGGATGTGGAGCACCTGCTTGCCAAAGGATACAGGGTGTATGGTGTGCAGGATGGCGCGGCGTTGGATGCTTTTCCGCCCGGCGTGGAAGTGATCAGCGACGAGGTACTGCGGTTCCCTACCTTGGGCAGACCGAACTGAGTTAGTTCGGCCTACGATAGTGCGCTTGTCGTTTGGTGCCTGACAGGACCAATTCACCGTGTACCACCGCTTCTGCCAGATCCCGGCTTGCCGTCGCTGTGGATAGCTCTGGGAACATATTCAAAAAGTCCTTCCGCCGGAAAGGGCGTTCAGGCCATTGCTGCAGGAAGATCTTGATCCGGTCGGCAGCAGAGCGCACAGGGGTAGGGGCCGCCAACAATTCGGTCAGGGCATCGTCGATCCGTTCCAGCAGGTAGGAAATGAAGTCGCCGCAATCGCCCCGGCGATCCGCGTACTCAAGAGCGGCGAAGTAGGCCGGTCGGGTGCGTTGGATGAACGCCTCCACAGGGAGGTAGGCGAATACTGGCCAATAGCGCATCAGCATGCGTTTTTGCCAAAGCCGGGCAAGCCGTCCGTTGCCGGCGGTGAAAGGCCGCAGGTAAACCAGACCGAAATGGAGCACACAACTGGTCAGCAGCGGTGGGAAATCGTCCTCTTCGGCGTAACGCAGTAGCTCTTGCACGTGTACTGGTAGGTCGTGCGCATGTGCGGTGCGGAGCGGTTCGGGGTCGCCGTACAACACGTCCATGGATCCGGTGCGGAAGTGACCAGCATCCAACGCGAGGCCGTGCATGAGCACACCATGGGCGTGCCGCAGGTCTTGTTCCAGAAAGGGGTCCAACTCGTGGACCAGATTGTGCGCGCGGTGCGTGTTCAACGCTTCCAACGCGATCGAGCCTTCTGGTGCAGAAGTATGCTTGTCCAAAAGTTCGGCCACGGGCAGGGCATCCAAGGTACCCCCCTCAATGGCCAAGGTGCTATGGACCACGCTGATGTGGTAGGCTTTTTCCAGATCGGCCGGTGGCTTGTGTAGATGCCGTGCATGCACCTCTCCCAGGCGATGGTGTATCGTGGCCAGCATGTTCAACATCCGGGGACTGATCGAGTAGTAAGTTAGGCTGGCTACGTCCATTTATAGTATCAAATGATGCTAACAAAGGTAGGTACCAAGTCAAAACCATGTTCGGGTATGCTTGGGTGAACATGTCGCTTGGACACGGATGGTAGGGCAGCCTGCGCCGAATTATCCCCTTGGATCGCAGTAATTTACAATGCTGCCACGAGCAAACCCGGATCGATCGTCTTGTTCAAGAAGAGCGTGGTTCCACTAAATTTTCCTTCAACATAGGTTGGTTGGAAAGTGGATCCGGCTACCTTTGCAGCCCGTTTTTAGCCAAGGAGTGGCCGAAGACACTGAAAGCCAACCGAAAGGAGCTCATGCCAACCATCCAACAGCTCATACGCAAGGGCCGCGAGACCCCTGTTTACAAGAGTAAGTCGATCGCTTTGACCGCTTGCCCTCAACGCCGTGGTGTTTGTACCAAGGTGTACACGACCACACCGAAGAAGCCGAATTCGGCGCTTCGTAAAGTGGCCAAAGTGCGCTTGGTGAACGGTTACGAGGTCATTGCCTACATCGGTGGTGAAGGTCATAATCTACAGGAACACAGCATCGTGCTTGTTCGTGGTGGTCGTGTAAAGGATCTGCCAGGGGTGAAGTACCACATCGTTCGCGGTGTGCTTGATACCTCTGGTGTCGAAGGTCGCAATCAGCGTCGCAGCAAGTATGGCACCAAGCGCCCCAAAGCCGGTGCCGCAGTTCCAGCCAAGAAGAAGTGATCGGTCATTGATCAGCAGCCATGCGCAAAAAGACAGTCAAGCACACCACGCTCCCCGATCCCAAGTTCGGTGACGTGCAAGTGACCAAGTTCGTGAACAACCTGATGTACGACGGCAAGAAGAGCAAGTCGTTGGACATCTTCTACGGTGCCATAGACATCGTAGCCGAAAAGAGCGGAGAGGACGGTTTGGAGGTGTTCCGCAAGGCCCTCGTGAACGTTACTCCGCAGGTGGAAGTGCGCAGCCGCCGCGTTGGTGGTGCCAACTTCCAGATCCCACAAGCCGTTCGTGAGGATCGCAAAAAGAGCCTGGCCATGAAATGGCTGATCAACTACGCGCGCAATCGCAACGAGCGCAGCATGGCCAACAAACTGGCCAACGAGATCCTCGCCGCTTCGAAGGAAGAGGGCGGTGCTTTCAAGAAGAAGGAAGAGATCCACAAAATGGCCGAAGCGAACAAGGCATTCAGCCACTTCCGCTTCTAACAGAACGACGGTATAGGAATCATACCCATGGCCAAAAGGGATCTAACATTTACGCGGAACATCGGCATCATGGCCCACATTGATGCGGGTAAGACGACGACGTCCGAGCGCATCCTGTACTACACGGGTCTTGTACACAAGATCGGTGAAGTGCATGATGGTGCCGCCACCATGGATTGGATGGCCCAAGAGCAGGAGCGTGGTATCACTATTACCAGCGCTGCCACAACAACTTTCTGGGATTACCGTGGCGACAAGTACAAGATCAACTTGATCGATACGCCAGGCCACGTGGATTTCACCGTGGAGGTGGAGCGCAGCCTGCGCGTGCTGGATGGTGCCGTGGCTCTCTTCTGCGCCGTTGGCGGCGTGGAGCCCCAGAGCGAGACGGTTTGGCGTCAGGCCAACAAGTACAAAGTGCCTCGCATTGGATTCGTCAATAAGATGGACCGCAGCGGGGCTGACTTCTTCAACGTGGTGAAGCAGATCAGGGAGCGCCTCGGTGCCAACCCTGTTCCGTTGCAAGTGCCGATCGGTGCTGAAGCGGATTTCCTTGGCGTGGTGGACCTGATCAACAACCGTGGGATGGTTTGGAACGAGTCCGACCAAGGCATGACCTGGAAGGAAGTGCCGATCCCAGAGGATCTGAAAGAGACCGTGAAAGAGTGGCGGGACAAGCTCATCGAGGCTGTAGCCGAGAGCAGCGACACCCTCATGGAGAAGTATTTCACGGACCCTGATAGCTTGACCGAGGCAGAGGTGATGGAGGCCGTGCGCAAGAGCACGATCAACATGAGCATCACGCCTATCCTTTGTGGCAGCGCTTTCAAGAACAAAGGTGTTCAGACCATGTTGGATGCGGTGATGGCTTATCTGCCAAGCCCGATGGACATCGAGTCGGTCACCGGCATTGATCCCCGCACCGATCAGGAGGTCTTGCGTCACCCGGATCCTGCTGAGCCGTTCGCTGGCTTGGCGTTCAAGATCGCCACCGATCCGTTCGTTGGCCGTCTGGCCTTCTTCCGCGCCTACAGCGGTGTGCTGGAAGCCGGTAGCTACGTGTTGAATACCCGCAGCGATAAGAAGGAGCGCATCAGCCGTATCTTCCAGATGCACTCCAACAAGCAGAATCCTGTGGAACGTATCGTGGCAGGTGACATTGGCGCGGCAGTTGGTTTCAAGGACATCCGCACGGGTGACACGCTTTGTGCTGAAGATCATCCGATCATTCTGGAAAGCATGAGCTTCCCAGAGCCCGTGATCGGTATCGCAGTGGAGCCTAAGACCCAAGCCGACTTGGATAAGATGGGTGCCGCTTTGGCCAAACTGGCCGAGGAGGATCCAACCTTCAAAGTGCATACCGACGAAGACACCGGCCAGACCGTGATCAGCGGTATGGGCGAACTGCACTTGGAGATCCTTGTGGACCGCATGAAGCGCGAGTTCAAAGTGGAGTGCAACCAAGGCGCTCCTCAGGTGAAGTACAAAGAGGCCATCAGTGGCATTGTTGAACACCGCGAGTTGTACAAGAAGCAAACGGGTGGTCGCGGTAAATTCGCTGACATCCACGTCCGCATCGAGCCACAGACCGATCCGGAGAAGACCGGGCTGGAGTTCGTTGATGAGATCAAGGGCGGTTCCATCCCGAAGGAATTCATCGGGCCTGTTCAAAAGGGCTTCGAAGGATCGTTGAAGAACGGTGTGCTCGCAGGCTACCCCATGGAGAGCCTGAAAGTGACCCTGTACGATGGATCCTTCCACAACGTGGACTCCGATGCATTGAGCTTCGAGATCTGCGCACGTGCAGCTTTCCGCACGGCTATACCCAAGTGCAAGCCTGTGCTGCTTGAGCCGATCATGAAGATCGAGGTGATCACGCCAGAAGAGAACATGGGCGATATCGTTGGCGACCTCAACCGTCGCCGGGGTACCATCGTGGGCATGGAGGACCGAGCTGGCGCGAAAGCCATCAAGGGTACCGTGCCGTTGAGCGAGATGTTCGGTTATGTCACTTCACTGCGAACCATGAGCTCCGGCCGTGCAAGCAGTACCATGGAATTCAGTCATTACGTTCCTGCCCCTAACAACGTGTCCGAAGCCGTCCTGGCCAAGGTGCGTGGAAAGGTTTCAGCATAATCCCGCAACAAAGCGATGACCCAAAAGATCAGGATCAAGCTGCGATCGTACGATCACAATCTCGTCGACAAGAGCGCCGAGAAGATCGTGAAGACGGTGAAGAGCACGGGCGCTGTCGTCAGTGGTCCGATCCCATTGCCGACCCACAAGCGCATGTTCACAGTGCTTCGCTCGCCGCACGTCAATAAGAAGGCGCGCGAGCAGTTCCAACTGTGCAGTTACAAACGCATGATGGACATCTACAGCTCGTCTTCCAAGACGATCGATGCCCTGATGAAGCTGGAGCTTCCCAGCGGCGTTGATGTAGAGATCAAGGTCTGACCCTATAGCATCAGAAAGCCATGAGCGGACTAATTGGAAAGAAGATCGGCATGACCAGCCTGTTCGATACGGACGGGTCGATGGTCGCTTGCACAGTGATCGAGGCGACGCCCAACGTGGTGAGCCACGTGAAGACCATGGAGAAGGATGGCTATTCGGCCATTCAGCTCTCTGCGGTCGAGCGCCGTTTGAAGAACACGCCAGCGGCAGCCGTTGGTCACTACAAGAAAGCGAACACCACACCGAAGGCGAAAGCCCACGAATTCAAAGAGTTCGAAACCGAACTCGCGCTTGGTTCCACGGTAGGTGTTGACCTCTTCGAAGAGGGCAGCTTCGTGACCGTGACCGGCAATAGCAAGGGCAAGGGTTTCCAAGGTGTTGTAAAGCGTCACGGATTCAGCGGGGTGGGTGAAGCCACACACGGTCAACATGATCGTAGCCGCGCGCCTGGTTCCCTGGGTGGAAGTTCGTACCCCAGCCGCGTGTTCAAAGGCATGCGCATGGCAGGCCGCACGGGCGGTAACAAAGTGACCACCGAGAATTTGAAGGTGGTGAAAGTAGACACCGGTAAGAACCTGTTGTTGTTGAAGGGCACCGTACCCGGTCCCAAAGGCAGCATCGTGATCATCTGGAAGTAAGATGGAACTCGATATCCACAGCGCCGACGGCAAGTCCACCGGCAAGAAGGCCAAACTGAACGACGCGGTGTTCGCGATCGAGCCGAACGACCACGCCATCTGGCTGGACGTGAAACAGCACTTGGCCAACAAGCGTCAAGGCACGTCCAAGACCTTGGAGAAGAGCGAGGTTAGCGGTAGCACAAAGAAGCTGCACCGCCAGAAGGGTACGGGTGGAAGCCGCAAAGGATCCATCAAGAGCCCACTGTTCAAAGGAGGTGCTCGTGTGTTCGGTCCCAAGCCGCGTGACTATCACTTCAAGTTGAACAAGAAGGTGAAGGACCTGGCCCGCCGCAGCGCCCTTACCTACAAGGCGAAGGACGGTAGCTTGAAAGTGATCGACGCCGTCCTGTTGAAAGCGCCCAAGACCAGTGAGTTCGCCGCCTTGCTGAAAGCCTTTCAGCTCAACAGCCGGAAGAGCGTGGTGGTGGTGCCATCGAAGGACGACAACATCGTATTGAGCGCTCGCAACATCCAAGGCACCCGTGTTGTGGTGGCCAGCGAACTCAATACCTACGACATCATGAACGCCAATGGTTTGTTGATCGTGAAGGAAGCGATCGCACCGTTGGAAACCATCCTCACCAAGTAAGCCATGAGCCAGATCATCATCCGACCGATCGTCACCGAGAAGATGACCGCCCAAGGAGAAAAAGAGGGCCGTTATGGATTCATGGTCGCACGGACCAGCAACAAGGTGCAGATCAAACAAGCTGTAGAGAAGGAGTACAACGTCACCGTGACGGGGGTACGCACCATGCTCTGCCGCGGAAAGGACCGCACGCGTTATACGAAGAGCGTCATTCTCAAAGGCCACACGCAGACCTACAAGAAGGCCATCGTGACCTTGAAGAAAGGCGAAGCCATCGATCTCTACACCAGCATCTGACCCGGTAGCACTTAGAAGCAATGGGCATACGTAAACTCAATCCGGTCACCCCCGGCACCCGTCACAAGGTGATCACGGACTTCGAAGGCATCACCACGCGTGTGCCAGAGAAATCCCTGACCTCTGGTACCAACAAAAGCGGTGGTCGCAACCACCAAGGCAAGATGACCATGCGCTACATAGGCGGTGGTCACAAGCAGAGCTATCGCGAGATCGATCTGAAGCGCGACAAACACGGTATCCCCGCAGTGGTGAAGACCATCGAGTACGATCCGAACCGTACAGCGCGCATTGCCTTGTTGTTCTATGCTGATGGCGAGAAGCGCTATATGCTTGCACCGAACGGCCTGAAAGTGGGTCAGGAAGTGATGAGCGGTCTCAGTGGCGTGCCGCCAGAAGTAGGCAACACGCTTCCCTTGAGCGAGATCCCGCTGGGTACTGTGGTACACAACATCGAATTGCAACCTGGCAAGGGCGGGTCCATCGCGCGCAGTGCTGGAACCTTCGCTCAACTAAGCGCTCGGGAGGGCAAGTATGCCACCCTGAAAATGCCTAGTGGTGAGTTGCGCATGATCCTGGTAGCCTGCCTGGCCACTGTAGGTACCGTGGGCAACAGCGAGCACATGCTGCAAAAGAGCGGCAAGGCAGGTCGCAGCCGCTGGCAGGGTCGTCGTCCCCGCACACGTGCGGTGGCCATGAACCCGGTCGATCACCCAATGGGTGGTGGCGAAGGCCGTGCATCGGGTGGTCACCCACGCAGCCGCAAAGGCCTCTTGGCGAAGGGTAAGAAGACCCGTCGTCCGAAGAATCCGTCCAACAAGTTCATCCTCGAACGCGTCAACGCCCGCAAAGGCGCCTGATCCCTGATAGCCAATGAGCCGTTCACTCAAGAAACCACCGTTCATCCACTATAAGCTTTCCAAGCGTATAGGGGAGGCCCAGACTTCGGGCAAGAAGAACGTGATCAAGACCTGGTCGCGCGCCAGCACCATCGCTCCCGAATTCGTGGGATTGACCATTGCCGTGCATAATGGCAACAAGTTCATCCCCGTGTATGTAACGGAGAACATGGTCGGGCACAAGTTGGGCGAATTCGCACCAACGCGTACCTATCGCGGACACTCCGGTAACAAGAAGAACTAAGGAGCACCATGGGAGCCCGAAAGAAAATAGCCGCAGAGAAGCGCAAAGAGGCCATCAAGACCGTGGCCATCGCTCACCTCCGCAATGTGCCAACAAGTCCACGTAGGATGCGGCAAGTAGCGGACCTGATCCGTGGACAGCAGGTGGAGAAGGCGCTGGGTATTCTGCGCTTTAGCACCCGCCACAGCAGCCGTGATCTGGAGAAGCTCTTGTTGAGCGCCATGTCCAACTGGCAAGCCAAGAACGAAGGCCAGAAGGCTGACGAAGCTGGTCTGGTGGTGAAGAGCGTGCAGGTGAACGAAGCCCGTGGCTTGAAGCGCATGCTTCCCGCTCCGCAAGGCCGCGCATACCGCATGAAGAAGCGCAGCAACCACGTGAGCCTCATTGTTGATACCGCCAACCAAGCCTAAGCCGAGATAACCTACCATGGGACAGAAAGTACATCCGATCGGTTACCGCCTAGGCTTCGTCAAGGGCTGGGACAGCAACTGGTACGGCGGCAATAAATACGCCGACAAGTTGGTGGAGGACGAGCAGATCCGCCAATACCTGATGGCGCGCCTGAAGAAGGCCAGCGTCTCCAAGATCGTCATTGAGCGCACGTTGAAGCTCGTGACCGTTACCATCAACACGGCCCGCCCCGGTGTCATCATTGGCAAGGGTGGTGCAGAAGTGGACAAGTTGCGCGAAGAGCTGAAGAAGCTTACGGGCAAGGATGTTCAGATCAACATTTTCGAGATCAAACGTCCTGAACTTGATGCGCGTTTGGTGGCCGATAGCATCGCACGCCAGCTAGAAGGCCGCATCAGCTTCCGTCGTGCCATGAAGATGGCTGTGGCCAGCACGATGCGCATGGGTGCCGAAGGCATCAAACTACAGGTATCCGGTCGCTTGAACGGAGCGGAGATCGCTCGCACGGAAAAGTATCGCGATGGTCGTGTGCCCTTGCACACACTGCGTGCGGACATCGACTTCGCCATTACCGAGGCGCACACGAAAATGGGTCGCATCGGGGTGAAGTGCTGGATCATGCGTGGAGAGATCTACGGCAAGAAGGACTTGAGCCCGAACCAAGGTCAGGCCAAAGGTGGCCCAACCGGCCCGCGTATGGGAGGTGGTGGTGATCGTCCTGACCGCCGCGGTGGTGGTGATCGTGATCGCCGTGCCCCAGGCGGTGGTGATCGTGGAGGCGACCGTCGCGGAGGCGGTGGTGGCTCCGATCGCCGCGGACCAGGTGCTGGAGGAGGAGGAGATCGTCGTGGCCCGGCCGCTGGTGGTCGTGGTGGAAATAACCGTAATAGCTAATAGCCATGTTGCAACCGAAGCGCAGCAAGCGCCGCAATATGCACAAGGGCCGTATGAAAGGGCAGGCCCAACGCGGACATCGTGTCGCCCTGGGTTCCTTTGGCCTCAAGGCTCTGGAGAGCGTATGGCTCACCGGACGCCAGATCGAATCTGCCCGTGTAGCGCTTACCCGTTACATGAAGCGTGAAGGTCAGGTGTGGATCAAAGTGTTCCCTGATAAGCCTGTTACCAGCAAGCCTGCCGAGGTGCGCATGGGTAAGGGTAAAGGATCGCTGGATCATTGGGTGGCTGTTTGCCACGCCGGTCGCATCATCTTCGAGGTGGATGGTGTGCCCACGGCAACCGCCAAAGAGGCCCTGCGTTTGGCAGCCCAGAAACTGCCGATCCCGACCAAGTTCGTTGTACGTGAAGACTACGACGGTCAATAAGAACTTGCCATGAAGAAGAAAGGAACCGAACTGAAGGACCTCACGGTCGCCGAACTCAGCGATAAGCTCCAAGAAGAGCGTTCGTCCCTGACGAAGCTGCGCTTTGCGCACACTGTGAGCCCGGTCGAAAGCCCGGTGCAACTCCGGACCAAGCGCAAGGATGTGGCACGCATCCTAACGGAACTGCGCAAGCGCGAACTCGTTAATACGACCAAGAAATGAGCACGACCCCGACCACCATTGAGCGGAACCTCCGCAAGGAGCGTATCGGCATCGTTACCAGCGATAAAATGGACAAGAGCATCGTGGTGACCGTGGAGCGCCGGGTGATGCACCCGAAGTATGGAAAGTTCGTGAAGCGTTCCAGTACCTTCATGGCACACGACGAGAAAGGCGAAGCGAACATCGGCGATACCGTCCGCATCAGTGAAACACGGCCCATCAGCAAATTGAAGCGCTGGCGGGTGGTGGAGATCGTGGAACGCGCCAAGTAATCACACAGAGCGATGATCCAACAGGAATCCCGGCTGAACGTGGCCGACAACAGTGGCGCCAAAGAGGTGCTATGTATCCGTGTGCTCGGCGGCACTGCCCGCCGCTATGCTCGGATCGGCGACACCATTGTGGTGAGCATCAAGCACGCGCTGCCCAACGGAGGTGCCAAGAAGGGCACTGTTCACAAGGCCGTGGTGGTGCGCACCAAGAAAGAAACCCGTCGCAAGGATGGCAGCTACATCCGCTTCGACGACAATGCTGTGGTATTGCTCGATGCAGCTGGTGAAATGAAGGGCACCCGCATATTCGGGCCCGTCGCCAAGGAATTGCGCGAGAAGAAGTTCATGAAGATCATTTCCCTGGCCCCCGAAGTACTCTAGGAACAGGATAAAGCAAGGGTGATGCGTGCATTACCCCAACCGATGCAAAAGAAGACACACATCAAGAAAGGGGACCTGGTGAAGGTGCTCGCCGGTGAGGATCGGTCCAAGCAGGGCCGAGTGCTCGAAGTGGACCGTGAGCGGATGCGCGCCATTGTTGAAGGACTCAACATGAACAAGAAGCACAGCAAGCCCACAACGGCCAAGCCCCAAGGTGGTATCATGGAGCAGGAAGGTCCCATCCATTTGAGCAACCTGATGCTCATTGATGCCAAGACCGGTACACCCGGGCGAGTTGGCCGCAAAGCCAACAAGGAAGGGGTGTTGGAGCGGTTCGTGAAGATCAAGAACAAGGCAGCCAAGTAACATAGGTCATGAGCTACGTACCCCGGCTACGCGCCAAATATCGAACAGAGGTTGTGCCTCAGCTCCTGAAGGAGTTCAGCTACACCAGCATTATGCAGGTGCCTCGCATTGCCAAGATAAACCTGAACCAAGGTCTTGGAAGTGCGGTGGGCGACAAGAAGATCGTGGAGAACGCCATCGTGGAAATGACCAGCATCGCTGGCCAGAAAGCGGTTCCAACGGTTTCCCGCAAGGATATCAGCAATTTCAAATTGCGTAAGGGCATGCCCATTGGTGCACGGGTGACCTTGCGTGGTGATCGGATGTACGAATTCCTGGATCGCTTGATCGCGGTGAGCCTGCCACGTACCCGCGACTTCCGTGGTGTGCCTGCCAAAGGCTTCGACGGTCGTGGCAACTTCACCATGGGTGTAAAGGAGCAGATCATCTTCCCGGAGATCGATATCGACAAAGTGACCAAGTTGCAGGGTATGGACATCACGTTCGTGACCACAGCTGGAACGGACGAGGAGGCGAAGGCCTTGCTCACCGCCTTCGGATTCCCATTCTCTGACAAGGACAAGAAATAAATACGGGTGTAGGATCAACCGCCCTAACAAAAGGAACCATGGCCAAGGAATCGATGAAAGCCCGCGAGCGCAAGCGCGCCAAGATGGTGGAGAAATTCGCCGCCAAACGGGCTAAACTGAAAGCTGCTGGGGATTGGGATGGGTTGCAAAAGCTACCCGCCAACGGCAGCAAGGTGCGCATGCACAACCGTTGCCAACTCACAGGCCGTCCGCGCGGTTACATGCGCCAATTCGGTGTCTCGCGTAACGTATTCCGTCTCATGGCACTGGAGGGCAAGATCCCCGGTGTAACCAAGGGCAGCTGGTAATAACAGTAAGGGCGCGAGATCTCGCGCTCCAACAAGAAAAGACATGACGACCGACCCGATCGCCGATTACCTCACCCGCCTTCGCAACGCCATTCAGGCACGCAAGAAGGTCGTGGAAGTGCCCGCGAGCAACCTGAAAAGGGACATCACGCGCATCCTTTACGACAAGGGCTACATCCTGTCCTGGAGATCCGAGGACGACGGCAAACAAGGCCTGATCAAGATCGCCTTGAAATACAACGCGCAGACACGCAAGAGCGCGATCCAGGAACTTACTCGCGTGAGCTCCCCAGGTCTGCGCAAATACGCCCACGCCGGCGATCTCCCGCGCGTGCTCAACGGCCTCGGCGTGGCCATCATCTCCACCAGCAAAGGTGTGGTCACCGACAAGGAGGCCCGCACGCTGAACGTGGGTGGTGAGGTTTTGTGCTACGTGAGCTAAGCCGAACAAGAAGATGTCACGCATAGGAAAATCACCCATCGAAGTGCCCAAAGGGGTACAGGTGTCCATCAGCGACAAGAACCTGGTGGTCGTTAAAGGCCCAAAAGGAACCTTGGAGCAGGCCGTGGATCCCGATATCACCTTGAAGCAAGAGGGAACGGAGATCACCTTGGCCCGCCCGAGCGAAGCCAAGCCGCACCGCGCCAAGCACGGTTTGTATCGGGCCCTGGTCGCCAATATGGTGAAGGGTGTAAGCGAGGGTTTCGTGATCGAGCAGGAGTTGGTAGGTGTGGGTTACCGCGCCACCACGAAAGGGCAGCAACTGAACCTTGCGCTCGGCTTCTCGCATACGGTCACCATCGAATTGCCACCGCAGATCAAAGTGACTGCCGCACAGGAAAAAGGAAAGAACCCGATCATCCGGTTGGAATCGGCGGACAAACAACTCATCGGCCAGGTAGCCGCAAAACTGCGCAGCTTGCGCAAGCCAGAGCCCTATAAGGGCAAGGGTGTGCGTTTCGTGGGCGAGGTGGTGCGTCGCAAGGCAGGTAAAGCAGCCGGTAAATAAGAACGACCATGGCATTCGACAGGATCACACGCCGACTGAAGATCAAACAACGCGTACGCAAGACCGTGCGTGGCACGCCTGCGCGCCCGCGTCTCTCGGTCTACCGCAGCAATACGGGCATGTATGCCCAGATCATCGACGACGAAGGCGGCCGCACGCTGGCCAGCGCATCGTCCTTGAAGGACAAGAAGGCTTCGGGCATACCGAAGATCGAACAGGCCAAAATGGTTGGTCATGCCATTGCCGAGAAAGCCAAAGCGGCCGGTATCGAGTTGGTGGTGTTCGACCGCAATGGATATCTCTATCATGGTCGGGTGAAGGCCCTGGCCGAAGCAGCCCGCGAAGCAGGCCTCAATTTCTGATCACACCCAACACATGTCTGAGACGAACAACAGTAAGGTAAAGAGCAGCGATCTCGAGCTGAAGGACAAGCTTGTAGCGCTGAACCGGGTGACGAAGGTGACCAAGGGTGGTCGCACCTTCACCTTCGCCGCCATCGTTGTGGTGGGTAATGAGAATGGTGTGGTGGGCCATGGTTTGGGCAAAGCAAAGGAAGTGCAAGAGGCGATCGCCAAGGGCATTGATGATGCGAAGAAGAACTTGGTGAAAGTGCCGGTCTTGAAAGGCACCATCCCACACTCACAAGAAGGCAAGTATGCTGGTGCCCAAGTGTTCCTGAAGCCAGCAGCGCACGGTACAGGTGTTATCGCTGGCGGTGCCATGCGTGCTGTGTTGGAGAGCGTTGGCATCACCGATGTATTGGCCAAGAGCAAGGGTAGCAGCAACCCGCACAACGTGGTGAAGGCCACGATCGAAGCCCTGACAAGCCTGCGCGATGCCAACACGGTATCCATGCAGCGTGGGATCAAATTGGAACGCGTATTCAACGGATAAAACGATCCGCCGAGCGATCAGCGGACCCGAACATGAGCAAGTTGACCATCACCCAGACGCGTAGCCAGATCAAGTGCCCGAAGCGTCAGAAGGATACCCTGAAGGCCCTTGGCCTAGGACGCATCGGCAAATTCGTAGTTGTGGACGGCACGCCGCAAGTACGCGGCATGGTGGAGAAAGTACACCATTTGGTGAACGTGACGGAGGCTTGAACCTTTTAGAAGAAGTACGACCATGGACTTGAGCAAATTGAAGCCCGCAGAAGGGGCCACGAAGAAGGAGAAGCGTATCGGTCGCGGCCAAGGCAGCGGTCGTGGCGGCACCTCCACCAAAGGCCACAAGGGCCAGAAGGCACAGGCCGGCTATAACCGCAAAAAAGGCTTTGAGGGTGGTCAAACCCCCCTTACCCGCCGCTTGCCCAAGTTCGGTTTCACCAACCCCACCCGTGTGGAGTACAAGGGGATCAATTTGGATGCCATTCAGGCACTGGCTGAAGCCAAGAACTTGAAGGTGATCACACCGGCCGTGCTTCACGCCAACGGATTGATCGCGAAGAACGACAAGCTGAAAGTGCTGGGTCGTGGGGAGGTGAAGCTCACGCTGGACATCACCGCACACGCATTCAGTGCAACGGCCAAGGCTGCCATCGAGGCCAAGGGCGGAAAAGTGGAGACCATAATCACCGTAGTTGATAGGGCATGAAGAACCTGATCGATACGATCAAGAACATCTGGCGGATCGAGGAGCTGCGTAACCGCATCCTGATCACGCTGGGTCTGCTGCTGGTCTACCGCATCGGAAGCTTCATCGTGCTTCCCGGTGTGGACAGTGCACGTTTGGCGGCATCGGGCGCATCAGGTGGCGGCGGCATCGTGGAGATCCTCTCGATCTTCACGGGCGGGGCCTTCACACGTGCGTCGATCTTCGCGTTGGGGATCATGCCCTACATCTCAGCCTCCATTATCATGCAGCTTGCAGGTATCGCGGTGCCTGCCGTGCAGAAGATGCAGCGTGAAGAGAGTGGCCGTCGCAAGATCAACCAATGGACACGTTATCTCACCATCTTGATCTGTGTTTTTCAAGCTCCGGCCTACATCACAGCGACCATCGACGAAGGAGCACATCCGGAAGGCAGTTTCTGGTTGTTCACGAGCATCGTTATCCTCACCTGTTCCACCTTGTTCGTGATGTGGCTCGGTGAGCGGATCACGGAGCGTGGGTTGGGTAATGGCATCTCGCTGATCATCATGATCGGTATCCTAGCACAACTACCACAGGCCTTCGCCCAGGAAGTAGTAGGTCGCATGGGTCCTGGTGGCGGCGGCTTGGTGTTGCTTTTGGTGGAAGTGGTCATTTGGGTGCTCATCATCGCAGGGTGTATCCTGTTGGTGCAGGGTACGCGCCGGATCCCCGTACAGTTCGCCAAACGCGTACAAGGCAACAAGCAGTACGGCGGGGTGCGTAATTACATTCCATTGAAAGTGAATGCAGCAGGTGTGATGCCGATCATCTTCGCACAGGCGATCGTGCTGGTGCCGATGTACCTGGCGCAAGCCTTCGAGAACCCACCTGCGTGGTTGATCAGTATCGCGAACAGCGAGAGCATCTTCTACAATTTCACCTTGTTCCTCATGGTGGTGTTGTTCACCTACTTCTACACGGCCATCACCGTGAACCCGAACCAGCTGGCCGATGACATGAAGCGCAATGGCGGTTTCATTCCTGGGGTAAAGCCAGGCAAGAGCACCGCAGGGCACATCGACGAGCTATTGTCGCGGATCACGCTTCCTGGTGCGATCTTCTTGGGCTTGGTCGCTATTCTACCGGCCTTCGCTGTTATGATGGGGATCAAACAGGGTTTCGCTCAATTCTTTGGAGGCACATCGTTGTTGATCATGGTGGGTGTGTTGTTGGACACACTGCAGCAGATCGAAAGTCATTTGTTGATGAGGCATTACGACGGTCTGATGAAGACCGGCCGCATCAAAGGCAGATCGAGCGGAGCGGCGTACGGCATGGCTGGATAGATCATGGGTAAGTCCGTGATCATTCTAAGCGATGACGAGATCGCCTTGTTGAGGGAGAGTTCTTTACTTGTTGGGAGGACCTTGGCCGAAGTGGCACGCCACATTGCGCCCGGCGTTACCACCGGAAAACTCGACGCTTTGGCGGAAGAGTTCATTCGGGACCATGGCGGCGTACCCGGCTTCAAAGGCCTGTACGGATGCCCGTCCACATTGCTGATCAGTGTGGCCGAACAAGTGGTACACGGATTGCCCGGCGATCGGGTATTGAAGGATGGTGACGTTGCGAGCGTGGATTGCGGAGTGCTGATGAACGGTTTCTACGGAGACAGTGCGTACACGTTCTGCGTGGGCGAAGTGGCACCGGAGGTGCGCAAGTTGCTGCGGATAACGCAGGAGTGCCTGGCACTCGGCATAGCGCAAGCGGTGGACAACAATCGCACGGGCGACATCGGGTTCGCGATACAACAGCATGCGGAAGCCCATGGCTACGGTGTGGTGCGTGAACTGGTGGGGCATGGCGTTGGACGCAAGCTCCACGAAGCACCCGAAGTGCCGAACTACGGCAAGCGCGGGCACGGTGTGCAATTGCGCGGCGGCATGGCACTGGCGATCGAACCCATGATCAACATGGGCTCGAAGGAAGTGAAGCAGTTGAGCGACGGATGGACCGTCACAACTCGCGATGGCAAGCCCAGTGCCCACTTCGAGCACAACGTGGTGGTGCGCCCCGGAAAGGCAGAGGTCCTATCAACATTCCAGTACATCGAAGATGTGTTGGAACAGAAAGGTGAACGAATAGGGGCGTGATCGATCACGCACCGGAAAGATGGACACTAGCGATGCTAGCATCGTTGGTTACGAAAGGGAAACGAAGGAAGGAATGAGCAAAACAGGGACCATAGAGCAGGACGGCGTCATCAAAGAGGCGCTGAGCAATGCGATGTTCCGTGTGGAGCTGGAGAACGGTCACGTGATCGTCGCCCACATCTCCGGGAAAATGCGGATGCACTACATCCGTATCCTTCCAGGGGATAAAGTGAAAGTGGAGATGAGCCCGTATGACCTGAGCAAAGGACGCATCACCTTCCGATACAAGAGTTAAGACACGATACACCGAAGATCATGAAGGTCAGGGCCTCCCTCAAACCACGCTCAGCGGACTGCAAGATCGTCCGCCGGAAAGGGCGTTTGTATATCATCAACAAGAAGAACCCCAAGTTCAAGCAGCGTCAAGGCTGATAAACGAACGAGCATGGCACGTATCGCAGGTATCGACCTACCCAAACAGAAGCGAGGCTGCATAGGCCTCACCTACATCTACGGCATTGGCCGGAACACGGCTCTGGACATTTTGGCCCATGCCGAGGTGGATCCGGACACCAAGGTGGAGGAGTGGACCGATGACGAACAGGCACGGATCCGACAGTACATCAACGACACCATCAAGGTGGAAGGTGCTCTGCGCAGCGAGGTGCAGTTGAGCATCAAACGCCTCATGGATATCGGCAGCTACCGTGGCCAGCGCCATCGCGCAGGTCTACCTGTGCGTGGACAACGCACACGCACCAACAGCCGCACCCGTAAGGGCAAGCGGAAGACGGTGGCCAACAAAAAGAAGGTGACCAAGTAAGAGATCGTAAGGGCGCGAGATCTCGCGCCCCAACAGATAGGAACATGGCAAAGCAAGAAGGCAAGGGCGGCGCAGCCGCTGGTAAGAAGAAGAAGAAGAACGTGGTGGTGGAAGCCTATGGACAGGCCCACATCCAAGCCACGTTCAACAATCTGATCATCAGCCTCACCAACAATAAGGGTGAAGTGATCAGCTGGTCCTCATCGGGCAAGAATGGCTTCCGCGGAAGCAAGAAGAACACACCGTATGCCGGTCAGCTCAGCGCTGAAGAGGCAGCACGCGAGGCGCACGAGTTGGGCCTTCGCAAGGTGAAGGTCTTCGTAAAAGGCCCAGGTGGTGGACGCGAAAGCGCCATTCGTGCCCTGCACAACAGCGGCGTGGAGGTCACAGAGATCATCGATATCACCCCAATGCCACATAACGGCTGCCGTCCACCTAAAAAGCGCCGCGTTTAATAAACCGTAGGAGCCCGCCCGGACGGCTGGTGCTCCGTTGTTGGTGCAGCAAGCACCCAAAAGAGAAGAAAATGGCACGTTACACAGGACCCAAGACCCGGATCGCTCGCAAGTTCAAAGAAGCGATCTTTGGGCCGGACAAGTGGATGGAGCGCAAGCCCCATGCACCTGGCCAGCACGGCCCCAATGCTCGCCGCCGGAAGAAGGAGAGCGAATACAGCACCCAGCTGCAAGAAAAGCAGAAGGCGAAATACACCTACGGCATCCTCGAGCGTCAGTTCGAGAAGATGTTCCACACGGCAGCCAGCAAGAAGGGCATCACCGGCGAGGTGCTGTTGCAGCTCTGCGAAGCGCGTTTGGACAACACGGTGTTCCGTTTGGGCATCGCCCCAACACGTCGTGCCGCGCGCCAATTGGTGAGCCACGGCCACATCACGGTGGACACGCAGGTCGTGAACGTTTCCAGCTACAGTCTGCGTGCAGGGCAAACGATCGCCGTGCGCGAGCGCAGCCGTTCGTTGGAGACCATTGCGAACAGTGTTTCGGTAAGCAGCCGTCGCTTCGATTGGTTGGACTGGAACGCGACGCAGATGGCAGGCAAATTCATTGCCATGCCCGAACGTGCACAGATCCCAGAGAACATCCGCGAGCAACTGATCGTGGAATTGTACTCGAAGTAAACCCAATATGGTCGCTTGCTGCCGGTTGTCAGGCAGCAGGACCACAATGAAGGAGGAGCGCGAAGGACAACGGACATTGAACAACGAATCAACGAAACACAACATGCCCATTCTCGAATTCCAGCGGCCAGACAAGGTCACGATGATCGAATCCGACGACAAGCGCGGCTCCTTCGAGTTCCGTCCCTTGGAACCCGGTTACGGTATCACCATTGGCAACGCTTTGCGTCGTATCCTGCTCTCTTCGCTCGAGGGCCACGCCATCACCACCGTTCGTATCGACGGTGTGGACCATGAATTCAGCACCATCAAAGGGGTGATCGAGGACATGACCGAGATCGTGCTCAACCTTAAACAAGTGCGCTTCCGGCGCCAATTGGATGATGTGACCACGGAGAAGATCTCCTTCACGGTGAACGGTAAGGATAGCTTCACCGCTGGCGACATCGGTAAACACACCACCGGTTTCCAAGTGTTGAACCCCGAGCTGGTGATCGCGCACATGGAGTCCAATGTCAAGCTGCATGTGGAACTAACCGTTGGCAAAGGCCGTGGTTATGTACCTGCGGACGAGAACAAGGTGGAGGGTGCCCCGATCGGCACCATCGCCATTGATTCCATCTTCACGCCGATAAAGAACGTGAAGTACAACGTGGAGAACACACGCGTGGAAGAGAAGACCGACTACGAGAAACTCACCATCGAGGTGGTTTCGGATGGAAGCATCACGCCGAAGAACGCGTTGCAGGAAGCAGCGAAGATCCTCATCCACCACTTCATGTTGTTCAGCGATGAGCGGATCAGTCTGGATGTGGAAGAGCGCGGCCGTGTTGTGGAGACCGAAGAATTCGACGAGACCAGCTTGCACATGCGCCAGCTGCTGAAGACAAAGTTGGTGGATATGGACCTGAGCGTTCGTGCGCTGAACTGTTTGAAGGCCGCAGACATCGAGACGCTCGGTGATCTGGTCTCCTTCAACAAGAACGACCTCTTGAAGTTCCGCAACTTCGGGAAGAAGAGCCTGACCGAGTTGGAGGACCTGGTGGAGAACAAGGGCCTGAGCTTTGGGATGAACGTGGCGAAATACAAGTTGGATAAAGAGTGATGCAAGGGCCGCGAGATCTCGCGCCCCAACAAGGAAAAAGTCATGAGACACGGAAACAAGAACAACGCGCTCGGCCGCAAAAAGGCCCACCGCGACTCCCTGCTGAGCAACCTGGCGATCTCCTTGATCGATCACAAGCGCATCGAGACCACCCTGGCCAAGGCCAAAGCCCTGCGCCTTTACGTGGAGCCGTTGATCACCAAGAGCAAGGAGGATACCACACACAGCCGTCGCGTTGTCTTCAGCGAACTGCAGAACAAGGAGGCTACAGCAGCTTTGTTCCGCGATGTGGCACCCAAAGTGGCTACCCGACCTGGTGGATATGTGCGCATCATCAAGCTGGGCAACCGGTTGGGCGATGCAGCTGAGATGGCCATGATCGAGTTGGTGGATTTCAACACCACCTACACGAAAGAGAAGAGCACGGGTGCCGCCAAGAAGACACGCCGCACACGCCGCACCGGAGCAAAGACCGCTGCACCCAAGGGGGATGCGGGTGCCGAGGCCGGTGAAGAGCCGAAGGCGGAGTAAGGAACACGTGCAACACGAACGAAAGGGCGCTGAAGGGTGCCCTTTTTTCTTGGGTATGACCGTGCGGTCAGCCGCTCCTATCCATACCTGGCAAGAGTTGTCCGCCAACGCATAATTGGCAGAGACTTCTAGCAGCGGATCGTGTAAATGAATAGTCCAGCGACAGCATCTAGTACGCTGTTGGCGTCTAGTTTCGCCCAACAAGTCCAGTGGTTATGATCCGCACACTTTTTCGCATACTATTCGGGGTCTTGCTGGGTGCGGCTTTGCTGTTCGCTCTGCTGATCGCGCTGATCTACACCAAACAACGCGAACTGGTTCGCTTAGCCATTGAAGAGGTGAATGCGGACATGGTCGGCAGGCTTTCCATTCGCGAAAGCCACATCGCACCCTTCGAGAGTTTTCCATACATCAGTATCGATCTGGAAGATGTCCGCTTCCATACCAGCACGGATACTACAGGTGGTCCTATTTATTGGATCCAGGACCTCTATGTCGGCTTTAGTGTGTGGGATATCATACAAGGGCGCTACGATGTGAAGACCCTTCACGCCGAAGGCGGGCACCTGGACCTGGTCCAACACCCCGATGGCACGCTCAACTTGTTGCTGGCAAAGAACCTGTTGGATAGCGCGGCGGCGGACACCGGATCCATGCACTTCAAGTTGAAGGATGCGCGCGTGCGTGACTTCACCTTCAGCCATTTGCAAGAAGCAACCGGGAAGAAGGTGACGGCACGGATCCATGAACTATCGGCGGCTTTGCAAATGAGCGGTGGTGCCATGGCGGTGGAGTTGGATGGCGATCTTCATTTGGATGTGATCGGCAAGAGGGATACCTCGTTCTTCTATGACAAGCACATTGAACTGGACGTTCATTTGGACTACGATGAAGCCACACAGGTCTTGCGCATGCCTCCGAGCCAGATGCGGTTGCAAGGTGCGGCCTTTGCTGCTGAGGGGGTGATCGACTTTGCGAACGACGTTGATCTGGACCTGCATATACACGGTGAAAAGCCCGACTTCTCCTTGTTGGTAGCCTTTGCGCCGAATGAGGTGGCTGCATTCCTTGGTCAATTCTCCAATGCGGGAAGCATCACCTTCGATGGCACAGTGAAAGGAAGAAGCGCACATGGCGGAACGCCGCGTGTGGACATCCGTTTTGGTTGTGCGGACGGTTGGTTCCTAAATACCAAGAACCAGCGTAAGGTGGACCGAATGGCGTTCCAAGGCGTCTTCACGAATGGCGGTGATCCCACCCTGGCGGCTGCAGAGTTCCGCCTGCTCGATCTCAACTTGAGGCCGGGATCGGGAGAATTCAGTGGGGATGTCGTGGTCAAGAACTTCCAAGAACCGATGGTGGATATCAACCTCCACAGCGACCTGGATCTTGCTTTCGTTGGTGAATTCCTGAATGTGGAGATCCTTAACGAACTCAGCGGTCAAGTGGTGGTGGACATGAAGCTGAACGAATTGATCGACCTGGCCGAGCCCGAAAAGAACTTGGCGAAACTGCAGCAAGGCATAGACAGCGATCTGCGGATCCGCGACCTCCACTTCCGCATACCAGGTCACCCAATGCCGGTGGATGATCTGGACATTCACGCGCAGATGCGGAGCGGCTTTGTAGAGATCGACACCTTCAGCTTGCGCATGGGCTCCAGCGACCTTCGGTTGAACGGAAGCATAAGTGACCTGCCAGCCATTTTCCATCACCAGCAAAAGCCCATCGAATTGAGGTTGAGCGTGAATAGCAACACGCTTGTTCTTGCTGAACTTCTTGCCTTTGATACCGCCCTAGCCAATGCCCAGACCGAGGTGCTGTCCGGCCTTACGGGCCGCATGCACTTTGTTACCAGCGTGAACGACCTCTTGGATCAGGATCCGCTTCCCGTTGGTCAGTTCTTCATTGATGAGCTGAGCGTGAAAGCGGAACACTACCCCCACCGCTTGCACGACGTACATGCCGACATACTGATCACGGATAGCACATTGCGGATCGTGGACCTGACCGGAACGGTCGATCAAAGTGACCTGCACGTGAATGGTCTTGTTCGCAACTATGACTTGTGGTTCTCCGAGAAAAAGACCGGTGAAACCCACGTGGCCATCGACTTCGTCAGCCATCAACTGATCTTGCACGATCTGCTTTCCTACCAGGGCAACAACTACCTGCCACAAGAGTACCGTGATGAAGTGCTGCGCGAAGCACGCTTTCATGCGGATGCCGACTTACGCTTCGTGGATGATCATTTCCGTTTTGCCGATCTGCGCTTGGAGAAGCTGACCGGCAAGATGAAGGTACACCCCGTGAAGTTGGAGGATTTCCATGGACATGTGCATGTGGAGGATGATGTATTCACCTTGGATGGTTTTGGTGGCCGCATGGGACGCACGGACTTGGCCGTAGACCTCCGTTTGTTCGTGGGTGATAGCCTGGCAAGTCGAAGAGCTCCGGACCGTCTGGCGATCCGGTCCACTTACTTGGACCTGGACGCACTCATGAATTATGCGCCGGATAAGAAGGTGGATCACGACAGTGCGTTCAACATCTTCTCCCTGCCATTCCCGGACCTGGAGTTGTCAGCGGAGATCGGTACGTTGAACTATCACCGGTACGAACTGAAGGATTTCCACACCCGCTTGCGGCTGAAGCCCGATCATATGCTGGTGGTAGATACGATGAGCGTGCGTATCGCCCAAGGCCAGGTGGGCCTTAACGGCACCTTCACGGCCAAGGACCCGAAGGATATCCAATTCACCAGTGAGGTCAGTGTGCGTGATCTTGATCTGGATGCGCTCATGATCAAGTTCGACAACTTCGGGCAGGATGTGCTGTTGAACAAGAACCTGCATGGCCGGGTAAGCGGTCGTGTCAAGAGCACCTGGCCCATGCACGCCGACCTTACGCCGATCATGGAAAAAGGCGAAGCCCACCTGAACGTGGAAGTGGTGAATGGTAGTTTGGTGAAATTCGCGCCCATGCACGCCATGAGCGAGTTCTTCGTGGACAAGAACCTGGATCTGGTGCGTTTCGATACGTTGCGCAATGAGTTGCACCTGAAGAACGGCGTGCTGGATATCCCGGCCATGAACCTGAACAGTTCATTGGGTTACATTGAACTCAGTGGCAAACAGGGCATGGACCTTACCATGGACTACTACATGCGCATTCCTTGGAGCTTGATCTCCCAAGCGGCGAGCAACAAACTGTTCGGGGGTAAGCGCAAAGAGGAAGTGGACCCTGACCAGATCGATGCCGTTCAATATCGCGACGAGCAGAAGCGCGTCCGGTTCTTGAACATGAATGTGACCGGCACACCCGACAACTACAAGGTTTCGCTTGGCCGAGATAAAAGAACGTCCCGGTGATCGGATCTGATATCGCTTTGCATTCGTGCTATGCCGATCCGATCCGTGGATGCCAGAGGCGTGCGAGTGATCAGCTGCTCGTTCTGGTCCGCTGACCTCTGCGGTCTTGCCCGTGATGTTATACCATTTCGCATTACAGATCGACCCAAAGATGCGCCGCTATTTTTTCGCAGGACGATCCGAGGAGGTCGTTGCGTAGCCGTAGCTACGGGATGACCTCCTCGGAGAAGTAATGCGGAAAAAGAGCAAGTAGATCGGGTGGATCTGTATTGCGAATTGGTATTACGTTGAAGATCTACGCCCTGGGGGTGGATCCAGGGCTATCGCGTCTTCTTTTGACCGAAGATCCGCGCTGGCATTACGACTTCTATGTTCTGTGACCCCGCTGGGGTCATACCGTTTCGCAATTCGTAATGGCCCGATCTCGCCATACGGCTCATCGAGCCAAACGTATTGTCTCACGCGCATTTACCACTTCTAATTCCAGCCCAGCCTTGGGGCTGTCCTGAACTAAGAATTGGGGTCAGAAGCACGCATTCGTTGTTGGGCTTGGGCCATGACCCCAGCGGGGTCACAGAGCATAGGAACGATCGACGAACGAAGGCATTCGACCCGCCGTACGGCGGGTCGAATACCACGCTGGCATTATGACTTCTATGTTCTGTGACCCCGCTGGGGTCATACCGTTTCGCAATTCGTAATGGCCCGATCTCGCCATACGGCTCATCGAGCCAAACGTATTGTCTCACGCGCATTTACCACTTCTAATCCAGCCCAGCCTT
>Ga0209591_10001910_pt1 | contig 25354 bp, 16 predicted proteins | sample MAT01_FD_187207 | JGI IMG/M metagenome (GOLD analysis project Ga0209591, IMG submission 187207) | Freshwater microbial communities from Lake Fryxell liftoff mats and glacier meltwater in Antarctica - MAT-01 (SPAdes) (version 2) | ecosystem: Environmental > Aquatic > Freshwater > Ice > Liftoff... | reverse complement strand
CTTGCTCTGTGTGGGAGCTGCCATGGCAGCGACTGGCGCAAGTCATCAGTGCCGCTGTCGCCGCCATGGCGGCTCCCACAGTTCGAGTGTTACGGGCGCTTTCGGAAGTGCCGAGGTAGTTCTTGCTCTGTGTGGGAGCTGCCATCGCAGCGACTGGCGCAAGTCATCAGTGCCGCTGTCGCCGCCAGGGCGGCTCCCACAGCGAGGAAGTCGTGATCAAGCCACTCCCTGGAAGCCGTCATCCGCCGGCTGCTGCCGCGCTTGTTCCCGGGCGATATCTGCCGCGCATCAATGATCGCGTTGCGGCTGCAGAAACTCCTGCACCGCCGCCAGCGAGGGCCCCGGCGACTCCTCCTGCGGCACATGGCCGGTGTGCGGAATCGATACCAGCTGCGCGCCAGGAATCGCGTCGTGGAAGTCGCGCGCGTTGGTGAATGGAATCATGTTGTCGGACTCGCCCCACAGCAACAGCGTCGGCGTTTCGATCCCGCGCAACAGCGGTATCGGGTCGACCAGCAGGATCTGCCGCATCCGCTCGAGCATCGCGGCGCGTGCGCCGGGCGCCCGCAGCAGATCGTGGTAGCGGGACAACAGCGATTTGTCGAGCGTGGCAGGCTTCGCGTAGGCAGGGCGCAGGGTCATCTTGAACAAGGCCCTGGGCAGCACCCAGCGCATCAGCTGCATGATCGCCGGCACTTTCGGGGCCTTGCCGTATTCGAATCCGGGGCTGGCGAAACCGTCGGGCGCGACGAGCACCAGTCGCGCCACCCGTGCCGGATGCGCGGCCGCGAAGCCCCATGCGATGCGCCCACCCAGCGAGTGACCGATCAAGACCGCGCGCTCGATGCGCTGTGCATCCATCAGCGCCAGCAGCAGCGCCCGGGCGCGCGCATCGGTGTAGTCGGTGGCCGGATCCGGCGGGCTCAGGCCGCAGCCGGGCTGGTCGTAGCTGACCACGCGCCAGTGTTCGCCGAGCGCGCTGGCCCATGCGTCCCAGGTGTGCAGGCTGGAGCCGAATCCATGCAGCATGATCAGCGCAGGCGCATCGCGCGGACCGCGGTCGCGCACATGCAACGACCACTCGCCGACCATCATCATGTCGCCAGATTGATCCAGGTAACGCGCCTCGAGCGCGGGCCCTGGCAGGTCGGGCGTCCACAGCCATCCGGCCAGCAGCGCGCCGGCGAATACCACGATGCCGGCAATGATCAGGAGCAAGGGCAGGTTGGTCATGGGGCTCGGGTGTGGGATCGCGGTGCGGGGTTGCAGGCCGTGCCAGGCGGCAAGCGGCAGGCACGCCAGTCCGATGAGGTTGCGGCAGCGCGTACCGCGATCATAGCTCGCGGACGCGAAACGCAGTCCGGGCACGCTGGCGGTGCGCGATTCCGGACTTGCGCTGGCTGCGGTTGCAGGTTGCCAACCGCCTGCTGCCAGCGTGCCGGATACGGGTAGTCGCCGACGCATGACCTCCGGCACACATCCTGCGCGTAGGAAAACCGCGCGCGCCCGGTTACCCTAGGCGCGAGTCGACAAGCGCGTTGGATGCTGCGGTTCGTTCGCGAACCGGAACTTTCCAAAGTGCCGCGGCGCGGCACGCTGGGGGCAGTGGCGCCGCGCGTGCAGCAGCTCGTCGATTGAAACCACGCACTCCAACCTATCCGAGGGAATCTCCACGATGCGCCCCAACCTCCGTCGCAAACCGCTCGTCCTGACCATCATTGCCGCGCTGTGCCTTGGCGCATCCGCCGCCCATGCTGCCGATGACGAGACCATCGATCCAGAAGCTGCCCCGGCAGTTCCCGCACCACAGTCGGGCGGCACGCCGCCCGGTGGCGGTGCCGCCGCGCGATCCGCCGACAACCCGCTGGCGCTGGAGACGATCGTGGTGACCGCGCGCAAGCGCTCGGAGGAATTGCAGCAGGCGCCGCAGGCGATCACCGCATTCACCGCCGACGATATCCGTCGTACCGGCATCACCAACATCCGCGATATCTCGCTGCAGACTACAGGCCTTAACTATTCGCCGATCTTCGGCAACGTGGTCGCCACGCCGATCATCCGCGGCTCGGCACAGACCTTCGGTGCACCGAACGTGGGCGTGTTCCTCGACGGGGTGTACCTGACCGGCAAGGCGGCGATCGAGATCGATCTGGCCGATCTGGAGCGGGTCGAAGTGGTCAAGGGGCCGCAGAGTGCGCTGTACGGGCGCAACACCTTCGCCGGCGCGATCAACTACATCACCAAGCGGCCTTCCTTGGATCCGGAAGGCGAGGTCCTCGTGACCGCCGGCTCCGACGGCCTGCGCGAGGGCCTGCTCAGCTATTCCGGCCCGATCAGCGAGCAGCTCGCGTTCCGCGTGGCCGGCCGCTACAGCGAGAGCGACGGCTTGTTCAAGAGCAGCCTCGATGGCGGCCAGATCGACTTCGAAGAGTCGTACGCGCTCGCCGCCGAACTGTCCTGGCAGTCCGGCGACCGCCTGTCTGCGCGGGCGCGCGTGTCATACAGTGACGAGGATTCCGGCCAGCCTGCCAGCGCGATCGTGCGCGCCAACGCCTTGCCGCGCATCAACCCGATCATTCCGCCCAGCACCGGACGTGGGCTGCTGCAGACCTATGTCGGCTCGCTGCCGGGGCGTCCGGGTGCGCTGTCGGTCAATACCCTACGCCTGAACGAGATCAACGACTACGGCTACCGCGAAGATACCCTGCGCGCCAACCTGACCGTCGAGTACGCGTTCGACAGCTTCGCGTTGACCTCGATCTCGGCGCTGAACCAGCGCGACTACGACTACCAGTTCGACGGCGACAATACGTTCTGCGATCGCGCGTCGTGCCCGAACTTCGGCCCGCCGATTGCCGGCGGCGCCTCGCGCTTTGCGACCAGCTCCGAGGTCGGCTCGATCGACGACTTCAGCCAGGAGTTCCGCCTCGCCTCCACTACCGACAGCCCGCTGCAGTGGCTGCTCGGGTTCTACTACTACGACACCGACTCCGATGCGGTTCAGCGCAGCCTCGCGCCGATCGGATCGCAGGCGACCTTCGGTTTCCCGAACATCAAGACCCCGGTCGACAGCACAGCCATATTCGGCTCGCTCAGCTACCGCTTCAACGACCAGTGGCGGGTCAGCGTGGAGGGTCGCGGAGAACGCGAGAATCAGGAGTTCACCCAGCGTCCGACCGTGACTGCCGGCGTGCCGCCGACCAGCGCCTCGCTGGCGAGGTTCGACCTCGAGCAGGACTTCACTTTCTTCACACCGCGATTCGTCGTCGACTATCAGGCCACCGACAGTGCGCTGCTGTATTTCACCGCCGCCAAGGGCGTCAAGAGCGGCGGCTTCAACACCAACCTGCGCATCTTCGACAACCAGCGCACTTATGGCGAAGAGTCCCAGCAGATGTTCGAGATCGGCGCCAAGCTGGGCTGGCTCGACGACCGACTGCGCACCAACGTGGCCGTGTACACCACCGATTGGAAAGACCAGCAGGTGGCCTGCCAGAACCCGGTGTCGGCGTTCCCCGGTGCCACCAGCACGCAGCGTACCTACGTGTGCAACGTGGGCGAGGCGGCGATCGACGGCGTTGAACTGGATGTGTTGTTCGCCTTGACCGAGTACATCACCTTGCAAGGCGGCTACTCGTATACCGACGCGCGCTACCAGAAGTTCGTCGACGACAGTCTCGCGGCGACGCTCACCCAGGCAGGCCTGCCACCGTACGACTTCCGCGATCGTTTCCTGCCCTACGTGCCGCAGGACGTGGCCTTCGCGTCCGCCAGCATCGACATCCCGCTGAGCGATTCGATGAGCCTGTTCGGCAACCTCGCGTTCAACCACGCCGGGCGTCAGTACCTGCGCGCGGATAATCTGGCCTATATCGCGGCACGCAACATGTGGAACCTGCGCATGGGTCTGCGCAGTGGCAACTGGACCGTGACCGGCTTCGTCAACAACGCGTTCGACGAAGATTCCGCGATCACCGGCGTGCGCTTCTTCGACAGCGTGAACTTCTCGGTACCGGCACCGCTGGTCACCTGGACGCCGCCACGCCAGTACGGGCTGACGCTGGGCTACAAGTTCTGAGGATCGGTCGGATCGGCGTGAGCCTGTCGCAGGGCGACAGGCTCACTCGATCGTCGGCTGCCGAAGCGATCGCGATGCCGGCGAAAGCGCCGGTCGATCCGCTCGGCCAGACTCCGATGTGCATGCACGGTGCGCGTGACGAGGCCATCGCACTGCATCTGGCGTTTGTCGCGCTGACCAGGATGGACGTGAACGCATTCGAAGCCGAATGCACCGACTCCCCGAGCATGCGTAGCCGACTGTTACAATCCAGCGCCACCTGCGAGACGATGGCCCCTTGAGCAACGCATCGCCGTTCGACGTCGCCATCATCGGCGGCGGCGCTGCCGGCACACTGGTCGCGATCCACCTGCTGCAGGCCAGCCGCGCTCAGGCGCGTATTGCCGTAGTCGAAGCGCGCGCAGCGCTCGGCGAGGGTGCGGCCTACAGCACGCGGCAACCGGACCACCTGCTCAACGTGATCGCCGAGCGGATGAGCGCATTCGACAGCGATCCGGGTCACTTCGTGCGCTACCTCGAGCAGCGCGATGCGGTACGCGGGGATAGCGCCGGCGATATCGCTACCGCCACCCGCTTCGCGCGACGAATGGACTACGCGGAATATCTGCGCGATACCCTCGCCACCCTCGCCGATCCGGCGCGCCTGCACTGCCGCGACGAAGCGGTCGAACTCGTGGACGGACCTGCGTACACGATCGGGCTGCGCAGCGGGGTCAGGATCCAGGCGCGAGCGGTCGTGCTGGCGCTGGGCAACTTCGTGCGTCCGCTGCCGATCGCGGTGGCGCCGGCTGCAACGCCATCGATCCTGCACGCCTGGGACTACGCAGCGGTTGCCGGGCTGCCGCCGGATGCCGATGTTTGCATCGCAGGCTCGGGGCTGAGCATGGTCGATGCGGTGGTGAGCCTTGCTCAACAGCAACATCGCGGCCGCATCGTGGTGGTTTCCCGGCATGGGCTGCTGCCGCTGGCGCACGCGCGACCCGGGCCGCAGGACAGCAATGTCGATACGCTCACGCAACTGGGTCTGCGCCAGCGCGTGTCCGCGCTGCGCGGCCAGGTCGCCGAACGAACGCGTGCGGGTGAGCCGTGGCAGTGGTCGATGGATCGGCTGCGCCGCCACGGCCCGGCGCTATGGCGCAGCCTCGATCCGCGCGACCAGCGGCGTTTCCTGCGCCACGTCGTGCGCTTGTGGGACATCCATCGGCACCGCATCGCGCCGAACATCGCCGCTGTGGTCGATGGATTGCGCCGATCGGGGCAGCTCGAGGTGCTCGCCGGTCACCTGCGCGCGGTCGACGCCGATGCAGCGCAGCTGAGACTGCTGATCCAGCCCCGCCGCACACAACACACGCGCGTGCTGCGTATATCGCACCTGATCAACTGCACCGGCGTCGAAACCCGCCTGCAGCGCATGCACAGCCCGCTGCTGGCATCGCTGGGGGCCCAGGGCATGGTCGCACCGGGTCCGCACGAGATCGGTATGGCCTGCGATGCGCAGGGTGCGCTGCTTGCCGCCGACGGCACGCCGCAGCCGCGCCTGCTGACCCTCGGTGCAATGCGCATCGGTCAATGCTGGGAAAGCATCGCGATTCCGGAGCTGCGCGGCCAGGCCGAGCAGATCGGCGCGCGGCTGGCGGCCGCGCGCTGACCCGTTGCGTTCAATCCTCAAAGCCGTTGCGGAATACCGGATCCAGCGTCTGCAGTTCGAACGCACCGACATCGATTGCGCCGAAGCGGTTACGCACTGCGCCAGCCACGTCATGGAAATTGAACTGCGGATACGAGCCGGGAATCGGCAGTACGCCACGATTGACCAGCGGCGAGGATTCGAGCAGCTGGAAGTTGCCGGCGGCCGCATCGACGAACTGCGGATCGCCGCTGATGGCGCTGCTGACCACGCGGGTCACGTTGCCGTTGACCGTGGCAGCCAGCGTGTCGCGCAGGAATCCGCGCTCGCTGCCGTTGTTGGCGACGTTCGACTCGATGGTCACATCGGCGATTGCGTTGTTCCAGAACACGGAGTTGGCGATCTCGCCGCTCAAGCCGGTACCGAGGCCAAAGTAGATGCCACAGCCGCGGGTGTAGCCGGTGCCGGCACTGCCAGCGCAGGTGCCGTTGGCGAACGTGCTGTTGACCACCACGATGGCGCGGTCGACCGCAGGGGCGGTCGCGAGCACGTTGATCGCGAGGTGGCCGAAAGCCGTGTCCGGGGCCTGGTTGCCGTCGAACAGGCTATTGACCACGCGGACCAGGCCGTTGACCGCATAAACGTCCAGTCCGCCGGCGAAGTAGCCGCTGTTGTTGCGGAACACCAGGTTTTCCAGCCACACCTCGTTGTTGGCATTGGCACCGGTCACGGAAATATTCAGCCCGCTGCCCCGCTTCAAGCCGGTGCCGACGCCGTTGCGAAACGTGAGGTTGTCGATGTAGATGCGCACACCGGTCGTGCTGGCGGCCGGCGGCTGGTAGCTCAGCACCATGATGTTGCGCACGCCCAGCCCGTCGAGCACGGTCGCTCCGGCGTTGAGCACGCGCGCGCCGCAGGGCAGGCCACCACCATCCTGGTAGCCACCGACCACTACCAGCCAACCGCCGACCTGATTGACGTAGAACAGCGTGCTGTCGATCGCATAGGTGCCGACGCGCATACGGATCTCATCGTCGGCAGCGCTCGCCTGCGCGGTCTGCAGTGCCGCGCGTAGCTCGGCGGTAGTGCCGACGCACAACTGCGCGGCCAGCGCCGGTTGCGCGATCAGTGCAACGGTGCCGCCAGTCAGCAATGCATGGAGGAGTCGGCGCATGGCGGAATTCCGGGTGGGGTTCCCGTCAATACGCAAGAGCGCGCCAGAATCCGCAATCAAAGTGCAGGCCGCGACAGACGCCGCGCCCCGTCGAACGGGGCGTGGCGCGCTGCCCAAGCTGCTTCAGGCCGCCTTGGCCTCGGCAGTCGCCTGCGGCGCAGAACTGCGGATCAGGTAATCGAAGGCACTGAGCGCGGCCTTGGAGCCGTCGCCCATCGCGATCACGATCTGCTTGTACGGCACCGTGGTCACGTCGCCGGCAGCGAACACGCCGGGGATCGAGGTCTGTCCGCGATCGTCGACGATGATCTCGCCGCGCGGCGACAGCGCCACCGTGCCCTTGAGCCACTCGGTGTTCGGCAACAGCCCGATCTGCACGAAAATGCCCTCCAGCGCCAGCCAGTGCGGGTCGCTGTTGGCACGGTCGACATAGCGCAGCCCGTTGACCTTGCTGCCGTCGCCGGTCACCTCGGTGGTCTGCGCGGCCGTGATCACGCTGACATTCGACAGGCTGTGCAGCTTGCGCTGCAGCACCGCGTCGGCGCGCAATTGCTGATCGAACTCGATCAGGGTCACGTGGCTGACGACGCCGGCAAGATCGATCGCCGCCTCGACGCCGGAGTTGCCGCCGCCGATCACCGCCACGCGCTTGCCCTTGTACAGCGGGCCGTCGCAGTGCGGGCAATAGGCCACGCCCTTGTTGCGGTACTGATCTTCGCCGGGCACGTTCATCTGCCGCCAGCGCGCACCGGTGGACAGGATCACGGTCTTGGACTTGAGCGTCGCACCATTGGCCAGCTGCACCTCGATCAGCGCGCCGGACGTGATGAGCTTTTCCGCACGCTGCAGATTCATGATGTCGACTTCGTACTGGCGCACGTGCTGCTCGAGGTGGGCGACCATCTTCGGGCCTTCGGTCTGAGGCACCGAGATGAAGTTCTCGATCGACATGGTGTCGAGCAGCTGGCCGCCGAAGCGCTCGGCCGCGAGGCCGGTGCGAATGCCCTTGCGCGCGGCATAGATCGCCGCTGCGGCACCCGCGGGCCCACCGCCGACGATCAGCACGTCGAACGGCGCCTTGGCAGCGATCTTCTTCGCGTCGCGCTTGAACGATCCGCTGTCGAGCTTGGCCACGATCTGTTCGATGTCCATGCGACCGGCACCGAACACCGCGCCGTTGAGGAACACGGTCGGCACCGACATCACCTCGCGGGCTTCAACCTCGGCCTGGAACAGCGCGCCATCGATGGTGGTGTGCTGGATGTTCGGATTGAGCACCGCCATCAGGTTCAGCGCCTGCACCACATCCGGGCAGTTCTGGCAAGACAGCGAGATGTAGGTCTCGAAGCGATGTTCGCCCTCGAGCGCCTTGACCTGTTCGATCAACTCCTGCGCTGCGCGCGATGGGTGGCCTCCGACCTGCAGCAGGGCCAACACCAGCGAGGTGAACTCATGGCCCATCGGAATGCCTGCGAAGCGCAGGTGGATGTCGTGGCCTGGGCTGTTGAGCGCGAACGATGGCGTATGCGGGTTGCTGTCGCTGCGCTCGCTCACCGTGATCTGGTCGGACAGCGATGCAATGTCCGACAACAGCGCGAGCATCTCGCGCGATGCCGCGCTGTCGTCGACCGAGGCGATGATCTCGATCGGGCGGATCACCTTGCCCAGATACGACTGCAACTGTGTTTTCAGGTCGGTGTCGAGCATGACGGCCTCCAAATGCCTGGGATTGCGCGTAACGCGCCCGCAAACGCGTCAGCGCTACGTCGGTGCGATGACGTTTGCGCGATCAGATCTTGCCGACCAGATCCAGCGACGGCGCGATCGTCTTCTCGCCTTCCTTCCACTTGGCCGGGCACACCTGGCCGGGATGCGCGGCCACGAACTGCGCTGCCTTGAGCTTGCGCAGGGTTTCCTTCATGTCGCGCGCGATCGCGTTGTCGTGCACTTCCATGGTCTTGATGATGCCGTTGGGATCGATCACGAAGGTGCCGCGCAGCGCCAGACCTTCCGCTTCGATGTGCACATCGAAATTGCGGGTCAGCACGTGGGTCGGATCGCCCACCAGCGGGAACTTCGCCTTGCCGACCGCCGGCGAGGTGCCGTGCCAGACCATGTGCGAAAAATGGGTATCGGTGGTGACGACGTAGATCTCGGCACCGACCTTCTGGAACTCGGGATAGTTGTCGGCTGCGTCTTCGACTTCGGTCGGGCAGTTGAAGGTGAACGCTGCCGGCATGAACACCAGCACCGACCACTTGCCCTTGAGCGAGGCCTCGGTGACTTCGACGAACTTGCCGTTGTGGAAAGCCTGGGCCTTGAACGGCTTGACTGCAGTATTGATCAGCGACATGGGAGAGTCCTCGGGGTTGATGAGTCAGTGTGCTGCACTGCAATAGTTTGCGCCCTCACGACCGATATGTGAAGCACATGGAATGCATAGCTGTCATTGACGATGCCTATTGATTGCCTGCCTGAGCTTCACAACTTCCGTCAATTCAGCAACTTGCGTAATTCGTCATTGAACCGCGAGCGTTGCCCAGAAACTGGCGCACGCGTCAGATCATCACGCACACGCAGCATGCAGCGCGTTGCATGACCCGCTACGCGGCCTTCCAGAGCCGCAACTGCGGCCGACCATCGGCGTGCCGATTGCTGTCTGCGCGGGTGCTTGGGTGGGCGCTTGCAGGTTTGGACGCTGCCCTGTGTATCTCGATACAAGGCAGTAGCGATCGCCTACCGCCGACCGTGCTGCGGATTCGTACGCTGCAGCAATCGAGAACGCCAAACGCAAGGACAGTTGCAATGCGTTCGAAGCACAGGACCAACACCAGCATCGGCGTGGGCCTCGGCATCGCGCTGCAGGTGGCATCGACCTATGTCTCGACCCCTTTTGGCGCGATCCTGCTGCTGGCCGGCTACATCGCGTTTATCTTCGGCTGCAGCGAATATGCGAGGGGCAAGGGATACTCCGCGTGGTTCGGCGCTCTCGGGCTGCTCAGCATTGTCGGCCTGATCGTGCTAGCGCTGATGCCGGACCCGCACAAGCAACCGCCGTTGCCCGCCTGAAGCTGCACGCAGGCGTTCGTCCCTTTCCGCAGGCAGCCTCAGCGACGCGGCGTGCTCACGATTCGAAGCCGTCGGCAAACTGCACGTCGGGGTTGCCGCGCTCGACTGCGCCGAGGTCCGGCGTGGCGTCGCGCGGGTTGCCGAGGATGTCGGTCGCAGGCATGTCGGCGGCGGTTGCCGCGTCGACACCGGCGCCGCCCGCAGCGGGTCGGCCAAACGCCTCGACCAGGCCGATGAATGCGGCCCTGATGGTGGCGTATCCACCACCGAAGCTGCCGCTGTTGGCATTCCACCACGGGGTCGTCAGCGTTGCAGGCGAGGGCAGGGCGGGATTGCCGCTTACCGCTGTCGCGTCGTTGCCGATGTTGACCACGTCGCCGGGATCGTTGGGCAGCGAATTGCCGGCGTTCCAGTAGCCGTTGCGCTGCAGGACGATCTGGGTTGCATCGCCCGGCAGGGTGTCGCTGAAGTCGCTCATGCTGCCGGTGGTGTCGGCCCACACGTTACCAGCGAAGCGCAGATTGCTCGGTACCGGGTTGGCGCCCTCGCGATTGATGCGCATGGCGTAGGCGTTGGCGGGCAGATCGCCGACGATCGTGTTGGCGCGGAACACGACGTCCGCGCAGCCCTTGCAGCCGAACGCGGCACGCATGGTGTTCGGGCTGTTGCCGAGAAACAGGTTGTTCTCGACGCTGATCGCGAAGGCCTCGACGTTGGCCGTCCCGTCCTCGCCGAGCAGCAGGAAGTTGCTGCCGATGCTGCCCTGCCAGTTGGCGAACACGTTGCGCCGCACGATCACATTGCGCGCGCCGAGATATTCGTCGTCGTTGCCATTGGAGTCCTTGATCACCACGAAGCTTGCGGTGTCGTTGGGATTGCTGCGGCCCGATGCGGCGAAGTCGTTGAAGAACACGTTTTCCTCGACCAGCACGTCGTCGACGCTGTTGATGTCGATGTGCTCATCGGAGCCGAACTGGTTGTAGAACAGGTTGCCGACCACCCGGATCTGCGACGCGCCGTTGTTGATCTTCAGCACATCGTTGTTGTACGAGTCGTGCAGGATGTTGTTGCGCAACGTGATGCGCCGCGTCTCGGTGGCAAAGCCGTCCTGGATCTGCACCACCAGTCCGCCAGCACCCGCACCACTGTGGGCGATGTCGAAGCCCTCGAAGGTGATGCCCTCGATGTTCGCTGCATCGTTGAATACCGTAAGCACCGTTGCGTTGTGCCGCAGCTGCGCGCGATACGGCACCTCGGAGCGCACGGTCACGCCTTGCGCGAATATGCCGCGCACCCGGATGCGACCGCTGTAGGTGCCGGGCCGGACCAGGATGGTGCTGGCATCGGTAACCTGCGCGAGCGCGTACTCGATCGTCGCCCACGGATTCGCGCTGCCGCCGTTTGCTGGAACGTCCGCACCGGTCGGCGCGACGTAGAAGGTCGACTGCGCGGCGCATGGCGCGGCCAGCATGATTGCGAGCAAGCTCGCTGCTGCAAGGATCAATCGATGCATTGCGCACTCCAGTGAGTCATTCGCATTCGAACGCCGAACAACCGACGCATTGGGGCCACCATACCTGCGCGGTCAAACCGTTCAAGCATCCGACGACAATCGGCCACGAGCAAGCGATCGATGTACCGCAAGCGCAGGCGAGGGAAATCGATCAGAGGCTACCCTGTGGATTTCCGACGCGGCATCGAGCACGAGCACGAGCCGCCGCCCGTCCGATCGCCGATTCGCGGAGTACTCCCTCAGGCGTTGTGCCGAGGGGCTCCGCTCCGCCCGCTCGCACGCGCGATGACCCCGAGCACGCGCGTGGACTCGGCATCGAGCCAGTCCCACGCGAAACGCCATGTCCAGTTCGCCGGTCCCACGGTGCCCGGCGTGTTCATCCGGTGGCTGCCGTCGAGGCCGAGTACGTCCTGCAGCGGAAACACCGCGATGTTCGCCACCGAATTGCAGCAGGCGCGGATCATCGCCCAATGCACGTCGGCCTGCGATGCCGGAAGGTACGCGCCGGCGTAGGCGCGCTCGGGTTCCGGTGCGCTGTGCCACCAGCCGCGCACGGTATCGTTGTCGTGGGTGCCGGTGTAGGCGACGAAATTGCGCTCCCAGTTGTGCGGCAGGAACGCATCGCTGCCGTCGCTGCCGAAGGCGAATTGCAGGATCTTCATGCCGGGAAAACCGCAGTTGTCGCGCAGTGCGATCACGTCTTGCGTGATAAGACCCAGATCCTCGGCAACGATCGGCAGCTTGCCGAGTGCGCGACCGATCGCCTCGAACAGCGCCTGACCCGGACCGGGCACCCATTTGCCCTCTTCGGCGGTGGGGCAGCTGGCGGGAATCTTGTAGTAGCCGGCAAAACCGCGGAAGTGGTCGATGCGGAATACATCCGCATGGGTGAGCGCCCGCCGCAGGCGCGATGTCCACCACGCGTAATCCTCGTCCGCCATCCGATCCCAGCGATACAGCGGGTTGCCCCAGCGCTGTCCGCTGGGCGCCATCGCATCGGGTGGACAGCCGGCGACGAAGGTGGGTTGGCAGTTCGCATCGAGCTCGTACAGGTCCGGCCGCGACCAGCAGTCGGCGCTGTGATGGGCGATGAAGATCGGCAGGTCGCCCATGATCGCCACGCCATTGCGGTTGGCATATTGCTTGAGCGCTGCGATCTGGGTGTCGAAGCACCACTGCACGAAAGTCCAGAAGCGGTACTCCGGTGCAAGGCGCTCGCGCGCGGCGCGCAATGCCGCGGCATCGCGATTGCGCAGCGGCAGCGCCCAGGTCCACCAAGGCTGGCCGCCGTGCTCGGTTTCCAGGGCCATGAACAACGCGTAGTCATGCAGCCAGGTGGATTCCTGTACTTGCCATGCGGCGAACGCCTGCAGTTCGGCGGCGTCGTGTTTGCGCTCGAATCCGGCGTGGGCGGCGCGCAGCTGCGCCAGACGCCACGGCACCACGCGGGAAAAATTCACGCGTTGTGGATCGAACGTCGTGCCCGGTGCCTGCACCGGCGACAGCCAGCCCGCGGCGATCAGCGGTTCCAGTGCGACCATCAGTGGGGAGCCCGCGAACGCCGATACGCTCTGGTAGGGCGAATCGCCGGGCCCGATCGGATTGGTCGGCAGCCACTGCCACAGGCTCTGACCGGCGCGCACCAGCCAGTCCACGAAACGATACGCATCGGGGCCGAAGTCGCCGATGCCGTGCGGGCCGGGCAGCGAGGTCACGTGCAGCAGGACCCCTGCGCTGCGCTGGTGCAGGTCGATCACGGGGTAGTCTCCTCGGGCAGATCGGCGCGCAGCAGCAGCACGCAGCGTGCGGGGGCGGTCAGTGCATGGAACGGCGTGGGATCACGTGCCGCCAGCGGATCGCTGCTGTCGAGCATCAGGCACCACGGGCCATCGGCCATCTGGAACGCGCGCGGTTCGGGATCGGGATTGAACAGCACCGCGCCGCGCGGCACCGCCTCGTCGCGCGCATACAGCTGGCACACGAAGGCCCCGCTGCTGCGGTCATGCCAGTCGGCGATCTGCATCGGCGTGCCGGACGGATTGAACCAGCGCAGGCGCGCACGATGCAGCGCCTTTTCATCGGACTCGAACCAGCGCTCGTAGCGCAGCAGCGGATACTGTCGACGCAGCGCGATCAGCTGCGCGACCAGTGCGATGGTGCCCGCATCGTGCGCTGCGCGCGACCAGTCCAGCCAGCCGATCGGGTTGTCCTGGCAATAGGCGTTGTTGTTGCCGCCCTGGCTGTTGCCGAATTCATCGCCCGCGCACAGCATGGGCGTGCCCTGCGAGAGCAGCACGGTGGCGAGCAGGGCGCGTCGCACCCGCAGGCGGGTGTCGGCGATCTGCGCATCGTCGGTGTCGCCCTCGACGCCGAAGTTGGCGCTGATCTCCTGGCCATTGCCGTCGCGATTGTCTTCGCCGTTGGCTTGATTGTGCTTGTTGGAATAGCTGACCACATCGGCGAGCGTGAAGCCGTCGTGCGCGGTGACGAAGTTGACGCTGGCGGTCGGCTGGCGCATGCCATGGTGGAACAGATCGCTGGAGGCGGTGATGCGCTTGGCGAATTCGCCGCGACCGACGCCGGTGCCCAGCCAATAGCCGCGCGCGGCGTCGCGGAAGCGGTCGTTCCAGTCGATGAAGCGACCCGGAAAGCGACCCACCTGATAGCCGCCGTTGCCGCAGTCCCACGGTTCGGCGATCCAGTGCACCGCAGACAGCAACGGGTCCTGCCGCAGGGCGACGAAAAACGGCGCAGCGGGATCGAAGCCGCTGCGCGTGCGTCCCAGCGTGGTGGCCAGATCGAAACGAAAGCCGTCCACGCCCATGCGCTCGACCCACCAGCGCAAGGCGTCCAGCACGAACTGGGTTACGCGCGGGTGCGCTACCCGCACCGAGTTGCCGCAACCGCTGAAGTTTTCGTAGCGGCTGCGGTCGTCGGCGACCAGGCTGTACCAGCTGGCATTGTCGAGGCCGCGGAAGCTCAGCAGCGGCCCGCTCCCATCGCCCTCGGCGGTGTGGTTGAAGACCACGTCGAGCACCACCTCGAGCCCGTGCGCATGGAGGGTGGCGACCATGTTGCGGAACTCCGCGATCGCACCACCGGGCGTGCGGTCGGCGGCCAGTCGCGGATCGGGGCAGAAGAATCCGATCGTGTTGTAGCCCCAGTAGTTGCGCAATCCGCGCGCGTGCAGATGGCGCTCATCGAGCGCGTGGTGCACCGGCAGCAGCGACAGCGTGGTCACACCGAGGCGCTGGAAGTGCGCGATCGCGGCCGGCTGCGCGAGCGCTGCAAAGGTGCCGCGCAGTGCATCGGGAATGCCCGGCAGGCTCATGCTGAAGCCCTTGACGTGCAACTCGTAGAGCACCACCGCGCCGCGTGGATGGCGCGGCCGGTTGTGCACGCCGGGGGCTATGCCGGGGTCGGCATGCACGCGGGCTTTCAGCGCGCTGCCGCCATTGTCGCGTGGGTCGGGCAGGCGCTGGCCGTCGGGATGTTCCGGCACGTGGCCGTAGTGCTCGGGTTGCCACGCGAACTGGCCGCTGATCTCGCGCGCATAGGGATCGAGCAGCAGCTTGTTGGGATTGAAGCGGCGCCCGTTCTCCGGTCGCCAGCTGCCGTGTGCGCGGTAGCCATAGAGCAGACCCGGCTGCGCATCGCGCAGCAGCCCATGGAACACGCCATCGTCGGGGCCATGTAGCGGATAGCGGCGCAGCTCCGTGTGTCCCGATTCGTCGAACACGCACAGTGCGACGGCGCTGGCGCGCTGCGAGAACACGCCGAAGCGCACGCCCTCGGCACATACCTCGGCGCCAAGCACTTCGGGGCGTCCGGGCTCGAGCGTGTCTGGCAGCGTTGTGTTCATGCCGGCACCAGAAAGATGGTCGCCAGCGGCGGCAGGGTCAGGCACAGCGTGTGCTCAGCAGGATGTCGCGGATCGCCGCTGCTTGCCAGCATGCCGTGGCCGTTGCCGAGATCACTGCCACCGTAGTGGCGCGAATCGGTGTTGAGCACTTCGCGCCACGTGTGTGGCGCGTCCTCGGGCAGACCGATGCGATAGCCTTCGCGCGGCACCGGGGTGAAGTTGCAGGCCACGATCGCGCAGTTGCCGATCTCGTCGTAGCGCATCCATACCAGCACCGAGTGCTGTGCATCATCGCCTACGAGCCAGCGGAACCCGGCGCCATCGCAGTCGAGCCGATGCAGCGCGGGATGCTTGCGATACATCTGGTTGAGGTCGCGCACCAGGCGCTGCACGCCGCCATGCAGGGGTGCATCGCACAGCGACCACGGCAGTTCATGGTCGTGCTGCCACTCGTGCGGCTGTGCGAACTCCTGGCCCATGAACAGCAGCTTCTTGCCCGGGTGGCCCCACATGAACCCGTAGTAGGCGCGCAGGTTGGCGAAGCGCTGCCACTGATCGCCAGGCATCCGGCCCAGCATCGAGCCCTTGCCGTGCACCACCTCGTCGTGCGAGATCGGCAGCACGAAGTTCTCGCTGAATGCGTAGACCAGACCGAAAGTCATCTGGTGGTGATGCCAGCGGCGATTGACCGGGTCTTCGCGCATGTAGCGCAGGGTGTCGTTCATCCAGCCCATGTTCCACTTGTAGTGAAAACCGAGGCCGCCGGCATGGACGGGTGCGGATACGCCGGCATAGGCGGTCGACTCTTCGGCCATGGTGATCGCGCCGGCCGTAGCACCGATTCGGGTATTGACCTTTTGCAGCAGGGCGATGGCCTCGAGGTTCTCGCGACCGCCGTGGATGTTGGGAACCCATGCGCCTTCCGCGCGCGAGTAATCGCGGTACAGCATGGAGGCCACCGCATCCACGCGCAGTCCGTCCACGCCCCAACGCTCGATCCAGTAGACAGCGCTCGCTTGGAGGAAGTTGCGCACCTCGTGCCGGCCGAAGTGATAGATCAGGGTGTCCCAATCCTGGTGCCAGCCTTCGCGCGGATCGGCATATTCGTACAGTGCCGTGCCGTCCAAGCGCGCCAGTCCGCTGGGGTCGGCGGGAAAATGCGCTGGCACCCAATCGAGCAGCAGGCCCAGTCCGCGCGCATGGCAGGCCGCGACAAAATGCGCGAATCCCTCGGGCGGCCCGAAGCGCGCAGTGGGCGCGAAAAGCCCCAGCGTCTGGTAGCCCCACGAACCATCGAAGGGATGTTCGGTGATCGGCATCAGCTCGATGTGGGTAAAGCCGAGACTGGCCGCGTAGTCGGGCAGCGACGCGGCAAGCTCATCCCATGTCGGGAATCCACCGTGCGCACCGTGGCGCCACGAGCCGGCATGCACTTCATAGATGGCGATCGCAGCAGTGCGCTGGTTGGCAGCGATGCGATCGTGCGGCAGTGCGGTGGGCGGCGGCAGCGCTGCGACGCGACTGGCGGTGCCGGGTCGAAGTTCTGCAGCGCGCGCGTAGGGGTCGGCTTTGGCCGGCAGCAGATCGCCGTGCGCGTCGAGCAATTCGAACTTGTACAGATCGCCGAGCCCGACTGCGGGAATGAAGATCTCCCACACGCCGGCGTCGTGGCGCAGGCGCATCGGGTGGCGGCGACCGTCGAACTGGTTGAAGCTGCCCACCACGCTGACCCGGCTTGCGTTCGGTGCCCACAGTGCAAAGCGCACGCCGTTGATGCCATCGACAGCGAGTGCATGCGCGCCGAGCACGCTGTAGGGCGCGGGATGGTTGCCGTAGCGCAAGGCGCGCAGGTCGTGATCGATCAGCTGCGGTCCGAACGCATAGGCGTCGGCGTGTTCGGTTTGCGCCCCGCCGTGCCACTCGACCCGCAGTCGATAGTCAAAGCGCGCGCTGCGTGCGGCGATCGGCGCTTCGAACAGACCGTCACCCGCGCTGGAAACAAGGTTTGCGATCACGGCCCCGCTGGCGGCATCGATGGCCTGCACGCGGGTGGCGTCCGGCAGCATCGCGCGCAGCCACAGTTGTCCGCTGCCATCGGCGTGCAGACCGAGCACGGCGAAAGGATCGGCGTGCCGGGCCGCCAGCAGGGCCGCGCGCTGTGGCGCATCAAGCATTGTTGGTGCTGGCTGGCATGGCGGTCGCATTCGATGTCAGTGAATTCGCCGACCACACGCGTTCGACGTATTCACGCACGGTGCGATCGGCGGAGAAGCCGCCCATGCCGGCGATGTTGCGCACCACGCTTGCGTTCCAGCGCGCAGGCTGCGCGTACAGCGCATCGACCCGTGATTGCGTGACGCAATACTCGGCGAAGTCGGCGAGCAGGAAATAGCGGTCGAGCTGCAGCAGGTCGTCGACCAGCCCCCGATAGCGCTGTGGCTCGCCCGGGCTGAAGCTGCCGCCGCCGATGGCTTCGAGCACGCTCAGCAGCGCGGGATTGTGTTCGGCGATCTGGCGCGGGTGGTAGCCGGATTCGCGCAAGCGCGCGATGCCGTCGGCGCGATGGCCGAACACGAACACCTCGGACTCGCCGATCGCCTGCGCCATCTCGATGGTCGCTCCGTCCCAGGTGCCGATGGTCAGCGCACCGTTGAGGGCGAACTTCATGTTGCCGGTGCCCGAGGCCTCGGTGCCGGCAGTGGATATCTGTTCGGACAGATCGGCGCCGGGGATGATGGTCTCGGCGAGGCTCACGCCATAGTTGGGCAGGAACACCAGCTTGAGCCGACCGTCCAGCCGCGCATCGGCATTCACCACGCGCCCGATGTCGTGGGCCAGACGGATGATCAGCTTGGCCGCGTGGTAGGCGGTAGCGGCCTTGCCAGCCAGAATCACCGTGCGTGCTGCCCAGCCGCGGCCGTCAGGTCCCTGAGGCCACGCCAGCATGGCCTGATAGCGTGCGACCACGTGCAGGAGGTTGAGCAGCTGGCGCTTGTACTCGTGGATGCGCTTGACCTGCACGTCGAACAGGCAGGCCGGGTCTACCTCGACGCCGGTATCGCGCGCGATGCGCGCGGCGAGTGCGCGCTTGTTGGCGCGCTTGATCGCGGCGAGTGCGGTGCCGAGCTCGGCGTCGTTGGCGTGAGCGCGCAGCTGCAACAGTTTCGACAAATCGCGCCGCCACTGATCGCCGATGCGCGCATCGATCAGCGACGACAGCGCCGGATTGGCCTGCTGCAGCCAGCGTCGCGGGGTCACGCCGTTGGTGACGTTGTGGAAGCGCTGCGGAAACACCTTGGCGTAGTCGGCGAAGATGGTGCCGACCATCAGCTGCGAATGCAGCTCGGCCACGCCATTGATGCGGTGCGAAGCGACCACCGCCAGCGAGGCCATGCGCACGCGGCGCTCGCCGGTCTCGTCGATCAGAGACACCCGCTGCGCGAGCGCCTCGTCGCCCGGATGGCTGGCGCGCATCATGGCCAGGAACCGGTGGTTGATCGCGTAGATGATCTCCAGGTGGCGCGGCAGCAGGTGCTCCATCAGGCGCACCGGCCAGGTTTCCAGCGCTTCGGGCATCAACGTGTGGTTGGTGTAGGACACCGCCTGGGTGGTGATGCGCCAGGCCTCGTCCCAGTTCACGCCATGCTCGTCGAGCAGCAGGCGCATCAGTTCGGCTGGCGCCAGCGCGGGATGGGTGTCGTTCAGATGGATCGCGTTGTGGCGACCCAGACTCGCGATGCTGCCGAACTCGGCGATGTGGCGCTGTACCAGGTCCTGCAGCGAGGCGCTGACCAGCAGGGCTTCCTGACGCAGGCGCAGTTCGCGACCGGCCTCGTGGCTGTCGTCGGGATACAGCACCCAGTTGATCGCGTCGGCGGCCTGCTGCGCGCGCGCAGCGGCCGCATAGTCGCCGCGTCCGACGGCTGCGAAGTCGATGCCCTGTTGCGGCAGCGCCTGCCACTGGCGCAGGGTTGCGACCCGCGCGCCATGGTGCGCGGGCACCACGAAATCGAAAGCGCGCGCGCGCATGCGCTCGGCGGGCACCCAGCGGCGCACGCCGGCAGCGTCGGCTTCGATGCGGCCGCCAAAGCCGATCAGGTATTCGATCTGCGGTCGTTCGATGTCCCACAGCGCGCCGTCGCGCATCCAGTCGTCGGGAGCCTCGACTTGGCGGCCATCGGGCAGCGACTGCGCGAACATGCCGAAGTGGTAGCGCAGTCCGTAGCCGAACGCGGGCAGGCCGAGCTCGGCGAATGCATCGAGGAAGCAGGCCGCGAGGCGACCGAGTCCGCCGTTGCCGAGTGCGGCATCGGGTTCGGTTTCGAGTGCGTCGGCGAGTGCCACGCCATGCGGGGCGAGCAATTCGCGCAGGGTGCTCTCCAGACCCAGCGCGGCCAGCGCATTGCCCATCGCGCGCCCCATCAGGAACTCCATCGACAGATAGTGCACGCGCCGACATGCCGCCGCGTTGCCGCGCGCGGCATCGCTGGCCTGGGTGCGCGCCCAGCGCGCGCCGAGCACGTCGCGGCAGGCTTGAGCTGCCAGTCGCAGCGCGAGGCGCGCGTCGATGCGCTCGACCTGCGCGGCTTCGAGGGCGTGGAAGCGGGCAACGATGCCTTGCGCGAGAGCTTGGCTGCTGATGGCGGTATCGGGATCTGTCATTGCGGTGTTCGGATCAGGAAGGCGGCTGGGTGAATGCTGCATCGTAGTCGGGTGTGGCAAGTCGTCTAGGGTAACGGTGCTGCGTCGGCGTTGGCAGGCTGCTGTGGTGTGTTGTGTTGTGTTGTGTTGTGGGAGCCGCCATGGCGGCGATCGCGGCGCATCCGGTCGCGGCAGTCGCCAGCACCTCGACTGCCGCAGGAAGAAGGTGCTGCGGCGCAGCGTGCGGCAGTCCCGCGCCCTGCGCGAGCTTAGGCGCAGGGTGGCCTCCGGGCGAGGCAGCTGCAAACGTATTCATCGCACCGCGGCCGGCATGGCGGACTAGCTTTGAGCGCTCGACGATCGATGGCCTGGGAGGGACCGATGATCGGATCTGGACTCCAGCTGCTGGTGTTCGTGGCGCTGACTGGCTTCGTGGCGGCAGCGACGTGGTGGAAGTGTCGCCATTCGACTCACAGCGCCGATGCTTCGAAGGACTATTTTCTCGCTGGCGGTAGCCTCGCGTGGCCGTTTATCGCAGGCTCCCTGCTGCTGACCAATATCAGTGCCGAACAGCTGGTCGGCATGAATGGCGCGCAGATGCTGCTGGTCGCGTGGTGGGAATTCGGCGCGGCAGCCGGGCTGCTGGTGCTGGCCCACGTGCTGATCCCGATGTACTACAAGTACGGCTGCACCACGACCACCGAACTGCTGGAGCGGCGCCTGAACGATGGCGGCGTGCGCGCGGCGGTCAGCGTGCTGTTCCTGCTCGGCTATCTGTTCATCCTGCTGCCGGTGGTGCTGTACACCGGCTCGGTGTTCATGAAATCGATGTTTGCCTCCGGGCTGCCGATCATCGTGATCGCAAGCGGCTATGCGCTGGCAGGTCTGGCCTATGCGGCCTTCGGCGGTCTGCGCGCGATCGCGATCTCGGACACCTACAACGGCATCGGTCTGCTGGTGCTGGGACTGGCGGTGACCGGCTTCGCACTGGCGGCGGTGGACTTCGATCTGTCGGGCATTCCGGCCGAACGCTGGAGCCTGGTCGGCGCCGCCGATTCCGATATCCCCTGGACCACGTTGCTGACCGGGATGCTGTTCATCCACATCTTCTATTGGGGCACCAACATGGTCATCGCGCAGCGCGCGCTGGCCGCAGGTTCGGTGCGCGAGGCGCAGAAGGGCATCTATGCGGCGGCGGCGTTCAAGATAGTCCTGCCGCTGGTGGTGGTGCTACCGGGCGTGATCGCGTTCAAGCTGTACGGCGATATCGGTGATCTGACCTACGGTCGCCTGGTCGCCGACGTGCTGCCGCCGTGGCTGTCGGGTGCGTTCGCGGCGGTGATCTTCGGCGCGGTGCTGTCGAGCTTCAACTCATGCCTTAACTCGGCATCGGCGCTCTACACCTGCGACCTGCACCTTAAATACGTCAACCCGAAGGCCGATGTAAAGCGGGTCGGGCAGTGGGTGGCGGTGGTCTACACCCTGATTCCGATCGCGATGGTGCCGGTGTATCAGAACGCGCAGAGCATTATCGACTTGTTGCAGCGCCTCAACGGTTTGTATTCGATGCCGGTGCTGGCGGTATTCATCGTGGCGGTGCTGTTCTCCCATGTCGATGGTCGCGCAGCGCGCGCCGGACTGGCGTTCGGGGTGGTGCTGTATGCGGTGTTCACTTTCGTGTGGACGCCGCTGCACTATATCCATCTGATGTTCATCACGCTGATGGCCAGCATCGCATTTATCCTGCTGCTCTCGCGCGTGCTCAAGTCCAACGCCAGACTGACAGCCCCGCAGGCCAGTGCGTGATCGCAACCCTGCCTGGGGCGCGATGCCGTAATCGCGCGTGGCGATGCCGCGCACCCATTCACCTCTGACCGCACCATCGCGCCAGTCCGGAACCCGCAGCCCATGTCCGATTCCCTGCACCGCCCGCAGATCCGCCCGCAGCTGTCGTTCTGGCAGATCTGGAACATGTGCTTCGGCTTCCTCGGCATCCAGTTCGGCTTCGCGCTGCAGAACTCCAACGTCAGCCGCATCTTCCAGACACTGGGCGCGGACATGGAGCAGATCCCGCTGCTGTGGATCGCAGCGCCGCTGACCGGGCTGATCGTGCAGCCGATCGTCGGCTACTACTCCGACCGCACCTGGACCCGGCTTGGACGGCGGCGTCCGTACTTTCTGTATGGCGCGCTGGCGACCAGTGCCGCGCTGGTGTTCATGCCGAACTCGCCGACGCTGTGGGTCGCGGCCGGCATGCTGTGGATTCTGGATGCGTCGATCAACGTGTCGATGGAGCCGTTCCGCGCCTTCGTCGGCGACCAGCTGCCGGCGAACCAGCGTGCGTCGGGCTATTCGATGCAAAGTTTCTTCATCGGTATCGGCGCGGTGGTAGCGAGCATGCTGCCGTGGCTGCTCGACAAGGTCGGCGTCGACAATACCGCCGCTGCGGGGCAGATCCCCGACACCGTGCGCTACGCCTTCTATGCCGGTGCGGTGGTGCTGCTGGCCGCGGTCGGCTGGACGGTGCTGCGCACGCGCGAGTATCCGCCCGAGCAGCTCGACGCTTTCGATAGCGCCAGGCCTTCGCGCAGCGGGGTGCGCGCCGCGCCGATTCGAAGGACCGTACCGCTGCTGTGGATCAGCGCCGGCGTGCTCGGCGCCTTCGGAGTTCGTTGGCTGGAAAGCACGCGCGAGGCCTCGCACAAGGAGCTGTATGTGCTGGCAGGACTCGCCGTCGCGTACGGCCTGTGTCTGGCGTGGGCGGCCAGTCGTCGCGCGCCGGTGCTGCTGGCAACCATCCTCGACGATCTGCGCGCGATGCCCGATGCGATGCGGCGTCTCGCAGTGGTGCAGTTCTTCTCCTGGTTTGCGCTGTTCGCGATGTGGATCTACACCACTGGTGCCGTCACCTCGGTGCACTTCGGCAGCACCGACCCCACGTCCGAGGCGTTCAACGATGGCGCCAACTGGGTCGGCGTGCTGTTTGCTGCCTACAACGGATTCGCAGCGCTCGCGGCGATCGTGATCCCGTGGATGGCGCGCCGCATCGGCCTGCGCCTGACCCATCTGTTCAACCTGTGTCTGGGCGCGATCGGCCTGATCGGCATCCAGTGGGTGAGCGATCCGGATTGGCTGCTGCTGCCGATGGTCGGCGTCGGCTTCGCGTGGGCATCGATCCTGTCGCTGCCCTACGCGATGCTGTGCGATGCGCTGCCGGCACGCAAGATGGGCGTGTACATGGGCATCTTCAACTTCTTCATCGTGATTCCGCAGCTGGTGGCCGTGGGCAGCATGGGCTTCATGCTGGAGGCGTTCTTCGACGGCCAGCCGATCCGTATGCTCGCGCTGGGCGGCGCGAGCTTCATCGTCGCCGCGCTCTGCGTGCTGCGGGTCGCCGAGCCGCGCACGGAGCCCGCGCTGGCGCGCGCCGCATAGCCAATCAAACTCTCACCACGAAACCCGATCATCATGACGACCCCTTCGTTTCGATTGCTGTTTCCCATCGCCGCGATGCTGCTGCTCGGCGCCTGCAGCAGCGCACCCGCCACCCGCGCACCGGCGCCCGCCGCGTCCGAGTACTACGGCACCACCGAGCCATTCGCCAGCGAAGCGGTGTACTTCGTGGTCACCGACCGTTTCGTCAACGGCGATCCGTCCAACGACCAGCGCGAACAGGGCGGGGCGCACCCGAGTTTCGATATCCCGCTGCGCGACACCGATGGCAAGCCGCTGGTGGGTGCCGATGGCATCGGCGACAACATCGGTTACCTTGGTGGCGACTTCAAGGGCGTGCTCGACAACGCCAGCTACATCCGCGAGATGGGCTTCAGCGCGATCTGGATCACACCGATCATCGAGAACCCCGACCAGGCATTCACCGGCGGCGATCAGCCTACGCGCGACAGCTTCCTCACCGACCGCGGCAAGTCGGCCTACCACGGCTATTGGGGCATCAACTTCTACAAGCTCGACGAACACCTGCCGAGCGCCGGTCTGGATTTCGCGGGACTGGCGTCCGCGTTGCGCGTCAAGGATCTGAAGATCGTGCTCGATATCGTGGCCAACCACGGGTCGCCCGCATACACCATGCCGGTCAGACAGCCGCAGTTCGGGCAACTGTTCGCGGCCGATGGCAGCCTGATCGCCGATCATGGCAACCTGCCGCCGGCCAAGCTCGATCCGCTGGGCAATCCGCTGCACGCGGTCTACCGCACGCAGCCGGATCTCGCCCAGCTGGGCGACTTCGACTACGACAATCCGGCGGTGATGGACTATCTGGTCGGCGCGTACCTGCAGTGGATCGACCAGGGTGCTGCAGCCTTCCGCGTCGACACCATGCGCCATATGCCGCTGTCGTTCTGGAAACGCTTCAACGACCGCATCCGCGAAAAGCACCCCGGCTTTTTCATGTTCGGCGAAGTATTCGAGTACGCACCGGCCAAGCTCGCGCCGTTCACGTTGGCGGAGAATGGCGGCGCCTCGGTGCTCGACTTCCCGCTCAAGGAACAGCTGGCCAAGGTGTTCGGCCGTGAGGGTGGCGACTACGGCCTGCTGGGTCCGGCGCTGTTTCTTGAAGATGGTCCGTACGCCAACCCTTACGACTTGATGACCTTCTACGACAACCACGACATGGCGCGCCTCGACGCGACCGACGAAGGTTTCATCGACGCGCACAACTGGCTGTTCACCGCGCGCGGCATCCCGGTGATCTACTACGGTTCCGAAGTCGGCTTCATGCGCGGCTTGGCCGAACACCAGGGCAATCGCAATTATTTCGGACAGCAGCGCGTGGATGCCGCACGCGAGCACTCGATCCGCAAGGCACTGGCACGGATTGCCGCCGTGCGCGCGGCCTCGTCTGCGTTGCAGCGCGGGGTGCAGGTGAACCTGGAACTCGCAGGCGACCGCGCGGCGTTTTATCGCGTGTACCAGCGCGCGGGTCGCGCGCAGATCGCACTGGTGCTGCTCAACAAGGGCGACGCGCCGACGCGCTTTACGATCAGCGAGTCATTGCAGCCAGGACGCTGGACGCCGGCGCTCGGTGGTCAAGCAGTGCAGGTGCAAGCCGGCGGCACGCTGCAGGCGACCGTGGAAGCGCATGGCGTGCAGGTGTTCCTGCTCGATGCAGCGGTTACGCAACCGCAGCTGCAGGTGCAGCTCGACCGGGCGATGAGCATGCGCTGAGGGCGAGGCCGATGGCAACACGACCAACCAGATAGTGACCCGCCCCGTGGGAGCCGGCATGCCGGCGACTGCAACATCGCAGGTCGCCGGTAGTCCAGTCGCTGCCATGGCAGCTCCCACAAGTGCTGCCATCGCCAGCCATGCAATCGGTGGGAGCCGGCACGCCGGCGACTGCAACATCGCAGGTCGCCGCTAGTCCCGTCGCT
>Ga0209591_10001909_pt1 | contig 25361 bp, 14 predicted proteins | sample MAT01_FD_187207 | JGI IMG/M metagenome (GOLD analysis project Ga0209591, IMG submission 187207) | Freshwater microbial communities from Lake Fryxell liftoff mats and glacier meltwater in Antarctica - MAT-01 (SPAdes) (version 2) | ecosystem: Environmental > Aquatic > Freshwater > Ice > Liftoff... | reverse complement strand
TGGCGAAGTTCCACCAGCCGAAGTAGGCACCTTCCAGTTGCTGGCCATGGCCGGCGCGCTGGATGACGCCGGCCAGCAGCGCGCCGGGCAGCGTGAGGTCGGCGCCCAGGGCGATGCCGCTGGCGATGCAGACGACGGTGTAAGCCACCACATCACCCTCGCCCAGCAGCGCTGCCCAGGCAAACGTGGCGATGGCCAGTGCCATGCCCACCAGCCAGGTGCGCGCCAGGCCCAGGCGCGCCACCAGGCGCAGCCACAGTGGCATGCTCAGGGCGCCCGCCGCAAAGTAGCTGGCCAGGAACAGCGGCTCGTAGTTCGCGGCTTGCAGGCGGTCGCGGATGAAAAACAGCACCAGCGTCGCCGGCACTGCGCTGGCCACACCATTCAGCAGGTAGATGGCCAAAAGGCGACGAAATGCCGGCGTGCGCAGCGGTGCCATCAAGGCCGGCGCCGAGGCGGTGATGGCGGCGATGGCCGGCCGCGGCGCACGCGCCAGCAGCGCAACACCTGCGGCCAGCGCCAGCGCGAACACGATGCTGGCCACTGACAGGCCCGCCACCGCAGGCAGCACGCTGGCCACCAGCACACCCACCAGCGCCAGACCCTCGCGCCAGGAAACGATGCGCGCACGCTGGCCTTCACCGCCACCCAGCCGTGCACCCCAGGCCTGGTGCAGCACGCTCAGCACGCTGTAGCTCAGGTAGGTGATGGCCAGCAGCGCGGCACACCATATCAACAACGCCTGCTGGTTCTGTTCGGCCGTGTTCACCGCTGGAAAGAACAATCCGCGAAAGCCCAGGGCGCACACCACGGCAGCCAGCACGGCGGCCAGCAGCACGGCTTTAAGCGAACGCGCGAACCAGCCGTCGACGAGGCGGCCTATCCAGGGGTCGGCCACGGCGTCCAGCAGCCGCGTGCCGAGCAGCAGGGCGCCCAGAGTCGCCAACGGGATGCCGAACTCGGCGGCGTAGTGGTTCGGCAGCACCACATACAGCGGCAGCGCCACGAAGGCCAGCGGCAGCCCCAGGCCGCCGTACGCCAGGCCTTGCCTCCAGCCACCGCGCCAGCCGGGCGCGGGCGCGGGCGCTGCCGCCGCGGCGGCGTCCGTCACGGTGCCTTGCCGCCGAGCAGCTGTTCGCGCATCGCCGGCTCCGAGGTGCGCGGCGAGAGCCAGATGCCGAAGAAGAAACGTGCGAAGTCGACCTCACGCAGTTCACCGCGCAGCTGTCCGTTGCTGAAGAACCGCGCGCCCACGCCGGGCAGGTTCACGCCGGTGATGCGGTGACCCGGCTGCATGTCGGGAAAGAGCTGTTTCATGTTGCCCAGCCAGCGTTCGGCGGTGACCTCGTCGATTTCGCCCTGGCGGCGCATTTCCTTCAGCGAGCTCTCGGCGATCAGCTCGCCCTTCACCTTGCGCAGATATTGAAGTTCCAGCGCAAAGGGTGCGGCTTGCCAGTCGCTGCCAGGCACCGAAGAGCCCACCCACAGCCGCGCGTCGTAGACACGCAGGCCCAGGAAGCGCAGCGTGCCGTTGCCGAGCAGGCGCGCGCCTGTCACCTCGGCCGCCACCTCTGCGGGGGCACCCACGGGCGGGGGTGATTGCGCCAAGGCAAAGCCGGGCACCGAGACAGCCAAGGCGGGCAGCAACGCGGCGGCGCGCAGCACCTGGCGCCGCTGCACGAGCTTCATGGCGTGCGGCGCAGCGTGAACTGCATGACGTTGGTGTTGCCGGTGTCGAAGGCCGCTTCGGAGTAGGCGAGGTAGAACTCCCAGACGTGCATGAAGCGCTGGTCGAAGCCGAGCAGGCGCACCTGCGGGTCGTGGTGCAGGAACTGCGCCCGCCAGCGGCGCAGCGTTTCGGCGTAATCGGCACCGAAGGCGCATTCGTTCACCACCTCGAGCCCGGCCTTGGCCGCTTCAGTGCGGAAGGCCTGCGGGCTGGGCAGCAGGCCACCCGGAAAGATGTACTGCTGGATGAAGTCGGTGCCGCTGACATAGCGCTCGAAGAGGTCGTCGCGGATGGTGATGGTCTGAATGCAGGCGCGACCGCCGGGCTTCAATTGCTGGCGCAGCGTGCTGAAGTAGCTGCCCCAGTACTCGCGACCCACGGCTTCGAACATCTCGATGCTGCAGATGGCGTCGAAGGGGCCGTCGGTTATGTCGCGGTAGTCCTGCAGGCGCAGGTCGGTCTGCGCCGCCACGCCGTGCCTGGCCATGCGTTCTTGCGCGAAGGCCAATTGCTCAGTGGACAACGTCACGCCCGTGACCTGGGCACCGAACTCCCGTGCTGCGCACTCGGCCAGCGCACCCCAGCCGCAACCCACTTCCAGCAGGCGCTGGCCGGGTTGCAGTTCGCACTCGCGAATGGCGCGACGCACCTTGGCCAACTGGGCTTCCGAGGTCGGCTTGGTGAAGTCGCCCTCGAACAGCGCGCTGCTGTAGTTCATGGTCTCGTCCAGCCACAGGCGGTAGAACGGGTTGCCGATGTCGTAGTGGGCGTGGATGTTCTTGGCCGAACCGCTGCGCGAGTTCCGGTTCAGCAGGTGCTTGATGCGGTAGACCAGCGAGCCCCACCAGGTGCCGTAGATCACCGATTCCACCGCGTCGCGGTTGGCGATGAAAAGTTTCAACAGCGCCGCCAGGTCGGGCGTGGTCCAGTGGCCGGCGATGTAGCTTTCGGCAAAACCGATGTCGCCGCTTTTCAACGCGGCGCTGCAGACGTGCCAGTCGTGCATGCGCAGCGCGGCGCGGGGCTCGGCGTGGTCGGGGTTGCCGAAGTGCGCTTGCGAGCCGTCCGGCAACTGCACGTCGAGTGTGCCCACGCGCAGTTGCTTCATCAGCCGGAACACGGCGCGTGCTGCGGCCGGCGCACTGGGCGGCAGGGCTGCTGCGGAAGGGGAGGTAGTGACAGTGGAAGAGTTCATGGCCAACGTATTTCGGTAGACGCTGATGAGAGGGAAGGACAGTAGGCAAAAGGGAGAAGGCTGAACGCCGCGCCGCGTTCTTTTCGGAGGGCTCAACGCGAGACAAAGGCCCCCGGCGGTGCTGGTTTGCTGACGAATGGCACTCGTTTGAAGAAGAGCTTCAGCGCCTGCCAATGAATGCGGGCCAGCACGCCCATCGTCATCAACGGCATGCCGAAGAACGCTGCACGCACGGCGCGAGGGGTCAGCGGCGCCAACCGGCCCGAGACGCTGGTGAGCAGCAGCGCGCCCGCCTCGTCGTCGTGGTCGATACGCGCCACGCAGCGGTCGGCCGTGCGCATGAAGCGGAAACGGTATTCACCCGTTACGTGGCAGAAGGGCGAAACGTGAAACATCTTCTGCGCACGCAGTTCGCGCCCATAAGCCAGTTCGGGGCCGCACAGCAGGTAACAGTGGCGCTCGCCGAAGGTGTTGTTGACCTCGACCACGATGGCCGCCAGCGTGCCGTCGGCGCGCTGGCAGTGCCAGAAGCTGACGGGCTTGAAGACGAAACCCAGCACGCGCGGGTAGGTCTGCAGCCAGACCTCGCCTTGCGCGTCGTGCACACCTTCGGCGAGCAGCAGTTCATCCAGCCAGACCAGGGCGTCGCTGCGGCCGTCACCGTGGTCGCGGTCGTGGAAGCTCAGCAGGCCGCGGCGGTTGCGCGCCAGGGCGGCGCTCGGCTGCTGGCGCAGCGCACGCATCGGCAGCATCACGAAGTAGGTGGGGTATTCGAAGGCGTTGGCCTGCGGGCGCAGGCGGCGGTGGCGCACGACGCCGGTGCCGAGTAGCGCGCCCATCACACCCGGCTCGTTCATGTCGTCACGGCCTCGGCCTGCCGGGCGTCGTGGCTGGCCCACGACTTGCGCAGCCGCGCCACCACGTCCAGCGAAGACATCAGGCCGTCTTCGTGGAAGCCATACCGCGTCCAGGCGCCGCAGAACCAGACGCCGCCCGTGCCCTGAAGTGCGGGCAGGGCACGTTGGGCTGCGACGGCGGCCGCGTCGAACACGGGGTGGCTGTACTCGAAGCGGCCCAGCACCTTGTCCTCGGCCGGCGCTTGCGCGGGGTCGGGGTTGAGCGACACCACCACGGGCTGTGCCCAGGGCAGCGGTTGCAACAGGTTGATGAGGTAATGCAGGCATACGGCGGCGTGTTCGCGTCCGGTGTCGGCTGCGCGCGCGTAATTCCATGCCGCCCAGGCCAGCTTGCGCCGCGGCAGCACGGCGGTGTCGGTGTGCAGCACGGCGTGGTTGGCGTGGTAGCGCACGGCGCCCAGCACTTCGCGTTCCGGCGGCGATGCATCGGACAGCAAGGCCAGGCTCTGGTCACTGTGGCAGGCCAGCACAACGTCGTCGAAGCGTTCGTTGCCGCTGTCGGTGGCCAACATCACGCCATGGCCTTCATGCGCCGGCAAACGGCGCAGGCCGCGCACAGGCGTGTTCAGCCGCGCATCGGCAATGCCGGCCAGCAGCTTGGTCACATAGTGTTTGGCGCCGCCGCGCACGGTGTGCCACTGCGGCCGGTCGGCCACCTGCATGAGGCCGTGGTTGTGGCAGAACCTGATCATCGTGCCGATGGGAAAACGCAGCATCTGGTCGGTGGGGCAGCTCCAGATGCAGCCGATCATGGGCAGGAAGTACCACTCGCGAAATGCCGGGCCGAAGCTGTGTTCGTCCAGGAAGTCGGCGATGGGTTGCGCGAGTTCGGCCTCGGCATCGCGCAAGGCGATGCCCGTGCACAACTTGTTGAAGCGCAGGATGTCGCGCAGCATGAAGAGGAAGCGCGGCCGCAACAGATTGCGGCGCTGGGCGAACACGGTATTGAGGTTGTTGCCGCTCCATTCCAGCCCCGCCTGGCGCACCTGCACCGAAAACGACATCTCGGAGGCCGCAGTCTCGACACCCAGACGCTCGAACAAGCGCACCAGATTCGGGTAGGTGCGGTGGTTGTAGACGAGAAAGCCGGTGTCCACGCCATGCGTCACGGGCCCGTCGTGGCCAGGCAGCGTGATGTCGACCGTGTGGGTGTGGCCGCCGAAGTAGCTTCCCGCCTCGAACAACGTGACCTGGGCGTCGCGCGCGAGTTCGTGCGCCGTCGCCAGGCCGCTGATGCCAGAACCCACCACCGCGACCCGCTTCATCGGGCGCACCTGCGGATCTGTGCATTCCGGCCGCGCACAAAACAAGGGGCACCGCGGCTGGCGGTGCCCCTGCTTGTAAAGACTGTTGTGCGGCGCCCTGTGGCCAACGAGGGAGGGAGGAGGGAGGAGGAGAGATGCCCCAGGGTTCCAGTCAGACAAGCTGACGGACCGCACAACAGGAAAGGTGTCATTTGGATCGACCCTGAACTTGGCACGACCTGCTGCGTGAGAAGCCGCTGTTGTACGAAAGTTCCACCCGCCGCTGATCCGCTTCGTAAAGTTGGGTTTACTGCGAGACTGGGACGGAAACTGGATGCACTGCACATGCCGCCGAGTGTAGACTAGTCAGTCGCTTCTTGACCATCCAGTATTCCCCTGCCCGACTTAAGATGATCGACAGCCCCCGCTCTGCCGTGATCACCCTGTCGATCGCCGCTGTCGAACGTGACACCGGGTTGTCGAAAGACACCTTGCGCGTGTGGGAACGGCGTTACGGGTTTCCTTCGCCAGGCCGAGACGGCGTCGGCGAACGGGCCTACACACTGGCGCAGGTGGAGAAGCTGCGCATCGTCAAGCGCCTGCTCGACGCCGGCCACCGGCCCGGGCGCATCGTGCCGCTGGAGACGCTGGCCTTGCAGGAACTGGCCGATCAAACTGTGGGCCAGCCTCAGCGCGGCACCGAGGTCCTGCTGGGCTCGGCCGACCTGCAGGGCCACCTGGCGCTGATCAGAAGCCACGATGGGGTCGCGCTGCGCAACGAACTGGCGCGGCTGCTGGCGCGCAGCGGTGTGGCGCGCTTTGTCATCGAGGTGGTGGCGCCGCTGAATTCGGCCGTGGGCGACGCCTGGATACGCGGTCAGATGGAAATCTTTGAAGAGCATGCCTACACCGAGCTGGTGCAGAGCGTGCTTCGCCAGGCGATTGCGGCCATTCCGCTGGGGGCCGAGACCGCCCGGCCGCGCGTGCTGCTGACGACCTTTCCCAACGAGCCGCATCAGCTCGGCTTGCTGATGGCCGAGGCGATGTTGACGCTGGAGGGCTGCCGCTGCGTGTCGCTGGGTGTGCAGACGCCGGTGTGGGACATCGCGCGCGCTGCCAAGGCCTACCGCAGCGACATCGTCGCCTTGAGCTTCAGCGGCTGCATGAACCCCAACCAGGTGGTCGATGGCCTGGGCGAGCTGGCCGCCAAGCTGCCCGCTGGCGTGGGCGTGTGGGCCGGCGGTGCCGCGCCGGTCCTGCATCGGCGTGCCGTGGCGGGCGTGCTGCCGCTGTCGAATTTCGACGAAATGGCGCTCGAGCTGCAGCGTTGGCGTGCACAGCCCATTCGGGCAGTGCGGGCCTAAGGCGGCCCGGGTGGCGGTTTTGCAGGCGCATCCCTAGAATTACCGGATGGAATCTGCCAAGCCCATGCTGTACCCCGAGCTCTTCCGGCAACTCGAAGCCGTGCGCTGGAACATGGAGCGAGACATCCCCTGGGATAGTTTCGATACCGCCCGGCTGACCGATGAGCAGGCCCAGACCATCAAGATGAACGCCATCACGGAATGGGCTGCGCTGCCGGCCACCGAAATGTTCTTGCGCGACAACCGCGATGACAGCGACTTCAGTGCCTTCATGAGCGTGTGGTTCTTCGAAGAACAGAAGCACAGCCTCGTGCTGATGGAGTACCTGCGCCGCTTTCGCCCCGACCTCGTGCCCACGGAAGAAGAGTTGCACGCGGTGCGCTTCGAGTTCGACCCGGCGCCGGCACTGGAAACGCTGATGATGCATTTCTGCGGCGAGATCAGGCTGAACCACTGGTACCGCCGTGCTGCCGAATGGCACAGCGAACCCGTCATCAAGGCCATCTACGAAACCCTGGCACGCGACGAAGCCCGCCACGGCGGCGCCTACCTGCGCTACATGAAGCGCGCGCTGCACAAGTTCGGCGACGAAGCCCGCGCTGCCTTCGCGAAGATCGGCGTGCTGATGGCCAGCGCGCGCCGCACGGCACAGGCGCTGCACCCGACCAACTTGCACGTGAATGTGAAACTGTTTCCGCGCGACACCATCCAGAGCCGCATGCCCGACCCGCAGTGGCTGGAGCAGTGGCTGGACCGCCAGATCCAGTTCGACGCCGTCTGGGAAGGCAAGGTCGTCGAGCGCATCCTGCACAACATGAGCCTGCTGATGGAGCGCAGCTTTGCCAGCGTGCAAGAGCTGAACCGCTACCGCAAGGAAGTCACCAGCGCGCTGGCCGCACAGACCGTGCCGGCAGCCCACGGCGCCAAGCCCCAGCCCCAGCCCGTCTGAACGCACGCAGGCGGCGGCGAGTGCCATCTTGTTACCAGCGGATGCCCCCGTCCACGTTCAGCAGGGTGCCCAAGCAGCGCCTGAACCTCCAGAATGCGCTGAAGCCCGGTCGCCCCTGAAGCGGCTGTTTCGACGGGCGGGTGCCACCTGCCGTGTTGGCTTGCGCCACTGGGGGGCATTCGTTTGCAGACCAAGAAACATGCACCGGCGGCTTTGTGCCGCCTACCGGGCCGCGTACCGGGCCAGATAAGGGGCCGCCTTCCGGGCCCCGTACCGGGAAACATACCGGGAAACACACTGAGGCACACAATGGAGCACTTCGGGCGGCTGCTGGTGTGCGCCGCGGCTCTTGTCGCCTTGCCCGTCTGGGCGCAGACCGCAACCTCGGGGCCCGCTCCGGCCCCCGCTGCACTCACGGTACTGGTGAAGGGCTTCGAGGTGCAGGGCAACACCCTGCTGACGCCCGCAGCGGTCATGCAGCGTCTGGCCCCCTTCACCGGCCGCGCCACGCTGCAGCGCCTGCGCGACGCCGCGGCCGAGGTGCAGGAGATGTACCGCGAAGCCGGCTACGGCGGTGTCGTCGCCTTTCTGCCCGAGCAGCCGCTGGACGGTGCCGAAGGTGCGGGGGCCACGGTGCTGCTGCGTGTCGTCGAAGGCAAGCTCACGGGCATCGACATCACGCAGAACAAGCAGTACAGCGAGGCCAACATCCGCGCCAGCCTGCCGTCGCTGGCGCTCGGCCGCACGCCCGATGTGCGCCGCATCGACGCCGAAATCCAGCTCGCCAACGAAAACCCGGCCAAGACCGTGCAGGTGCTGCTGCAGCCCGGCGCCGAGCCCGCCACCATCGCCGCACAGGTGACGGTGGCCGAGCAGCCGGTGCAGCGTTTCACGGCGCGGCTGGACAACACCGGCCCCGAAGGCCAGGGCCGCTGGCGCGCCGCGCTGGGCTGGCAGCACGCCAATGTGCTGGGCCTGGACCATGTGTTCGCCGCCGAGGTGACTACCGCGCCTGAAAACGCCTCGTCGGTGGCGGTTTTCAGCGCCAGCTACCGCGCGCCGCTGTACGGCCGCGCGCTGGCGGTGGATGCCTACGCGGCCTACTCCGACGTCGATGCCGGCAAGCTGGGCACGCCGGTGGGCGACCTCAGCTTTTCGGGGCAGGGCGCCATTGCCGGTGCGCGGCTCAGTGCCTATCTGCCGCGCTGGGCGAACGTCGACCAGCGCCTGGTCGGCAGCCTGGAATGGCGCGAGTACCGCAACAACTGCAGCATCGAAGGCCTGCCGCAAGGCGCCTGCGGCTCGGCCGGGGCCAGCGTGGCCGTGCTGCCGCTGAGCCTGAGCTACACGGCGCAGGCCGTGAGCGAGCTGCGCGCCGGTTTCAGCATCGGCCTGCACCACAACCTGGGCGCGGCCGGCCGCCACAGTGCGGCGGCCGATTTCGAGGCCGTGCGCAACGGCAGCCAGCGCCGCTACACGCTGTTGCGCGCTTCGGCCCAGCTGGCCTTGCCGGTCGGCGAATGGGGCACCCTGGCCGCACGGCTGCAAGGTCAGCACAGCGCCAAGGCACTGGTGCCGGGTGAACTGTTCGGCGCCGGCGGGGCGCAGAGCGTGCGCGGCTTCGAAGAGCGTGAACTGGGCGGCGACAGCGGCCTGCAGCTCAGCGTCGACGCCATCAGCGCCTCTTTCGGCAGCCTGCTCGGCGCGCCCGAGCTCGACCTGCGCGCTTTGCTCTTTGCGGATGCTGCCACCGTCTCCAACCGCCAGGGCGACCTCTGCCTGACCGGACGCAGCGGACGCAGCGGGCGCAGCGAGTGCCGCCTGAGCAGCCTGGGTGTAGGCCTGCGCAGCAGCTGGCAGCAATGGCAACTGCGCCTGGACGTGGCGCGCGCCTCGACCGACGCCAGCACGACGCGCAAGGGCGATGTTCGCGCCCATTTCAGCCTGAGCACCGGGTTCTGAACTCATCCGTGCCCTGCCCCGGTTTTTTGGAGTTACCGCCATGCGCAGCACTCTCACCCGTTTTACACGCCGCCACCGCTTGAGCCCGCTGGCCCGCGCCGTGGCCGCCGCCAGCCTGCTGGCCGTGCCGCTGTGGCCGCAGGCCAGCACCACCTTGCCCGCGGGCCTGCAGGTGGTGCAGGGCGAGGCCAGCGTGGCCACCCAGGGCGCGCTGATGACGGTGAAGAACAGCAACAACGCCATCCTGAACTGGCAAAGCTTCAACATCGGAGGCGCGGCCGGTGTGCACTTCCAGCAGGCCAACGCCGCCAGCAAGGTGCTGAACCGCGTCGTGGGCCACGACCCCTCGGCCATTCTGGGCAGCCTCACCAGCAACGGGCAGGTGTGGCTGTTGAACCCCAACGGCGTGCTGTTCGGGCAAGGCGCGCGCGTCGATGTGGCGGGCCTGGTGGCCAGCACGCTGCGCCTGAACGACAACGATTTCCTCGCCGGCCGTTACCGCTTCAACGCCCTGGCAGGTGACCCTGGCCAGCTGCGCAACGAGGGCCAGCTGCGCACCAGCTTCGGCGGCCAGGTGGTGCTGCTGGGCCAGCGTGTGGAAAACACCGGCAGCGTTCAAGCCGATGGCGGCAGCGTGACGCTGGCCGCCGCGCGCAGCGTGGAGCTGGTGGACACCGGGCTGCCGCATCTGGCGGTGAAGGTCGACTTGCCCACCGGCGCCGATGGCGAAGTGACGAACCTCGGCCAGCTGGCCGCCCCTGGCGGCAAGATCGACGTCTATGCCGGCATCGTCAACCAGCAAGGCCTGGTGCAGGCCGACACCCTGGGCACCGACGCACAAGGCCGCGTCACGCTGCAGGCCGCGCAGAGCCTGACGCTGGCCGCGGGCAGCACCACGCAAGCCGCCGGCGGCATGCTGCGGCTGGACGCCGGTGCACTGGGCCTGGCGGTGGTGCACGGCACCGCGAGCACGGCTTCGGCGCATGCCCGGGGCGGCGACCTGCTGCTGCAGGGCCAGCGCATCCTGCTGGGCAACACGGCTGTGCTCGACGCCAGTGGCGCCACGGGCGGCGGCCTGCTGCGGGTGGGCGGCGACTTCCAGGGCAGGAACGCACTCGTGCGCCACGCCGACATGGTGACGGTGCTGCGCGGCGCCGAGCTTCGCGCTGACGCCACCACGCAAGGCGACGGCGGCACCGTGATCGTGTGGTCCGACAGCGCCACTCGTTTCGGCGGCCATGCCAGCGCACGGGGTGCCAATAACGGCGCGAACGACGGCGCGAACGGCGGCGAAAACCGCAGCGGCAATGGCGGTCTGGTGGAAGTCTCGGCCAAGGGCTACCTCGACTACCGCGGCGGCGCCGACCTGCGCGCCGCCGGCGGGCGCGAAGGCCTGCTGCTGCTGGACCCGACCAACCTGACCATCCAGCTTGCCGGGCCCGACATCGACGGCAGTGGCGGTGGTGGCAACCTGCAGAACCCGACGCTGCCCTTTGCCGCCCCGGGCATCAACAGCGTCATCACGGCGGCGGCCGTGGTCAACCAGATGCTCAGCGCCAACGTCACGCTGCAGGCCACCAACAACATCACCCTGACCACCGCGCTGACCTCGATTTCCAGCAACGGGCTCACGCTGCAGGCCGGCAACAACATCAACCTCAATGCCGCCGTCACGCTGGGCGGTGCGCTGACCTTGTCGGCCAACGACCCCAGCGGCACCGCCAGCGGCAGCGGCCGGGTGGCCAGCAGCGCCGGCATCAACATTGGCGCGGCAGCGCTCAGCATCACCAACAACGGCGGCACTGGCACGCACCTGTTCGGCAACACGATGGCGTCTGGCAGCCTGGTCGTGGTGGGCAATGTGCAGCTGGCCACGGCCACGGTGCTGAACCTGGCCGGCGGTGTGTCCACCATTCCCGGCGTCATCTCCGGCGCCGTCAACGAAGCCCTCACCAAAACCGGGGCCGGCACGCTGGTGCTGACGGCGAACAACACCTATGCCGCCGACACCCTCATTAACGGCGGCACGCTGCGGTTGGCCGGCCCCTCAGCGACGCCGGGCGCAGGCCTGGTGTCGTTGGGCGGCGGCACGCTCGACCTCGCCGGTGGCGCCGTGCTGGCGCGCCAGGTGAGCGTGAACTTCGGCGGCAGCGGTCTCAGCAACAGCAGTGGCGCGGCCACGATCACCGGCAACGTTTCGTTGAACGGCAACCTTTCGGTGAATAGCAGCGGCAGCGGCATTCTCATCAGCGGTTCGCTCAGCAGCAGCGGCAGCGGCAGTTCGCTGGCGCTGAACGGCGGCACGCTGACGTTGACGGCCGGCAACAGCGGCTACTTCGGCACCACGTCCATCAACGCCGGCACACTGCGGGTCTCGGGCCCGAGCGCGCGCCTGAGCGGCACCGTGGCGGTAGAGGCCGGCGGCACGCTGGACATCGCCAACGGCGCCATCATGGGCAGCTTTGGCTCTGTGGCCAGTGCCGGCGGCACTATCGGCACTTCGGCCGGCACCGGCACGCTCAACGGTTCTCTCAGCACCCAGAGCGGCGTCAACACCTTGGGCATCGCCGGACCCGGTGTGCTGGTGGTGAACGCCGCGGTCAGCGGCAGCAGCGCGGGCGTGAGCATTGCCGGGCCGGTGAACTTCACCACCGCCAACACCTACGCCGGCGGCACCAGCATCACGCCCACGGGCCTGCTCACGCTGGACGGCCCGCTCTCCGGCGTCACGGGCGCCATCAACGTCGGTGCCGGCCGCCTGGCAACGGGCAACTTGGCCAGCGTCAACAACGCGCTCACCATCAATGACGGCCAGCTCACAACCACCAGCAGCAGCAACTTCAGCGGGCCCATCAACTTGATCGGCAACGTGCAACTGTTGCTGGGCGGCACTGGGGCGTTGCTCAACATTAACAGCGCCATCTCGGGCGGCGGCGGCATCGTCGTACCGGCCAGCAGCGCGGGCAGCATCACGCTGAGCGGCACCAACACCTATCTCGGCACCACCGCGCTGACGGGCGGCACGCTGCGGCTGAGCGGCGGCGCGGCCATTCCCGACGCTGGTGCGGTCACGCTCACTGCCGGCAGCACGCTGCGCCTGCTCGGCGCCGAAACCATCGGCTCGCTGGCCGGCGCTGCCGGCAGCACGGTCGACCTGGGCAACGTGACGCTCACCACCGGCGGCAACAACACCAGCACCGCTTTCGCCGGCAGCTTCACGGGCGGCACCGGGCCGGCGCTGGTGAAGCTGGGCAGCGGAGTCTTCACGCTCTCGGGCACAAGCACGGTGACGGCGCCGGTGACGGTGACGGCGGGCACGCTGGCCATCAACGGCGCCGGCGCCAACGCGGGTTTCGGCAGCATCAGCCTGGGCGCGGCCGGCACGCTGGACATCACGGGCAACGCCAGTGTGGCCAACACGCTGCAGTTGACCAATGGCGCCACCCTCAGAAGCAGTGTCGGCAACGGCACGCTGGCGGCCGGCACGCTGGTCTTGCCCGACGGCATCACGCTGAACCTGGCGGGCGCTGCCGGCAGCCGCCTGAACATCGGTCGCAGCATCAACAACCTGGCGGGCGGGGCGCCCGAGGCCGTGAACATCAGCGGTGGCGAGGTCGCCTTCACGCTGGCCAACACATACACCGGCGGCACCACCGTTGCCGGCACCGGCGTGGCGGCACTGAACAGCGCGGCGGCCAACCTGGGCACGGGCGCCATCAGCGTGGGTGCGACGGCGGTGCTGAACGTGAACAACGGTGCTGTCGTCGCGAACGGCATTTCGCTGCTCGGCGGCAGCATCGGCAACACCGTCGGCAGCGGCACCGTCAGCGGCGGGGTCGCGCTGTCGGCCAACTCCAGCTTCAATGGCAACGGCACGGCGCTCACCTTCAACGGCCCCATTTCCGGCGCGGCGGGTGTGTCCACCAACGGCAACGTCGAATTCAACAGCGTCAATACCTACGGCGGCCAGACCAGCGTCAGCGGCGGCACGCTGAGAACTGGCACTGTCAACGCGCTGCCCGACGCGGGTGTGCTGAGCGTCTCGCCCGGCGCCACGGTAGTGCTGGGCGCCAACGAGACTCTGGGCGGCCTGGCCAACGCCGGCTCGCTGAACCTCAGCGCCTTCACGCTGACGCTGAACAACGCCAGCGCGGCCACATCGTCGGGCCTCGTGGTCGGCAGCGGCGGCCTCGTCAAGACCGGCAGCGCCAACCTGACCGTGACCGGCAGCCTGGGCTACACCGGCAGCACCTTGGTCGACCAGGGCACGTTGGTCATCGACGCCCCCGTCACGCTGGCCAGCCTGACGCTCAGCAACACCGGCGACTTGGCGGGCACCGGCGCGCTGACCGTCAGTGGTCCCTTCGTCGTCGTCGGCAGCAGCAAGTCGCTCGGCGGCAGCGGGGCCCTCATCACCCAGGGCACCAGCAGCGTCGACTTGACCGCCAGCACTGGCGGCACGCTGACCCTGACACGCGCCTGGACCAACAACGGCACGCTCACGCTGGGCGGTGACGACAGCCTGGCGCTGGCCGGCCTGGCTGGCGCTTCGCTCCGCAACGCCGTGGGCGGCACGCTGCTGCTGGCCAGCACGTCAGCCACCGCGGTGACGGCGGCCACGGGCACGGCCGTCGTCAACAACCAGGGCACGCTGCTGAAGACCAGCGGCACCAGCACCGACCTGGGCTCGGCGGGCGCCACCAGCTTCAGCAACTCGGGTCTCGTCAATGTCAGCGGCGGCACGCTGCGCGTGCTGGGCACGTTCACGCAGACCGGCACCATCGACGCCGGCGCCGGCGCCACCTTTCTGGCCCAGGGCCTGACTAACGGCGCGGGCGCAGAGTTGCGCGGCAACGGCACGATCGGCGTCGTCGGCGCCAGCCCGCTCTTGAACCAGGGCGTCATCCGCCCGGGTGGCGCGGGCATCGGCACGCTCACCTTCAGCGGCGCGCTGGATTTGACGGGCGGCACGGTGGAACTCGGCCTCGCCGGCACCGGCGCCGGCAGCTACGACCGGATCATCAGCACCGGCCCCACGCTGCAGCTGGGCGGCGCGCTCGTGGCCACCCTGCAGGGCAGCTACACGCCGGCGAACGCCGACTTCATGCCGGTGTTGCTGGCCAGTGGCAGCGTCGCGGGCGTCTTCGCCAGCACCAGCCTGCCGGGCGGTTTTGCCGCCGGCTACGGCCTGGCCTCTGGCGAGGCGGTGCGCCTGATCTACAGCACCGCAGGCAGCACGCGCATCTTCACCAACGCGGCGGGCAACCTCGACTGGTCGACCCCCGCCAATTGGGCCGGCACGCTGCCCGGGCCGGCCGACGCAGCGCTGATCAGCAGCGGATTCGCCGTCACGCACGCCAGCGGCACCGACACCATCACCACGCTGACCATCAACGCTGCCAACTCGCTGCTGGTCAGCGGCGGCTCACTCACCGTCACGGGCGCCACGCTGCTGGGCGGTGGCCTGAGCGTGGCCGGCGCCGGCACGGTGACGCTGGCGGGCGCGGTAACGGGCGGCGGCGCAGCCAGCGTCAGCGGCGGCACGCTGAACCTGGGCGGTGCGGCGTCCTTCGCCAGCCTGAACATGACCGGCGGCTTGCTCGGCGGCAGCGGCAGCCTCAACGTGTCGAACAGCTTTTTGCGCAGCGGCGGCACCATCACCAGCGGCTTCAGCAGCATCAGCCTGACACAGACCAGCGGTGCCCTCGTGCCTGGTGGCGCACTGCTCGCGGGCAGCGTGACGCTGAACTCGCAAGACCCTGCCGCAGCGCTGAACCTGCCGGGCGCCATCACGGCATTGGCCGGTGACGTGGTGATCTCAGGCGCCGTCGTCAACGTGGGTAGCGCGCTCAGCGGCCAGCGTGTGCGCGTGGCCGCCAACAACGGCGTGCAGTTCAACGCCGGCAGCAGTGCTGCGGCCACGGCGGCCAGCAGTAACTCCATCGTCATCGAAAGCGGTGGCTACTTCCGCAATCTGGCCGGCGCTGGTGTCTTTGCCGTCGGCGGCGGTGCACGCTGGCTGGTGTACTCGGCCAACCCCGGCCTCGACACGCTGGGCGGCCTGTTGCCGGCCTTCAAGCAGTATGGCGCTGCCATCGGCGCCACACCGGCCGCTGCCGGCAACGGCGTGCTCTATGCGCTGACGCCCACGCTCACGGCCACGCTGCAGGGCCCGATCAACAAGGTCTACGACACCACCACCACGGCCACGCTGCTGCCGGCCAACTTCGTGCTGAGCGGCGCACTCGGCGGCGACACCGTGACGCTGAGCCCGGTCAGCAGCGGCAGCTACACCAGCGCCGGCAGCGGCAGCAGCGTGGCCGGCGTGGGCACAGGCAAAACCGTGGTCGCCACCGGCCTGGGCTACAGCGCCACCGACGCCGCCACCGGCGCGCCGGTCTTCGGCTACCAGTTCAGCGGCACGGCCAGCGGCGCGGTGGGCAGCATCACGCCGGCAGCGCTGCTGGTGTCGGGCTACACGGTGGGTAACAAGGTCTACGACGGCACGCTGGCCGCGCTGATTGCCGGCAGCGGCAGCTTCACGCCGCTGGGCGGTGACATCGTCACGCTGGCCGGCACGGCGACGGGCAGCTTCGCCGACCGAAATGTCGGCACGGCCAAGCCGGTGACGCTGGGTGGCCTGAGCCTGGCCGGGCCCGCCGCCGCCAACTACACACTCGTGCTGCCCACGGGCCTGGTGGCCAACATCACGCCAGCGACCTTGAGTTTCGTGGCCACGGCGCTGACCGCATCTGCCGGCCTGCCCTTGCCCACGCTGACCGGCACGGTGGCGGGTTTTGTCGGCACCGACACGCTGGCCAACGCCGCCACCGGCACGCTGGCCTTCACCACCGGCGCCACACTGGCCAGCCCGCCAGGCAGCTACAGCATCGCCGGCAGCGGCCTGCTGGCGCAAAACTACGTGTTCACGCAGGCAGCGGCCAATGCCACCGCGCTGACGCTGGCCGTCGCGCCCACCAACTCGGCGTTCGCCACCAACGCCAGCCTCAGCGCGCTGCTGCTGGGCCTGCAGAACGTGCAGGTGCAGCTGGCCATGTCCACGCCCACCGAAGGCCGCGTGCTGGATGTGATGCCCGCGCTGGCCGGCAGCCTTGCCCCCGGCGGCCCGGCCGAGCCGGTGTTCCGCGCCATGAACTACAGCCTGATGTCGCGGCCCGAGGTGCAGACTCTGCTGGCGGCGCGCGACCGCTACAAGAAGCAGGTCTTCGCCACCGGCCTGTTCAAGCTGGACCAGGACCCCACGCTGGCCGACGTGCGCCCGTGCCGGACAGAGATCGAGCTGAGCAGCGGCAACTGCCTCATCACCGAGGCGCTGAGACAAGAGATTCAGCGCATGGCCGCCGCCGCGCGTGCCACACCGACCACGCCGGGTCAGGCCACGCCGGGCCAGCCCGACCGCCGCCGTGTGCGCCAGGCCGCGCTGCCCAACATAGAACGCAAGCTGGCGCTGCTGATCGGCGTCAACAACTACAGCGACAAGCGTGTGCCCGCGCTGGAAGGCGCGGTGCCCGACGCGCGAGCCGTGCGCACGTTGCTGGAAAGCCGCCTCGGCTACGAGACCACGGTGCTGGAGGACCCCAGCCGCGAAGCCATCATCCGTGCCTTCAACAAGATCGCGCTGCAAGCCGATGCCGACGACAGCGTCATCATCTACTACGCCGGCCACGGCGTGGTGATTCCGGTGAACGGGGTCGACACCGGTTTCTGGCTGCCTTCGGACACAAATGCCGAAGAGCCGGGCAGCTGGCTGTCCAATGCCGATATTGCACGCATGGTCGCAGCGGTGGGTTCGCGCCAGCTGATGCTGGTCAGCGACAGCTGCTATTCAGGCTCACTGGTGGGCAGCGAGAAGGTGCAGGTCAGCCAGACCACCGACGCGCGTGACCTGCTCTCGCGCAAGGCTGCGGTGGTGCTGAGCTCGGGCGGCAACGAGCCGGTGGCCGACGAGGGCCGCGAAGGCCATTCCATCTTCGCCTGGCACTTCATGCGGGCGTTGGAAAGCGTGAACAACTGGCAGGTGGGCGGCAACGTTTTCGAGCGGGTGCGGGCCGCGGTGAGCAAGGAATTCCCGCAGACGCCGCAGTACGGCGCCTCGCGGCGCGCCGGGCACCAGGGCAACACCGACTTCCTGTACGAGCGGCGCGATATCGAGGCCGCGCCCGCCGCCATACCGCCCGCCACCATACCGCCCGCCACGACAGCGCCCGCCACCACAGCGCCCGCCGCCCCCAGGCGTTGAGCGTGCGTCAGCCCGCGCGCGCCGGCCGGTTCACGAGGGCAATGCCCACGCACACCGCAGCCAGCGCCACGACCAGGCGAGTGGTCAGCGGCTCGTTCAGCAGCAGCACGCCGGCGAAGAGGCCAAACACCGGCGTCAGCAGCACGAAGGCCGAGATGCGGGTGGCCGGGTAGTGGCGCAGCAGCCAGAACCACACCAGGTAGCTGGCGAAGGTGATGACCACGGTCTGGAAGGCCAGCGCGGCGATGGACAGCGTGCTCAGCGTGGCCGGCCACACCTCACCCTTCAACAGGCCGGCAGCCGTGAGCACGACGCCTGACAACGCCAGCTGGTAGAGCAGCGTCTTCTCGGGCAGCGCCGTGGCCAGGCGGGTGCCGCGCAGTACGAGCGTGGTGCAGCCCCACAGCACGGCCGCCAGCAGGCCGAGGCTGTCGCCCAACCATTGCAGCGGCCCCACCGCCGGCCGCGCGAAACCTTCGGCAAAGGCCCAGACCACGCCACCGAAGGCCACCGCCAGCCCCACCAGCTGCGCGGTGTGCAGCTTCTCGCTGCGCGAAATGAAGGGCATGCCCAGTGCCACGACAAAAGGCGCGAAGTAGATGAACACCGCCATGCGTGAAGCGCTGGTGTACTGCAGGCCGATGAAGATGCACGCGAATTCGGCGGCGAACAGCGCGCCGGCCAGCACACCGCCCGGGCCGCTGCCGTCACGCTGCCACAGCGGCTGGCGCCGCCATGCAACCCAGGCCAGCAGCAGCACCGCAGCGCCGACGGAACGCAGCCCCGCCTGCAGCAGCGGCGGCATCTCTGCCAGGCCCACCTTGGCCGCCACCTGGCCCAGCCCCCAGACTGCGCTGCAGCCCACCAGCAGCACGATCGCCAACGCGTCGAGCTGTGTTTTTCTTTGATCGCTCATGGCGCAGATTGTCGGGCCCGCATGTCAGCGCCCTTCACGCCCGCAGCGCCTTCAGCCCTCTCAGCGCCCGCGGTCCCAGCAGCGCCAGTGCGGCACACAGCGCGCCGGCTGCCGCGCCTGTGGCGTGCGCCAGTGGTGCGGTGGCAATGTCCCAGCCGCCGCTCAGCAGGCCCGCTGGTGCGCGCAGCGCAGGGCCCCAGGGTTCTTCCAGCAAGATCTTGATGACGAGCCCCAGGCCGACGGCGGCGCCGAGGGCGCGTCGCATGCCGGTTTCGCGCGCCACCAGCCACAGCGCGGCCACCGCCACGCCGGCATGCAGCACGCCCGAGAGGCCGCCGTAATGCGCCAGCGCGGGCTGCAGCAGCAAACCCGCTTGCGTCAGCGGCCAGGCCAGGGCCCAGGCGCAGGCAGCCGCCCACGGCAGCCGTGCGGCAATGCCCAGAGCCGCCACCACGGCGGCGCCCAGGAGGTTGGCCGCCAGATGCGCAGCGCTCCAGTGCACGAAGGCGCCGCTGAAGGCACGCCAGGGCTCGGTGCCTGCAAGTGCGGGCTGCCAGTCCAGCAGCGCCGCCGGCAGCCACCAGGCGGCGAGGGATGCGGCTGCAAAAGCCACCGCCAGCCAGGCCCAGACGCGGCCCGGGTTCAGCCGTTCGGCGTCAGACAAGACGGCGCTGAACAAGCATTTCAGGCAAAGACGGCATGCCACAGCGCGAGCACGGCACCGCGCGGCTCGGCCAGGCTGGCGGGGTCGAACTGCGTGGGTTGCTCGTCCAGGCGAGCGCGGTGCTGGGCGCGGCGCAGCTCGCGGTAGGCGTCGGCGGCCGCCGTACCCACGCCTGCGGGCAGCAGGCCGCAAGCTTCTGCGCGCCGTAGCAGCGCAATGTTGCCGGCGTTGTCTTGCAGCGTGGGCTGCTGGGCGCTGTGCGCCAGCACCAGGTATTGCACGGCGAATTCGACATCCATCATGCCGCCCGGGCTGTGCTTGACATCGAACCTGCCCGCCGGCACCGGGCGCGCAGCGCGCACTTTCTCGCGCATGGCGCGCACTTCCTCGCGCAGCGCGGCCGTGTCGCGCGGGGCCGTCAGCACGGTGCGGCGTGTGGCTTCGAAACGCGCAGCCACTGGCTTGGCGCCGGCGCAGAAGCGTGCGCGGGTCAGGGCTTGGTGTTCCCAGGTCCAGGCGGTGTTGCTGCCGCGGCCGGCCTGGTAACGCTCGTAGCTGGCGATGGAGGTGACGAGCAGGCCCGAGTTGCCGTTCGGCCGCAGCGCGGTGTCGATGTCGAACAGCTCGCCGGCCGAGGTGCGCAGCGTCAGCCAGGTGATGAGGCGGCGAACGAAAGCGGCATACACCTCCTGGGCGCGCTGCCTGGCGATCTGGCCTTCGACTTCGCCTTCGCCTTGGCCTTGGCCTTGGGCCTCCTCGTCGTCGAAGACAAACACCAGATCGAGGTCGCTGCCGTAACCCAGTTCCAGCCCGCCCAGCTTGCCGTAGGCAATGACGGCCAGGCCCGGTTCTTCGCGATGGCGTTGCTTGAAGCCGGCCCAGGCCCAGCGCAGCGTGATGCCGAGCAGCGTGTCGGCCAGCGCTGAAAGATCGTCGGCCACCTGTTCTACGGTGAGCTCGCCGCCCACGTCGCGCACCAGGGTGCGAAAGACCTCGGCGTGGTGGGCGCGGCGCAGCGTGTCGAGCAGCTTCTCTTCGTCGTCTTCGCCGGCGCGCTGCAGCGCCTTGCGGCGCTCTTCCAGTTCTGCGGTGAAGGCGGTGCGGTCGAAGCGCTGGTGCAGCAACCGTTCGTCGGCGAGCTCGTCGATGACACCGGGGTGGCGCATCAGATACTGCATGGGCCAGCGTGCCAGGCCCAGCAAGTTCAAGAGCCGGCTGTGCACCTCGGGGCGTTCCACCAGCAGCGCCAGATAATTTTCGCGGCGCAGCAGCGGCTCTACCCAATCGATGAAGCGCAGCGCGCCAGCCGTCGTGCACTGGCCCTCGCGCATCGCGTAGCCGGTCTTCTGCATCAGCCGGCCCAGGCGCAGCCGCGTTTCGTCGCGCAGTGCCTGCACGCGTGGCAGCAGCGCCCAGGGGCGCACACGTTCGGCCAGCGCGGGCGGCAGGCGTTCCAGCAGGGTTTCGCTGTCCACCGGCAGCGGCCCGGGGCCGCAGCCTTTGCCGCGGCAGGGGCCTTTCTTGGTGCCGCCGCCGGTGGCTTCGGCCGCCGCGCCCTGGCCTTCATGCAGCAGCGCGTCGAACTCGGCGGCCACCAGTTCCCGCACTTCCAGCAATTGGTCGAGCAAGGCACAGCTTTCGCGGCCCGTGGACAGCAGGCCCATGCTGGCGGCGATCCAGGCCAGGTCTTCGTCGCTCGTGGGCAGCAGGTGCGTCTGCTGGTCGTCGAGGAACTGGATGCGATGTTCCACGCGCCGCAAGAAGGTGTAGCCGGCAGACAGCTTGTCGGCGGTGTCGCCCTTCATCAGCCCGCGCGAGACCAGCCGCTGCAGCGCCTTCAGCGTGCTGCGGGTGCGAATTTCTGGGAAGTGCCCGCCGCGCACCACCAGCATCAGCTGCACGATGAATTCGATCTCGCGAATGCCGCCGCGCGACAGCTTCACGTCGTTCGCACGTTCGGGCCGGCCAGCGGCGCGGCGCTGGGCCTCGTCGCGAATCTTGCGGTGCAGTTGGCGCAGGCTTTCGAAGATGCCGTAGTCGAGATAGCGCCGGTAAACAAATGGCGTGACCAGGCTGCGCAACTGCAGCGCACGCCCGCTGACAACGGCCACCCGCGGCGCCACCACGCGGCTCTTGAGCCAGGCAAACCGCTCCCACTCGCGGCCCTGCACCTGCAAATACTCTTCCAGCATCGCCAGGCTCACCACAGGCGGCCCCGAATTGCCGTTGGGCCGCAGCGCCAGGTCGACGCGAAAGACAAACCCGTCTTCGGTGGTCTCGCCGATCAGCCCGTACAGGCGCTTGGCCACGAAAGTGAAGTACTCGTGAAAGCTCACCGGGCGCGGCCCGCTCGTGTGGCCGTCGTCTTCGTAGACATAGATGAGGTCGACGTCTGAAGACACATTCAGCTCGCGCGCGCCGAGCTTGCCCATGCCCACGATCCACATCTGCGTACGCTGGCCATCGGCGGCAACTGGCGCGCCGAAGCGTTCATCCGCCTCGCGCTCGGACTGGGCCAATGCCAGTTCGAGCGTGGCCTCGGCCAGCGCCGTCATCGCACCGGTGATCACATCCAGCGCCGCGCCTCGTTCGATGTCCAGCACCGCCAGGCGCTCGATGACGAGGTTGCGCGCCACGCGCAGCGCGCTCGGCAGTTCACGACCACCGTCTTGCAGCACCTGCATCAGGGCGGTGATGCTGTCCACATCGGGCACGCCATCGGGCAGCAGGGCCAATTCGGTGGCGTAGCGGCGGCGTATGCGCTGCACGAAGCGGCTGTGGTCTGCGGCCGCGGTCGCAGTGATCATCGGTATCCCTCCGGAGGCTTCTCGTGTCGGTGCTGCGCTCTGTGGGCAGCGACCTCCGGGGCAGTGTCATCGTGATCGCATGGCCCACGCCCGTTGGGGGACATGGTGACTGCACAGTCGCAAAATAGGCTGATGAAGACAGCCGCCGTGCAGATGATCAGCAGCCCCGAATGGGCCGAGAACCGCGACACCGCCACCCGGCTGGTGGCGCAGGCCGTGGCCGCGGGCGCGCAGCTGGTGGCGTTGCCCGAATACTTCTGCCTGATGGGCCGGCGCGACACCGACAAGCTGGCCCTGGCTGAAGACGCCGGCAGCGGCCTCATCCAGACCTTTCTCGCCGAGACCGCACGCGTGCACGGCATCTGGCTGGTGGGCGGAACGCTGCCCGTCAAGGCCGGCGGCAGCAGCGCCGAAGGCAGCCGCGTGCTGAATCGCTGCACCGTCTACGGCCCCGAAGGCAACGCTGCGGGCCACTACGACAAGGTGCACCTCTTTGCTTTCGACAACGGGCGTGAAAGCTACGACGAAGGCCGCACTTTGCGCGCCGGCACGCAGCCGGTGGCGCTGCAGACCGGACCGCTGCGCGTGGGCTTGAGCATCTGCTACGACCTGCGCTTCCCCGAGCTGTACCGCGCGTTGATGACGCCGCTCTGCGACCTCGTCGTCGTGCCCTCGGCCTTCACCCACACCACCGGGCAGGCGCACTGGGAAGTGCTGCTGCGCGCCCGCGCCATCGAAAACCAGTGTTACGTGCTGGCGCCGGCGCAGGGCGGCGTGCATGTCAACGGCCGCCGCACCTGGGGCCACAGCATGTTCGTGGACCCCTGGGGCGTTGTCGTGGACATGCTGGAAGAAGGCGAGGGCTTTGTCATCGGCGATGTGGACGTGCAGCGTCTCGCTGAAGTGCGCAGCCAGTTGCCGGCATTGGCGCACCGGCGGCTGTAGCCCTTTTCAGCGCGCGCCGAACATCATGCGGCGTGCGACCCAGGTCTTCACTGGCGGCAAGGCCTGCAGCGTGGCCAGCCCCAGGCCGCGCATGGTGGCCGCACCGGGCAGCTGCCAGGTGAAGCTGCGCGCCAGGAAGTCGGTGGCTGCAACCATCGCCCAGCGGTCGGGCGCACGCGACCATTCGACGCGGCGCAGGGCCACGTCCAGGTCGGTGGCCCAGCGCAGCGCGGCCACCAAAGCGTGGGCGTCACGCAGACCCAGGTTCAAGCCCTGGCCGGCCACCGGGTGCAGCGTCTGCGCGGCGTTGCCGATGCGCACCGTGCGCGCGTGCACCAGCGTGCGCTCGGCATTCAGCCCCAGCGCAAAGTCCTTCAGCGGCGACAGCGCCACGAGGCGCCCCGCTTCTGGCGGGAACAGCGTGTTCAGCACCGCCAGGCGCTGGGTGTCGTTCAGGTGGCGCACGGGGTCATCGGCTGTGCCCACACACCACACCAGCGCGGCGCGCGCCTGGCCGTCGGCAGCGGGCGGCAGCGGCAGCAGCGCCGCCGGGCCATGGCGCGTGAAGCGCTCGAACGCCATGCCGGACGTCGCGCCTGCCAGTGTGACAGTGCCCACCCAGGCCGTCTGCCCGTAGTCATGCGTGACGGTCTGGCCTGGGGTTCGCACCTGATCAGCAAACACGCCGCCTTCGGCCACCACCGCGATGTCGAACTGCTCGGCAATGCCGGCGTCCACTTCCACGCCGCTGCCCACGGCCTTCAACGCCGCCACAGGGGCGCCGAAGCGTGCGTGCAGGCGCAGCGGTTGCGCTTCCACGCAGGCCAGCCATGCCGCCTGCAAGGGCGCCAGCAAGGCGCCGTAACTCAGCACCGCGCCCAGCTGCGGCACGCCCATCTCTGCAGCGCGCAACCGCACTTCGGCCTGGCCCCAGCTGGGCGGCTGCTGCGAGATGTGCACTTCGGTGATGGCCTGCGCCTGCGCCACGACATCGGTGGCCAGACCCAGACGGCGCAGAAACTGCAGGCTGCCCAAGTTCAGCGCCAGCGTGCGCGCGTCGGCCGCAACATCGCGGTCCAGCGGGCGCGCGTCGAAAACGGTGACATGCGCATGCGGCAGCAGGCGCGCTGCGTGCAGGGCCAGCGCCAGGCCCACGGGGCCGGCGCCCACCACCGCGATTTGCCAGGCTGTTGTCGTCATCGCTCGGGGCTGGAAGTCAGAGGGAAAGGGTCGATAGGGGGCTGGGCCGTTGAAAGGGCAGCGCCTTATTATTCGCCGCGCGCCCACCCCGGGTGCGCACACGAGCAAAGGGGCCCGCCATGGCGCTGATGGATTTCATCAGGAAACAGTTCATCGACATCCTCGAGTGGACGGAAACCGGCGACGGCACGCTGGCTTTTCGCTACCCGATGGCGGGCAACGAAATCCAGTACGGCGGCAGCCTCACCGTGCGTGAAAGCCAGATGGCCGTCTTCGTCAACGAAGGCAAGGTGGCCGATGTTTTCGGCCCCGGCATGTACAAGCTGACGACGCAGACGCTGCCCGTGCTGACCTACCTGCAGAACTGGGACAAGCTCTTCCAGAGCCCGTTCAAGAGCGACGTCTACTTCTTCAGCACGCGCCAGCAGCTCGACCGCCGCTGGGGCACGACGCAGCCGGTCACCATCCGCGACAAGGACTTCGGCGCCGTGCGCGTGCGTGCTTTCGGCAACTACGCCTACGCCATCTCTGACCCCAGGCTCTTTCACACCGCCGTCAGCGGCACCACGGCGCGCTACACCGTTGAAGACCTCGACGGCCAGCTGCGGGGCCTGATGCTGCAGCACATCAGCGACGCCGTGGCGCAGAGCGGCGTGCCTTTCCTCGACCTGGCCGCGAACCAGATCGAGTTTGCGAAACAGCTGCTTGAAGCCACGGCCTCCGAGTTCACGAAGCTGGGCTTGAGCCTGGTCAGCGTGACGGTGCAGAACGTGAGCCTGCCCGAAGAGCTGCAGAAGGTGCTCGACCAGAAGATCGGCATGGGCATGGTCGGCAACGACATGGGCAAGTTCATGCAGTACCAGACGGCGCAGGCGATCCCGAGATTCGCCGAAGGCGCGGCCGGTGGTGGTGGTGGCGGCGGTGGCAGCGGTGGCGGCAGCGTGGTGGGCGACGCCATGGGCCTGGGCGCCGGCGTGGCGCTGGGCCAGGTGATGGCGCAGCAGCTCACCCAGGGCCTGCAGGGCGGCGGTGCGGCGGCGGCGGCGCAGGCCGCGGCCGCTGCGGCCGCCGTGGCCATCAAGCCCGACGAGGTCATGGCCTTGCTGGAGAAGCTGGCCGACCTGAAGACCAAGGGTATCCTCACCGATGAAGAGTTCGCGTCGAAGAAGGCCGAGCTGCTGAAGAAGCTGGCCTAACTTGGCCACTTCA